>Ga0307479_10000121_pt1 | contig 75540 bp, 95 predicted proteins | sample atmos_gasesECM4C_FD_203743 | JGI IMG/M metagenome (GOLD analysis project Ga0307479, IMG submission 203743) | Hardwood forest soil microbial communities from Morgan-Monroe State Forest, Indiana, United States - atmos_gasesECM4C_515 | ecosystem: Environmental > Terrestrial > Soil > Temperate... | reverse complement strand
GGATGCGTTTCAGTTGTTGCGTATCCTGCTCCTGCAAGTATTTTTTCACGGAACCAAGTTGGTTCACCCCATGGAAATTTTTGTTGGAAGCCGCAGATCATTTCAGTCTTATTAAGGTTGCAAAAAACTGCCCCTCTATTACTTCTTGTACTTGAATTAATTGAAAGACTACATCATCCTCATTGAAGAACAGGTTACGACACATTAAACACTCATCGAATGTAGGATATCGGTTTACGTTCCTAAATAATTTCTTGGTAGCAGATACCAAGCAAATTAAAAGGAGCGTGACACGCTCTTGTGTGGGTTCATCATACACATCCATGGATATATGGTATTTTTTAATGAAAGGATGAACTGTCATGTAACGTCCGGCAGCAATCTCTTTGTTTTGATCTTTTAGTTTAAAATCAATAGGTAAATCGTCAAGGGGTCTCATTTTTTCAATGTTAACTCTTCACCAGTCAAAGCGAAATATAGATTTTGGAGTTGATGAACAAACTCCAATGGAGGGTTAATTATGTCGGACGTATTGTAGGCCAACCGATTGCCGTAATCAAAAATTGAAAAGCCTCCTAAATATTGTCGCTCTTCCGGCATTTCAAATACCCATGCATTATTGTACTTAAATAACCCAAATTTTTCTAACCATTCTCGCGTTAACGGAATTGGTTCAGCATCCTCAAAGCCTACTCCACCAGTGAAATGCCACATGTCATCTTCACTTATAGCATCTTCGTTAGGTTCACAGAAGCCAGTGAGACTTTCTGTTTCGTCTTTTACATTGTGGCGAATGATGTTACCAATACGTAGTTCTTGGATGGTCATTTCGTTTTGTTTTTGTAGCCGATAAATCCTTTGCATTTCCACTCAACGACTTCTACTTTTTGAAACTTCGTAGCAATAGACCTAGTTATTTCAGAAATAATGTGACCTAGTTTAGGTGGTCCTTCACTATTATATATCCGAGTATCTTCAAAAGATAATAACCCTTTTTTTAAAGTGAATCTCATGATTTTAAAATTTAGGATGCCTTACTACATGGCAATGTTGAGACGAAGACCAGACATAGGTATGAGCTTTCACTCGGCGCATAGGTTTGTCGAGGCCTAGGATGGCAGCATAGTCGAAGGAATGAGTTGGGATGAATTGCCGTGCACTGGCATCGTGTAGGATTCTTACCCCATGAGGATGAGCGATGAAAAGTTTGTTGTTGATTACGGTCATTTGAGTTGGGTTTCAAGTTTCTTTACTCTGTCATTAAGTTGTAAAACAACCTCTTGAAGAATCACATCGTTCTCTTTTGTTACGAATAGCGAGACAGGATACTTAACGTGTTTAAATCCGCCATTTTTTATTTTGAGAATACCGATGAAATAACCCCCTTGAACAGAATCGGTTTCTTGAAATTCGCTCATCTTTATTATTGGAAAAGAACGATATTTTGTTTCAGAAGACTGCACGATTGTTGAGGGGATTATTTGGCGTTTTGCGTATTCATAACCACTAAGGCTACCAAATAAACACCCGAGACAGAATCCTAAAAATACCAATGTGAAACCAAGTATGTATTCTTTCATAAAAGTTTAATTTTGAGTGTATGAGATTAAATCTGGTCGTTGTTGGTAGGTCAAAATACAGAAGTCCTCGAAGTTCATTCCTTGGAAATTTGCCATCTCTCCATTTTCATCCTCAACTACCAATTCTTCATGCAGTTTTTTCAATTGGCCGGAAAAATTCAGGCACCAAATCGAAAAGAAATCAGCGTCATTGAGTTGCATGATCGGAAAATAGTTGTGAAAGAATTGCGGACTCATACCTAAATTAGATAAGAGGATCTGATTTTGCTAACTGGAAGACACTTTCAGGAGTTGGCTTTCCCTGCTGGCGCCGCTCGGCTTCTTCGAACAGTCGCAGACCTATCAAATTTTCTTCAACGGCTTGGTAGAGGTGAAAGTCCGGGAAGCCAATAGAGGCTGCTTTCTTTCGGTTAATGAATTTCACTTGCTCATCAAGAGAGGGCTGGATGAGAGATTTTTTGGCCTCTAAATCTTCTTGGATTCTGTCTTCTTCGGTGAAAAGTTCCTCTTTTTGGGCTGGTTTTTCCATGAGGATTGTTGGTTATTTTGCGTTCGTGTGCACAAATGTTGTTAATAAGTGAACAAATTCCAAAACAATCAATATAATTATTTTAACTAAACTGTGTTGTTTATCTAAAATATCTATATTTGCCTAAGCACATGGGAAGAAAAGAGCCAGACCGCCTGACGGTTGCCTTACGGCAGCTAAATATCAAGCCACAAGAATTTGCCGTGCATCGGCTGGGGATCAGTTATCAGATGTGGCGCTACCGGATTAGGCAAGGCCGGCTGACACTTGAAGATTACCACAAGATTTTGCTTTACACTGGCCAGACCTTTGAGGAATTATTCCCCAATCCACTAAAACCCGGGCGCCATCCCATAACCTTAAACTTAAATCATTCACCTGGTTCTCGCTTGACCCCTCCCCCAGCGAAGGAGCTGCAACCTCAACCACTGGTCACTGAACCAGTGGTTGCTCCTTCCGAGCCGGAAGAATTCAAACCAATTGACATTTACGGAGGTGGTTTGCCACCGGATGATCCAAATGCTGTTTAAAATGGTTCTTTCTTACATTTACTCCTTCACAGTAATCACTCATCCTAATGACATTCACCAGTCGTCACTTGATATAATTGGCGCCGAAAAATTAACCGCTCCAGAGATTTTTAAATACCTCTTGCAATCGGCCAAAAAGGATGTAGAATCGCGCACCAATTTAAAGGTTGAAGACAATCAGATATATTTCAATTTTGTAACTCTTGTTAAGCAATCAGTCTACGGTCCTGAACGGGTGTAGGCATAAAAAAAGCCTGCCCATTTCTGAGCAGACCAATTAACCAAAAAATGTGCTTTAGAATCCGGGTATAGCGATCTTCGCTTCTTCCTCTACAGGAATGGTCGCGTACTTCTCGGCTACCTTACGGGCTATCGAATTGTCCTTGGCGTACCAACACTTATTAAACCGTGACCACCTGAATCTGTTGACTGTTAAATCGTCCAGCACTGCCCGCCCTGGATTTGCGGGGAAATAAAGTTCGACGCCTCCTTTAGCTTGGTTGAGTTTGCAGGTGGCTATTTTATCTCCAGTGGGAGGAACTCCTTCGATGCGTGGGGTTAATCGTCCCCGTTCAATGACTTTGTAGGCCTCATCCCACTTGCCTATTTCAATGGTGAGATAGAAATGTGGGATATTGCCGTAATCTCCATCCGTGCTTTCTGTACCATTACCTTCGTTGGCAATTTCCTTGATTCGCAGCAATATCTTGCTTGTCTCTGGCCGTTCGGCAAAGTGCTCACGGATGTAGTACTCATTGACTTGTTCGCGACCCCGTTCCAAATGGTCAGGGCTTAATAATTGAAGTGGGCCGGAGAGGATGGCAATTCTGATTCCGGAATGGTGTTCATTGATGATTGAGAACTTGTAGTCTGGAAATTCTGCTTTAATCGCTTTGCGTATCTCGGCAGTTCGTTCAGAGGACATGTAAGGCATATAATTTGTTATTTTGGTTAATACCGGATGTGCAGTCCGGTTTCACGCATTCAGCGATCTTCAGTTAACTTTGTTCGTTCGTTTGCCTTACCAAAAATTCTTTCAATGCTTTCAACCATTTCCGCATCCAACGGAACACTTCCTCCCAAATGCAATGAGGCAAGAGTTGAACCAGCATCTTTCAAGGCTTCATCCAATCCAAGATAATAATCAAGTTCTTTCTTCGCTGATGGCTCAAGAACGCTTGAGGCGATTGTCTTAATCAATTCACGCGCCTTTTCAATAGCTGTAATTTGTATTGCCAATGTAGTTTTCATGCTAATTGTAACTGTTTGGTTTCATCCATCAAAAACTGATAAGCAGCATTCAATTTTGCGTGTAATTCTACCTCGCGCCCATGCTCCACATCACATGATAATGTGAGGACCTTCTTAAACCGCAAATTCTTACGGACCAATTGGCGCACCTCGCCGGATGACCTGTCAACCGCATAGCAGTATATGTTGGCCGGATCCACGGTCGTGAGGGGGTGCAGGACGCCCAGGATTGAACTTTCTTTTACTTTGCTGTCATCCGCGCAGACTGGGCCGTGGATGAGTCTGTGGAAGGAATAGATTCCTAGATCGAATTTGATTGTTGCTTTCATTTCTCTTCAGGTTTAACATTATCCAAAAAGAAACAAATGGTTTTGAAGGCACGCATTCTGGCTTCAGATGAGGAACTACCATCATTTGGGAATTCATTTGTATTGTTCCAAAAGTCGTTTTCCCATTCAGTGCGCATGCGAAGATAGCAACCGAGTTGTATCATTTGTACACCCTCTTTCGTGAAATAACCGGAGGATGCGTACTTGTACAGATTTAAAGCAAAAATAGCATTTGCTTGCCCGACCCTTGCCCCATCGCCGACCGTTGCCCCATTGCCGACCGTTATTTTACGATCAGTCAATGAGATGTCAGACAAATTATCATACTCGAATTTTGTCCCCTCAAATTTCTCGTTTCTTAAATAGATGGTTTTCATATTGTTTGTTGGTTAATTTTGATAAACTCTTGGATTGGAGACTGTGACCTTGCCACCACATCTTGGGATGTGAACTGGCTAACCGTTGTCATGGCTTTGGGTGGTTGTTCGTAAACGGTCTTCCAATTCAAGTTCTACGGCATTTTGCTCAAACTCACCCAATTCTGAATAAGGGCGACCATATAGGTAGACTGCGACTGCATCCAATGTAAGCCCTAAATCGTCTTGTGTTTTCATCTTCATAAAGTTTTTTTTTGGTTAATACGGCCAGTTGTGGCCGTTTCGAGGATTAACCTCTCGTCAGTTAACCTTGTGGAATTTACGGCCTTTCGGCCAATCCATGTTTATATGCCGCGAGTCTACTAACGATTTTAGCTTTCCTATCAGAATGAACATATATTTCAATCCGATCAGACCACGATTTTAAATTGCCTTTGTTAACTTGGTTATCACAAATAGTATAACTACTAGGTGATAATTTGCTGATCTCTTTTAAAGTTTTCATATAATTTTGGTTAATTCTTGCACCAATATCTATATAATGTGCATAACACACAAGAACTATTTAATATATCTATAATACTCACCATCAAAACAACTAAAACACCACTAATTACACACTTTAACTAAAAACACGCCACTAACCCATTTTCCTTGCAACGGTTGCCAACTTTACCGACTATCGTACACTCCATTCCAAAATTCACCCCCTTTATTTCGCTCAATTCGCATATCACCCCAAAACCCTCGTTTACCGATATCGCCAAAATTCTCTCCCCATTCCACACCAAATCCACGGACCACCACGCCGCCCAGAAGATGGTAGGCGTAAGCCCCCGAAGGACGGAGAGAAGAGGCCAAGACGGACAACAGGCGAAGAACAAAAAAAAAGACCCCATCAACAAACTCAAAACACAAAACCCCGCATTCTCTTCATTTCCACAACAACACACCACAAAACACATCCATCCAACCAAAAAATACCCAAAAACGTAAATAATCACACAAAAAATACCCAAATATGAAAATATGATACACCCACACTCTCCAAATCATGCCATTTTTGCATGAGAAACCATCATTCTGCCATTTTTGCAGGTTTATTTAACATAATGTTTTGACCTGAAATCTCGGTCATGAGCGACAAATATTATGGGTCAAAATTGACAATTCATTGAATGCGTGTCATATTGCGCCATTTGCACATTCTATCAAAGAATATGCATTCAAATTCCAGGTAGTTTCCTCGCGCTGGGAGTTATCGGCCAGTTTTCAAAAAACAGCGATTGAGAGTCCAAAAATGACCCCACCCCATCAAAATAAAGCGTTCGGGGACGCGATTTTTGACCCGTCCAAATGGGGAGGATACCTCCTAAATGTATCTGTATCGGGTCTGTTTATTGTTTGTTTGAAAATAAATGTACATAAATGTTTTGTTTGTTCGGGGTAGATGATACATTTGTGTCGATGACAGGAGATAATCAAAAGAAAGTGACGGTAGCGGTAAGCCATTCTGATATAGTTGTTGGGACGGTGAATAGTGTAGTATTGCGGGAAATCGGGGCTAGTGCGAGGAAGTTGGGATTGGCTAAGGATGGTAACGTAGGTCATCCGGTAGTTAAGGGAAGCGGAGGGAGGTTGTGGACGATACATGAGGGGGTTGATTTGTTGATGGTTAAGAAGTGATAAAATGGAAATAAAAGGCAAGATTATCAAGGTGTACCCAATTCAGACGGGAAACGGCAAGAAAGGCAACTGGTATAAACAGGAGTTTGTACTGGAGCAACCCGGGCAATATCCAAAGCCGATATGCATGAACCTGTGGGGGGAAGAGGCGATCAACAAGTACGACCTTGTGGAAGGTCTCACCGTGACAGCTCATATCAACCTTGAAAGCCGGGAGTACAATGGAAGGTGGTATACGGACGTCCGGTGCTGGAAGATGGAATGGGACGACCAGCAGCGCCGAGGGTGGCAGCCAGGTGGATCTCCAGGAAGAGTCCAAGGAGAGGCGCTGAAAGGCACAACGCCAACAGAGGAAGAGGACACTTCGCTCAGGACACATTATGAGGGTCAAGGATTAGGCACTGGGCCATTATCTGATGATCTTCCTTTTTAGAATTTTTTGTAATTTAACCTAACCAAATAAACCATGGACATCGACAGACTTAAAGCACTATCGCATGACGACCGAAAACTCGTCCTCCAAAACGAAGCCTCCGCCATTCAGGAGGGCAAGTACGTAAAACCGCTGGGGCCGGAAGAACTCGCCTTCTACAAAGACCAACTCGCAGAGAAATCCATCCTTCAGGCCACCATCCTTGATGAACTGAAAGATGTGAAAGCCGACTTCAAAGCGAGATTGGAGCCCGTATCAGCCGACAACGAGCAAGACTGATAGCCATCGAATTGGACAAATTCAAAGACTTTCCTTGCTCTAAAATCGTTATCTCTTAATCGATGATACACGAGTTTGCCAAGCCTATTCCTTTGATCATAAAGAAGACCAAAAAGGAGGCTTATGCAATCTACGTGGAATCAGGAGGGATGTTCGAAAATGACATTTGGACAGTGGTAATATGCGATACTTCGGAAATACTTCATTGCACTACAGACCAGATTTTGATGTTTAAGAACAAGACATTTGAAATTAAATCATCGAACCATGCGCTTTAAACTAGGTCAAGAAATCACTCCAAAGAAAGAGAAATTCAACATTGCCTTTGGCGAACCCATTTCAGACGACAAAATGCCAAAGTTCGGGAAGGTGTACACAGTTCAATTGTACCCGTTTGGTGACTCACCATTCCACCCGAAACATAAATACCTACTTCTGGCAGAACTGCCGTTCGCGTTGTTTAACGAGGACTCATTTGAGGCACTGGTGACAAGCGATCAACTAGAGTATGACTTGATGGAGGTTTTTATGCTAGGAGAGCGTCTATCAGATGGCTGACGGTGAACTATTCGGCTTCAAAGACATGGTTCCTTGGGCAAAGAAAGGAGTCAAAAAGATCATTACCAGAGAGCGGATGGAAGAAGTTAAAGCACTACTTGAAAAAAAGGACGGTCGCGGAGCCGCCCAGATATTAAGGGATATGAACGAAAAATTGGAGAGGTTTGAAAAACGCATTTCAAATAAATAAAAATACTGCGGATTGTGTTCGTAGTCCGGCTAAAAATCGCCAGGCGTGGTCGGAGCATTCGATTCAAATTTGTGAGTTTAGGTAAAATTGTAAACCTCCTGTTTTGGCGGTCAGGAGGCTTTTTAATTCAACAAAAAATTATGGCAGCAACAAAGACAGTAGCGGTTTTGGCCCTTGAATTGGAGAAATTGGAGAAATACCTTGAAGAGGCTGTGGCCCAGCGCGACCAGGGTGCTGATGTAACCATCAAGGTGGTGGCCTCCGAAGACATCATACTTAAGGAAAACCAACCTCTTTTCTTCGATGGCCTTATCAAAACCCTGAACACGACCATCGACCAGACCAAGAAACAAATCAACGATTTGATGTATCCTAAAATGGAAATGCAAAGTGTCGAAAGGTAAATGGTATCCTGGGTGGTGGCACTACACATAAAGCAGAACCACTTCACTTGGTTAAAGTAGATTGCCCATGCTGCAACGGAACTGGTCGCAGGATTGACGCTGTGACAAATTTGGAGCGCATTTGTGTCGCATGCGGAGGGATTGGAGTCGTTAAACTATTCAGATGACAGTTTGGTTATTATATCACAGCGAAGGTAGAGATAGTGGATTCATCATTTACGGCGTTTTTTCTACTGAAGAAAAGGCGAAAGAGGCCGAAAAAGTAATCGCCTAAAAGGAAGGAATGGGATTCACAGACATTGAATGCGTGCCTTTTGATTATTTAATACCGGGGCGTGTAGACAAGTTTGGCAAGTGGTTATGACAGTCAATTAAAAACTATTTAACTAACAAATAAAACCTATTCAAAATATAAAATGTTAAAAATAGTTTGGAGTGGTATTTAAGATAGTTATATTTGAGGTATGGAACGGCTAATTTGTCCAATTTGTGGTCAGGAAGGATTACAGGAAACGGCTATGAAAACAGTCAATCCAAACCGTATTGTGTGCGAAAATGAGCGGTACATCCACGCAAGAATCGGAATGGTCGATATTTTGATCAAGACCGAAGCGGCTAAAAATGATGAAGAAGAGGCGCAGTTGGTGCCTCAATAAAGATAACTTATGTTGAGAAAGGCCCATGAAAAGCAATTTTTAGTGGAGACATTCGGAACGTTACGAAGACTATTTGCTGACAATTGAATTCCTTGATTGATCACTAGGATAGTGGGCCGCAGATATTTAAAGTAAATCCAAAGAAGGGACTCGTTTGCAGGATGGTTTTGGCTTGGTGTTTCGTCCGTTGGGCACCAGGCGTTAAGGGCCAACGGACTCCGAGAGTCCCGCACCAATGATCCCCAGCGCGATGCTGGTATGAAAGGGGGCTGGCGAGCGATGTTGAGCTGGCCCCCTATTCGCGGAATACGAACAGACTAACCAAGTCCAATGAGTTTTATTCAGAAGTCAAAGAAGGAGAAGCGCTGGATTTGTCAGCACTGCAAGCGCATTAATGGCGAAGATGACCAAACCTGTACGTTCTGCCAGGAACCGAAACTCGAAAAAGAAGAACCTAAAAATGCCCGTGGAAAGGCTTACGACGAAATCCACCTTTGGCCTATATTCTCACTGTTCATCCGCCTTAGGGATTCCAACAAACAAGGCATAGGGAATTGTTTCACCTGTGGCAAACCAAAACACTACACCAAGGCCGACTGTGGGCATGGCGCTGGGCGCCAGCACAAAGCAACCAAGTACAACGAACAAAATAATCATCTTCAGTGCAAAACTTGCAACGGCTTCGAAGGAGGACGAAGAGAGGCGTACAAGATAGCCATGGATAGAAAGTATGGGTTTGGCACATGGGACAAAATGGAAGTGGCATCGCGCGGGATATCCAAACTAGGAAAAACGGAGGTTGATTACTTGGTCGCTCACTACACCAAAGAGGTTGAAAGGCTTAAATTTGAAAAAGGCATCCAATGAACGCCGTAATAACTACTCACAAATTATATTTTCAAGCGTGTCCATGGCCACGTAATCCTGCTATTCAACTATTTAAGATTGGAACATGCGAAGGTCAATGGGTTTATAACGACCTGTCATATTGCATTATTTCAGTTATGAATGACGTACCTGGTAATGGTCATCTCGATGATGTATTTCAGTGGTTTGAGTTTTCTTGTAAGCGCGACAAAAAAGCACTGGTTATAATGGAATTCTTTAACGCTAAGTTCAAACAACATTGCATTTACAAAAGAGGATTCCAGAAATTCGGAAAAGACAACCTGATTAAATTTTTTTAGGATGAGTGACTTTAAGGCCTACTCCAACCACGTCATTTTCAAAACAGATGTCATTTTCAATGACAAGGCAACCTTCAAAGGAGTGAATGGCCAAGATATTGTTATTCAACCTGGATTCGATCCAGCAAGGCACGTCAGATGTTACGGAGAGGTCGTCAGCATCCCTTTGCATTTGAGCAAGCATCCCGTCTCACAGGAACTCCGGGGCTCACCGCCATACAGTGAATCGTCTCCGTTTGAATACAGACATATTTGCGACATCGAACAAGAAGTGAAGGTTTCAGACCGTGTGTATTATCACTTCAATACCATCACGATGAAAAATTGTGTGAAGATTGAAGGAACACATACGAACCGAGTGTGGTATTACAAGGTTTCTTACGACCAGATTATCTGCGCCGTGAGAGATGGTCAGATTATCCCGATAGCGTCTTACGTACTTTGTGATCCAGACATGGAAAGCTGGGAGGACATTTTTGTTCCGACAAAATCAGGGCTGAAAGACAAACACGGAAAGGATATCCTCAAACCCAAAGATCAGTGGATCCAAAAGAAGGTTAAACCGGAACACAAGTTTCTAACAGCTTTCGTCCGACATGTGGGCAAGCCTTTGAAAGGCGACAATCTTGAGTTTGAAGTTGGCCAGAAGATTTGGTACCGCAGAAATGCCGACTGGATGAACAAGATCGAGGGACGGGATTATTTCGTCATTCGGCAGCGACACATCACTGGAAAGGAAGTAGATGGAAAGTTTGTACCTATACGCGGGCACATGCTCATCGTTCCTGAGCCAGAACCCGAGCAAACAGAATCAGGAATCTACCTGAAAAAGAAATTGACACGGAAAGGAATTGTGTATCACGGTGGCGACAGCGACTATCCAGAAGGAATGCAAGTGCTATTTGGAGAGAACGACCGTCAGGAAATTGTTTTGAATAAAGAGAAATACTTGCTGATCAGAAAAAGAGACGTTTTTGCTACACACGAACGGACTGTGAAACCTTAAAAAAAATGCGTAACTTTGCACCTTCATATAGTTTGTGTTCCGTGATCACACTTGGGGTGCTGTTTTGGTTAGCGGCACCCCACTCTTTTGCCCAGACCAGACAACAGGTCTACGATTCTATTAATGCGGCGCGACAACGGGCCGGGCTCCAATCGGTGCCAGTTGACAAAAAACTTGAAAGGTCAGCTCAAACTTGGGCGGTATTCATGCCTTACGATTTGAAGCACAACACAAAATTTCTTGTACGATTCAATAGAACCGGGGCGGAGTGCATTGCCATCGGTGCAGACCCAGTTAAATCATGGATGAAAAGCAAGCCTCACCGGCAATGTTTGATGGGCAAGAGCGTGAAGGCCATGGGTGTAGGATTCTGGCGAGGCAAATGGATTTTAAGGACCTTCACAAATTGACTATGACATTAATAGAACATGTGCCATCTTTTGTAAGCGGCTATGACCCAAAAGAATTTGAATTCAACTCATTGGATGAATTGTTTAAATTGAATACGTTAAAAAAATTCATGGATGATCTTTGGTTCCATAAATTTTCTGTACAAAAAGAATGTACCTCATTCGATGAAATTGAGTTTCATTATTTTCCAAAATTCAGATACACATTAATGGCTGAATACAACAATGGCTATAAATGGTGGGTTGTGGGATACATCGTAACAGAAGGCGAATCAGAAGTGTTGGATAAACTTCCAAAGTGGGTGGCAAAAAAAGAACCTCAACATATAGAAACTTAAATTATGGAAACCGAACTAACCAAAACATCATTCATCGACACTGAAATTCAGAAGTTCGAAAACAAGATCACCAAAGAAAGTCTTATCGCACTGGTTGATTCCGTCAAAGACTTGGCCAGCAATGTCATTTTGCAGGATGAAAAAAGCCGACTCAAAGAAGTGGAGGCGGCCCGTAAATTGCTAAAGGGGAAACGTGTTGAAATCCAGAAGGAATCAAAGAACCTCCGAGAATCGGCAGTACGCTTTCAGAAGGCGGTGATCAGCAAAGAAAACGAACTGATCGAATATCTGTATCCCACCGAAGTACTCCTTCAGCAACGCGAGGATGATTACTACGCGGAGAAGGAACGCCTGCGGCTGGAAGAAGAAAAGAAAGAATCTGACCGCATTCAGGCAATGATCGAACAACTCAATGAGGTTGATTATGCTGTTGACTTCCACGAATTGAAGGCTTTGACAGATGAGCAATTTCAAGATATCCTGACTGAGGCCAAAGAGAAGTACGCAGAAAAGCAACGACTGGAAGTCACCGAACGTCAAAAACAGAAAGATGAAGAGCGGCGCCAGGCAGAACTCAAACAGCAGGAAGAAGAAAGGCTTTTGAACCTCCGCAAAGAGCAGGAAGAACGCGAACGTCTTTTCAAAATTGAACAGGACAAGATTAAGGCCGATAATGACCGGATACGGAAAGAACAAGAGGCCAAGGAACTTGAATTGAAAAAGCGACAAGATGAAATCGACCGTCAGGAACGCGAGCGTGTTGCCGCCGTGAAAGCCGAACAGGAAAAGAAAGAGGCAGAAGAAAGAGCCCGCATTGAAACCGAAGAAAGAATTAAACGCGAGATCAAAGAGAAAGCCGAACGCGAACAGCAGGAGAAGGAAGAGGCCGCCGAGAAGTTGAAGTTCGGCGAAGACTCCGATCGGTTCGCTTTTCTGGCCCAGCAAATCGAAGTCCAATTGTTGCAGTCATCCGTCTGGAGTCACATGAAGTCCAAGAAAGGCAAACATGCGGCCTACGAAGTACATTCCCACCTGAAGGAGGCTTTTGAGACTTGCAATAAATACAAAAGCAATAGGAAGGCGGTTCCAGTCAGTGGGATTAAGGTTGACGACTGATGGCACAGAATAGCAAAATTGAGTGGACCGATCACACGGCAAATCTGTGGTGGGGATGCACTGAGGTTCATGCCGGCTGTGACAACTGTTATGCCAGGGTATTATCGCACCGTTGGGGACACGATGAATGGGGAAACGACAAACCACGCCGAGCAATCATGTCCGTCTGGAAGGATTTGGATAGGTTCCAGCGCGAAGCAAAAAAAGCAGATAGATTTGATCGAGTTTTTGTGGGATCAATGATGGACATTTTTGAAAAGCCAATGCCTATTTCAAATCCATTCCGTCACTATGAAAACACGGATGATTTACGGCAGGAATTTTTCACCCGCATCAGTGCTGAAATTTATCCTAATCTATTGTTTTTGCTCCTGACCAAACGGCCAAGCAACATTCCAAAGTACGTACCCGCTGGTTGGTTGGATAACCCAGAACCGAACGTGATGTACGGTACATCTCCAGTGGATCAGAAAACAGCACAAACATTGATTCCGCAATTATTACAAGTGAAAGGCAAAAAGTTCCTTAGCATAGAGCCGCAACTTGGTCCCATTGATTTTGAAGATCCAGTGTTGCGTCCAGGTGTCTGGTACGGTGGCATAAATTGGGTTATCCAAGGCGGTGAAAGCGGTCATAATCGGCGTCCGTTCGACATGGAATGGGCTGACAGTGTGCAAAAGCAGTGCAAGGCGGCTGGCGTACCTTATTTTTTCAAGCAAATTGATAAAATTGAGCCGGTTCCACAGTATTTGATTGATTCAAGGCAGGTTCCAGCATGACCGTCATCGAGCGCCAAATAGCCGTAGCCTTACAAGCCTGTTCTTTCCTTCCAGGAACGTTCGACAAACGCTTCGTACAAAACCTGCCCAATTGGTATGATCGTGAAATGACGGTCAAAGGACGGGCCATGCTGGTCAAATTACTGGTTAAGTACCGGAGGCAGATACCGAACTATGTCGATTTGCATGCAAAGGCTAAAAAAATTTGCCTAGTTACGTGATTAAAATCATGAAATCTTTGTGAAAGTGTCATTGATTGTTAAATTTGTTGCGCCGAAAGGATCGGCAATCGCTGTGTGCAGAAGCGGTGAAAAAGAACTTTAAACGCCTTTGATAGGGGGATGGCTGCACACCTGAACCCGATCAAAGGCTTTATTTTTTATGGCCATTGATGATGATTTAAACAAGTTTGGTGGTCTCATTAATTATGATGATGCGGCCATAATAACATGGTTCCGATTAAATAAAATTTTATATTCTTATGATAACTTAGTGACGGCACTTCCTCTACTTGATTTAAAAAAAGATTCTATATACAGGAAATTAAAAAAGATTTCTTCATTAAAATTGATTAAGAGAAAGGTAATTACCGACAAAGAAGCATTTGATTTGCTCAATCAAAATTACTTAGTAGGATGTCAGTTTTGCGGATTATCAAATATTTTGATGCATGATCATCATTATCCCATTCGTAAGAAAAATAATGGCACTCAAGTTATAAAAATATGTCCAAATTGCCATTCAAAATTTCATCAATTAACTGATCATGGTGTCTTTATTTTCAACGAAGAATGTATAGTGAAGGGAGGTGCCTATCGCTAAAGATCCGGCCCTTCTTTGGTATTTTGGAGATTGGTATTCTGGCACCAGTCTTATGACCCGATTCATAAAGGGGTGCTACATGGACTTGCTTCACGCTCAGTTTAATAATGGTCACCTTTCATTAGAAGAAATAAAAACTTGTCTTGGATCGGATTTTGGCTCAAGCTGGCCTACCCTCCAAAAGAAGTTTCAAAAAGACGAACAAGGTCTTTTTTTTAATGAAAGATTGGACTTTGAAAAAACTAAGCGTATTGATTATTGTTCTTCAAGAAAGAATAATAGGAGTCAACAGGAACATATGTCACCACATATGGAAAATGAAAATGAAAGTATCTACTCTGAATTAAAAATTAAAAAAGAGTCGTTCAAAAAAGAAGTTTACCATGCTGGAGAATTGATATACACAAAGAAAATGTTGGATAACTTCGTAGCGAAATGGACTGAAACATCCCGTTCCAAAGTACCAAAAATGAAGTTCGAAAAGGAAAAAACATTTGAAATATCACTTCGCCTTGCTACTTGGGCTCGAAATAATTTCGACAAAATTGCCTGTTACTTGACCGACATCGAAAAGACCGTGAAACAGAAGCAACAAGCCCTGACCGCAGCAATGGAACCATTTAGGGGCAAATACACAAGCGATGTGATGAACTCTTTCTACCGTCATTGGTCGATGCCAGAAAACAAACCAGAACCACAACGCATCCGGTGGGAGTTGGAAGAATTCTGGGATTTAGCAAAAAGGTTGGCCTCATGGGAATCAAGTCCATTGAACAAAGGAAAAAAAGATGAAAAAATGTTTTACCAGATACCGAAATGAAATACGAAGATTTAAAATGCGAATTCTGTAATGGTCACGGAGAAAAGGAAATAAACGTTGACGGAATGGATTGTCCATCAACTTGCTCATTTTGTGATGGAACAGGGATAGATCAAGACCAATTAAAAAAATGTTTTATAGAAATTCACTCCACACAAGAACCGTGCGCAATGTGCGGATGTTCAATTGATAGCCATAGTGACCAAATGGTTTGTCCGTCATTTTTTGCAGGAGAATTTCAAGGATGGTTAGAAACAAAGTTTATGGTTAGATAATGGAGCAACGATCAACGCCAGTTCGATTAGGTCAGGGGATTCCAAATAGGCCACTAGCAAGAGACATTTCCGAAAGTATTGGAAAAATGCCACCGCAGGATGTTCCGACTGAACAGGCCATACTTGGCGGTTTGATGCTTGAGTCAAACGCGATGACAGTAGTGGGAGGGATACTCCGGCCAGATCACTTTTATGTTGATGCTCATAAAGAGATTTTTGAGGCAATTTTTGAATTATTCACCGAAGGGGAGGCGATTGACATGCGCACCGTGATAGCCCGGCTCCGAAAAAAAGGAAAGATTGAGTTGATTGGAGGTGCCTACTATATCGCTGAATTGACTTCAAAGGTAAGTTCATCGGCAAATATCGAATGGCATGCGAGGATTATCATCCAGCATGCTATGAAGCGGGAATTAATCATGATAGCCTCTGAACTGCACGCCAGGGCTTATGACGATACCACAGACGCCTTTGAATTGAAAGATTATGCGTACGAGCGGATTGAAAGCATCACAGAAAGCCTATCGGACACCAAAAACAAGAAATCAGCGAAAGAAATAGCCTACGAGGCCTATGTAGGACTTCAAAACCGCATGGCCGGGCAGACTTCTGGCACATCAACAGGTCACGAAACACTGGATCGTATTATTTTTGGATGGCATGCAGGACATTTGGTAGTTTTAGGCGGACGCCCTGGCATGGCAAAGACTACATTGGCCTTTCAATCGCTTTATTTTGCCTCTAAGGAACTCGGAATACCGACTGGGGCTTTCTCCCTTGAAATGCCGTCCGTGGCTGTCATCGAACGCCTAGCGTGCGCAGAGGCCGAAATTGACTCTGACAAGGTTAGGCAAGGCAAGGATGCACTTACCCAGTACGAATTCGAGCGGATGGCTGATGGTTATGGCAAGGTAGGACAGTGCGAAATGTATATCGATGATTCAGCAGCTTTACACATCACCGATATACGGGCTAGGGCTAAAAGAATGGTTCAAAAGCATAAAATCAGGATATTGCTGATTGACTATGCCCAGCTCGTTCGCGGGACTGTCCACGGTCAATCAATATCCCGAGACCAGGAAATAGGAAACGTGTCGCGTGGATGTAAGGCAATTGCTAAGGAAAACGGCATTTGTGTTATCCTGATTTCTTCTTTGAACAGGGGGTTGGAGACACGCGGAGGTGACAAACGGCCACAGCTTTCCGACTTGCGAGAATCGGGCAGTTTGGAGAGCGATGCCGATTTGGTTCTGTTCCTATACCGTCCAGAGTATTACAAAATCACCGAAGATGTGGATGGAAATTCTACCAGTGGACTTGCGGAAGTTATTGTGGCAAAGCACAGAGCAGGAGCCTTGGAAACAGCAAAACTGAAGTTCATAGGGAAGATTACAAAATTTGTTCCTTGGGCTGCGGAGCATACTTGGAACACACAAAGGCAGATTAATGGAGTGACTCGTATGAAAGACCCGACTGAACAGTTAAAGGATCAAGACCAATTTGAACAGCCATTTTGATGAACGAAGATAAACCCAAGAAAAAGCGGTGGAAGTTCGGCAAAGAAATGCCTTTATTCTCTGGAAAGAGTTACGGAGAGTTGAACGACATTTATCCTATCAACAGCCGAATAAATGACGAGGTATGGAGACTGGTAGGGCTCATGTACCCAGCTTGGGTAATAACCAAAAGTCAGTTTAAAGATCAACTACCTGGAAAACTTAAATACACTCGATTTCAAGAACTTTGCTGGATGCAGCGCTGTGAGGAAGCAAAAGAAGGATTTGCTTTCCCTGCCTATCCCGCCATCAAAGGAATGAATGTGAGTGGCGCGATATTCGCAGCGCGAAAGGCTGAATTGACAAAATTAGGGTTGGTAGAAAATATTCCATTGAGTGCAAATAGAGCGAGATTGTACCGGGTGACAGGACTTGGTAAAATGATGATTAAGGCATTCGTTGAAAACCTCCACGCTGCGAATAATAATCTTGAAATGTGGCTTTCAATGATTGGCGAAGAGAACTACAAAAAGATCACATACTATCTTGTCATGCAGTATCCGGAATGGAGGGGAAGAGGTTTTGACCCCAATGCACCATTTCATGGTGATCCGCCAAAGATTCCGAAGAGGAAGTATGTCAAAAGCAACCATCCACGATGGAGGAAAAATGAGATTAGTTAAAACTGGTGTCACAAGGTGGGTAATAATCACCAAAAAATACGCCATAAAATTTCCATCATTTTATTCATATCGTCACTTTCTGCAAGGAATTCTTGCTAACGATCAAGAGCAGCATTGGAGCAGAATGTTTAAGTGGACAAAAAAACTATGCCCTGTTTTGTGGTGTTCGTTGGGATGCCTTATAATTGTGATGCCAAGAGTTAAAGTATTGACCGATCAAGAATGCCGAGACGGCAAACTCGCACATATTAACATTGATGATTTTTTAATAATTGAACCAGATTTTCCAGAAAGCAAATTTCCTTGTGAAAAAAAATCAGACTCTTTCGGATGGTTGGATGGAAGATTGGTGATTATCGACTACGGGAGTTGAAATTTCAAGTTCATAAGGAGCAGGAAGTGTCGCCAAAATTCGCTCCGCCTTTTCCGGAGTAATTTGCTCGGTGAATTCTGCCTCTTGCACGTCTTTGTTATCTCCGTAGAATTCTGCTCGCAGGCTGACAAGTCTAACCCGGCGTTCATCGCAGGCTTTCATCAAAGTACTTTTCTTTAAAGTGGATTCAATGATGGCTTTCTCTTCGTCAGCCGATGGATTCTTTTTAGCTTTATTCTTGAGAACTGGCGCGAAACGCATAGACTGAAATTCAAATAACTCCTGCTCAGTTATCTGAATATCCGTAAACACATCATGCTTTTGCATTTTCAGAAATTCCATGATGGCATCATGCACTTTGTAATCACGAATGGTCATCACTTTTTCGAGATCATTATCCCATTTTCCGCCAACCTTCACATATCCTGCATCTTTAGCTGCCTCATTCTTGCGGGCTTGTAGGTCGTTCTCAAATTCGCGGATTAATTCACTGTCCTTTGAATAAAGAAAAAGAATGTAGTTGACGAGTTTATCGCAGTCAGGGCGTGACTTTAACTTCTGGAAGGTCTTGTGGCGGAAAAGGTCAGCCGGTTTGAATCGGATGGAGGAATAGCGCGTCATTCAGTATCCTCCAATTCAATAAGTTTTAAAATAATTTCATCAATATCTGGCAAAACAAATTCCTTTGGACACAAACTACTTTGAGGACAAACATGATTCACTTGGTCCATTAAGGTGATAATTTCAACGCTACACTGTTCACAGATCATTTTTTGTCATCGTAAAGTTCCACAGACGAGTGCCGTATCACCTTGAATTTTTCTCCCTTATCTTCAAACTCGATACCTACTGATTCTCCGATCAATACCAACATGCCGGGTTCAAGTTTTATTTCTGGATCTTGGAAGACAGTGACTTTATCGCCGACAATCTTTATCCGGTTGGCAACGTGCGGGCCGATAGCGACAACTTCCCACCATATGACCTTTTGGGCCTCCAAAGGGATAAAAAGGCCAGATTTCAGGACGGTTTCAGGCGGAATTGGTTTGAGGATAATTCTATCCTCAGGCGCTTTAATCATTTTGATGGGGGGTTAAAATGGTTATTGTCCTTCTACGGATGGCTCGGCGGGTGCATCAACAGGCGCCGGAGTCTCGATAGTTGCTGGTTCTTCAGCCGGAGTTTCCTCCTTAACTAGATCACTTACTTCAGGAATCACGCTGGCCGAAGTTGGTGCGGCTGGCAATTCCCCAAGAACGGCATTTTCGAGTTTCTCAACCCTTAAAGCAAGTTCCTTTACCAATTTCAATGCAAGCGGAGCGGCTTTTAGCGCTTCGGCATTATCGACATCTGATTGTTGCAATTTGTTTGGGGTTAAAATGGTTATTTGTAAATGTTGTCCAAATTTGCAATTTTTACTAAACAATTACAACTATGCCAGATACCAAGCCACCATTCGCCAAGATAAACTTGTTATCACGTAAGGCGAAAGACGAAAGAGGCATGGCCTCAATAGCGCAGGGAGGTAGTTACAAAATCAAAAGCAAAGGGAAAATTGCGGATCCAACCAATCCGGGTCAAAATCTGTCACGCGGCAGCACAGTGAATGTGGGCATGAAGTCGCAGACTATTGAAAAACCAGGCCCATCGACACCGACAACTTACGAAGATCGCCCTATCAGTGTACCTCAAAAAACATTTGTGCCAGGTTCCTTTCACGGCAACAAACCAGTGGATGAAAAAACCTCCATGGCAAGCGGCGCACTACGGCACGAAAAGCCTGAAAAAACTCAAATGCGCATGAATGCGCAGAAAGAAGGTCAAACTTCCTATAACTATAAAGGCAAAGAAGAGTATTCAGGAAGGCATGAAACCACGTACAAACAAGCAAAAATTAAGATACCAATCCCCGGAAAGCCAACTGTTACAAAAGAAACAATCACTCGGCCAGTGACTTCCGTCCAAAAGCCCGTTAAACCCGCGTCTCAATCTATCCCCCGCCAGCAGTCGTTTGAAAATACCCCTTGGACTTCCACAAAAAAGCAGACAAAAGCGTTCACCAGTCACCCCAACTCGGGAGGACGCACAAAAATCAAATGGAGTGGTTCGAAGGTTAAGATTAACTAACTTTACAACATGGAACTGGATTTGATTGCTCAAATGTGGGAACCACCAAGTCTCGCCAATGGCGGTGGTGGAGGTGGCGGAAGCGGTTCTGACATTGCGTTGGAGTCAGGGACTGGTCACATCCAACTTGAAACCGGAACTGGAAACATTGAATTGGAAACTGGGCCTTAACAAAACCATAAAATAACATGGGGTCAAAAGATAAATTTTTCTCACTCACAGCGGCAGACAAAGGAACCGATGATGTAGGTATCGCACAAGCCACTGGCACTGTATCAGCCGTCTCGGATGCGAAATCAATAAGTGGCAAATGGAGTGGCTATACAGCCATTACGGTTAATTCAGTCACAGGATTGACAAAAGGGATGCCTATTAACCTTACCAATCTTGATGCGTGGCTGAATGGGTTACATCACATCAAAGATATTGTCGTTGCTTCAAACCAAATCATCCTTGAAATAGCCTATCAGGCCCCAACAGATGTAACAGGCAACTGGGATATAACAGGCGGTTTGGGAGCCTGGGATGGATTCATGGCTATGGGGGCAGACCTGACGGCAGCAAATGTAGCCCTGACTTATTGGGACCCAAACAGACAAGGGGGCAATGAAACCCTTGAAAACTTCCTTCAAGGTAAACTTTATGTGTTTCCAGGAATTATCAAATCCATTGCAATCACCACGGCTGGCAATGTTAGATTGTTCAGAGCAGCTACACTAAGACCTTTCGGAAAGAATGCCGTTGCATAATGGCAAAGCTCGCAAAACAGATTTACGACATAATATCCCTTGCCACTGACAAAGGAGTCACAACTTACTATTCCGATGACCAAGTGATGCAAGCGATAGACTTCGCGCAAATGAGTTTCTTTCGCGAACTTGTCAGTGAATTTGCTAAAACAAAAAAAGTCAGGAACGAACTTTTCCCTTTCATGAAGAGGGCGAATATTGCAATCACCAACAACCTTGGCCCACTTCCTTCCGACTATTTACATGAAATGGATCTTTGGGCGTTGGTAGGTGGAGTCAACTACGAGATACGGATATTTGAGGCTGGAGTATTCAGGCGTAGACTTCGAGATCCGATTGACGTTCACAGCACCACAAATTTGATCGCTAACATATTCAATGACGGCACCGCTCAACAACTAGAATTGTCCGATCAGGTTACACCAGTGGTCTTCAATTATTTCATAAGACCAGTCAAACCTATTTATGTTACAACGCTGACTTATACTTTTACTGTTACCTCTGCAAATGCAACTGTGGGGGCTACCTACACAAACAACGGTCAGACATTTACAGTTGTAAACACAATAGCGGGTGCGACTACTTTAATTTGCACAAGTCCAGGAACTGGCCCAACTGCCAGCGGTACTTTAACGAAATCGTCTGGAACTGGAGACGCTACAATAACTTTTTCAGCCGTGACATCGACTACTCAATATGTTTACAATGATGCGTTAAGTACTGATGTTGGATGGCCTCCACAATGCTTGGACCGGTTAGCGAAAGATGCATGCGCAATTCTTGGTTTGACATTTAGGGATATGCAAGTACAAAGATTTGGACAACCCCAGATACCCATTGAAGCCAGCACAGTATGAGCATCACACTTCGAAAATTGGCTAGAGAAATAATCGAACTCGAAAGCGGGGGAGCTCAAAGCGTCGATTCCAATCTGTCTGAACTGTATGTTATTCAATACATCCGTCAGGCTTCCAATACAGTGCTTGCGCCACGTATTTATGAGAAACTAGCCTCCGATGATAGAAGTCTATTGCAGTTGATGGTGGTCACGTATACGGTGACAGTTCAAACACAGAAATACGGACAAAAAGCCCAAAAATATATCACACTCCCTGAATTCTACATGAGCCTTCCTTTCAACAAAGGACTGGCGGCGGTTGCGCCTGTGGACGACCCTACGAATCACGGTATCCCTAGATTAAGTCCGGCAGTCAGCAAAGATCTTCCATGTGCCGATCTTGATCCAGGCCAATTTAGCTACTGGAACAAAGGACTTAATGTTTACTTCGACAATGATGGGCCAATTTTAGGAAAAGTTCTTGTAGACTTAGTTGTAGCAAGTCCTGATTCAGTTGGACCAGATGACGTTTTGCCAATTTTCCCGGAACATCAAACCGAGATAATAAAAGAAGTGCGAATGATGCTGAAGACGATGGCGCCTCAAGATCGCATACTGGATGGTCAACCGATACCATCACAACCAGTTAAAGTATGAGCCAGACAAAACAAGGCGGCAAGCAGAAAGGTTTTGTGACACTGGATGAGTGTATCAAAAATGCTTTGATGGATACTGGTGAGACGATGCATAGATATGAGTCCTATCGCAAATGGGCTTTAGACACTTATAAAAGTTTCCAATTTGATCTCGATGCAATAATCAAGACTGTTGTATTAACCCTCACACCTTGGAAAGCCGTAATACTTCCGGATGATTTTGTCGATTATGTAATGATCGGCGTAGAATTCAACAAACAAATTCGACTTTTCACAAACGATCGAAGGATTTCTTTGAATCTCCCGAATAACGTTCCTCCAAATGGTTCACCAGCCCCAGAAGTAGGTTCCAATTCTCTGCCCGATCCAACGGATATAACACGGTTTTTATTTTACAATCTGGATAGCAGATTCATGGATACGGGTAAATTATTCGGACTTGCTGTAAAAAGTAACGGCGTTGGAGAATTTAAGATAAATCGTGAACGTGGAGAAATCCAATTCAACATAAGCCTAAATTCATCGACTCCAATTTATATGGAATACATTTCCACTGGCATTAATCCAACCGAACAAATTTGCGTGAATGTTTATGCCGGCAAACTGATTGAACTTGGCATCCATAGATGGAGACACTATTTTTCGAGAAGTTCAAACATGGCCGAAAAACAACTTTCAGAAAAGAACTACTGGCAGGAATTTTACGCGGTTCAAGGAAGATTATTCCCTCTTCGCGCAGAAGACGTTATGGAAGTTCTGAGAGACACCTATCATTTAGCACCAGTCCTTTAAGCTATGAACCAATCATGGCATCAACGATTCCAAAAAATGAACTTGGATGCAGACTGTCGAGCCATGCAGCCAGGAGACTACCGTAAACTCACCAACGGTTCTCCAATTCAACCTTATTCTACCTCTTACGCGAATGCGGCTGAATCAATTGTTTGTAGTCTCATTGGAAATCAGTTAGTCGCAAATTCACTTCCGTCAGGCACGAATCAAATCATCGGATGTGTTCAGGATAAAAAGTCTAATCGTCTTTTTTTCGCTGGATGGAATAATACAGCAGCAAACAATTCAATCTACCAATATTCAGGTGCAACAGGCGCTATCACATTGGTCATGCGGACGGCATTATTCGCATGGGCACAGACTGATTTTGTGGACATGGACATCGTCGGGGATATTCTGATATTTACTAACAATGGGATCGATATTCAGAAAATAAACGTATTGAAGGCAATTGCAGGGGGAACATATACTCCGCTTGCCGTTGAATTGACGTTTATAAAACCACCTCCGCTTGCTCCTTTAACATGGGCACTTGGATACGATACTTCAACTTCAATAAACTTTATTTCAGGAAGTTATTTTCAGTTTTTCTACCGGTATGTCTATGAAGACTACGACTATAGCGTATTTAACTCGGCAAGTTTAGTTTGCAATGGATGGTTACATCCAACTGGGATTGATGTAGATTATGCATCACATGTGAATCAAGCTGTAACAGGCAATTATGCTGTGGACGGAGAAGTCACGCCAACAGTTGGAGACAGGATTCTTTTAACAAATCAGACAAATATTGGTGAAAATGGAATTTGGGTTAAAGCAACAGGAGCATGGACCAAGGCTACAGATTCACCAGATATTAGTTCAACGCCAACAACAGTGTATGTAAAAGGAGGGGTTAAAAATTTTTCGCAAGTATGGTTCTTAAACGTTCCCATCGGAGGGACTGTAGTTAGAACTAATCTCACTGGTCCGAATTACATGACGATCACAAGACCTGTCACTCCGCCAGCCACAGTAATTCAAATTGAGTATGCCGTTAGAGTTAATGGTTCAAATGAATTTTTCGTTTATAAAATAGAGAAAACAGGCGCATTCACATCGTCACATACTTTCTACAATACCAGTTATCTATTCACTGTTCCAGATGCCGACACATTTGTTTGGAACGACAACATCCCACTGAAAACAAAATCTCTAAAAATATTTAAGAACAGGACATTTCTTTTCAACAACACGGAAGGTTACACCCACAACACAACGACACAAGTAACACTTTCATTGACCAATGTCACTCCTAATTTTGTCAATGGAGAAAGCGTAACAAAAGTTATTCGAGTAGCAAAAGGCGGAGGAAGGTACAATGTAGGTGTTATGTTTTTTGATTTTGCCGGAAGACATTCAGGGGTGAAATGTGATAACACGATTACAATTCCAGAATCAAATAATAAGTATAAAATACATGTCGATTTAACAGCGATAGCGGCTGACATTCCAACGTGGGCGGTTAGAAGGAGCATTGTGTGTACAAAGGAGTTAACAAGTAGCTTTTTTCTGTCTCAATTCACACAAGACATTTATTTTTATAAACAAGATGGCTCTGGAGTTTACACATACAACAAAGATTTATCAGCTATTGCAGCCGAAGGAACCGCTATCGACATATCAGCACTCACAAAGGAGAAAAGAGGATACACGTTTAATGCCGGTGACAGAATAAAAATTTATGATTACTTAAATTTAGATAACACCTATCATGTCATTGACGTGGAAATTTTAGCCCAAGATGGCAGATTTGTGTTTACCAGAGTTCTATCAGAATTAAATCCATTAAGCACCACACTATCTACAAATTTCAGATTTCAGATATATACCCCAATAAAGGCAACTCAAGCGCCATTTTTTGAAACCGGAATTACAAATATCAATGGGACAACCTTTGATTTGGATGGTGACATTGAAATAGGCATTCACGAAATATATAGTTGCCCTCCTACTGGCGGTGGATCGTACAGCGCAACAGACCCATTTGCAGCATCTAATGCCTACATTGTTCAACCAAACTCATCATTTCTACAACCACTCGAAGATATGTCCGTTTGGGAGAAAGTATTTCCGCAGTGGATAACCGATGCTGGGCGATCATTGGTCAAAAGCGATTCACGACAAATCAACAAGTACACATATCTTAGATTTGGGCAACAGTTCATCCTGAATGCCAATTTCCTTGGTCTTAATACTTTCTATGCCTTAGATGAACAAGCACTTCCTATTGAAAATGGCGCCGGAACCAGACTAGCGGAAGCAGGCGAAGTCCTTGTCGCGGTTCAAGAAGTAGAGACAGAAGCGGTTTATGTAGGACAGGGATTTGTGCAGACATCAAACGCGAATTTGTTTTTGACAAAGACAGATAATGTAATTGGAGATGCGAGAAAGTATTTAGGAGGGCACGGATCACTCCATCCAGCCAGTGTAGTAGCAAGAGAAGGGAAGGTATATTACCTGGATATTAGAAAAGGAGTTGTTGTTCGCCGAGCCCAGGATGGTCTTTATGTAATTTCAGACTATGGCGTTAAGGGACTTATAAGCACTCTTTGTAACACCCATGCCACCCTTGCAACAAGCCGAATAATAGCAGGCTGGGATCCTCAATACGACTGTTACTGCATTAGTTTCATTGACACTTCTGGACCTTCAGGCATTACGCTATACTTCCATGAGAAATCTAATTCATGGATATTTCAAAGTAGCATGTTGCCTGAATTTTTTGGAGTTTTAAACCAAAATCAATTTGCTTTCCTTAACGGGGGATGCTGGATTCAAAGCATTGAAGGAAATTACAACAAGTTCTTTGGAGTGCAGTATAATCGTCAACTAGATATGGAGTTTTCGCCACTTCGCACACTCATTCACATCTGGGATGGCGTTGAAGTAGATGTGGAAAATATTTACGTGACAAGCGGTTCAAATGAAGTGATTATCCAGTTGTACCACAAGAATGGTGATACCCTGCAAACTCAAATAAATTACTCGGACTTTATACTAAGAGAAAGTGACCGAGTATGGAGATCGGCTTTCTTCCGATGGATGCAGGATCAGAATTTCACTGGTCCAAATGCCTTAATTCAATCAAAATATAACTCCGCCAGAAGAGTGAGAGGACAGAGCGCCTTTATGACTGTAGTTTACAACGGAACTGATCGTAATCCGATGAAGTCGATTACTGTTTATTACACGCCTTCAATGCAATCCAACCCATGAAAAGCGTAGCATTAAAAAAAGAAGAGGCCGAATTGATCAGAAGAGAAAAGATTTTCGACGTCGAAGACAAAATCAAAGAAATTGAAGGATCATTTCAAGGTGATAACGTGATATGTCCATTAAAGCATACTTTCGCCGATGGTATTTATGTTAGAGAAATTCGCATTCCAGCCGGGATGTTGATTACAGGGAAAATACACAAACATTCGCATCCAAATTTTTTGATGTCTGGCACAGTAGATGTGTACACCGAGTCAGGCGGCCACGAACGATTAACTGGCCCACTGTCGATGATTTCACCACCAGGTACAAAAAGAGCCCTTTATTCCGTAACTGACTTGTGTTGGATCACCGTTCACTACAATCCTGATAACACCCAAGATTTGGACAAATTGGAGGATATTGTGATAGCCAAAGATTACGCCCAATACGACAAGTTTCGAAAGAAGCGGAAATTCCTTAGTTTTATACGTAAAATACTGTTTTTGAAATGAATAACTCAATATCAAGATGTCGTGGATCGCAGCAGGAGTAACAGCCGCATCCGCAGCCTATCAGATAGGAAGCGGTATAAACCAAAAAAATAAAGCATCTAATCTGCAAAAAAGCAACTACGTGCCGCCACAGCTTTTGATGAATAAAGACTTGGCGATGCAGCAGGCTTATTCCAGACGTGCTCCTGGGGCCGCTTTCGCAGAAGAGCAGAACCGGAGACTTGCAGCCAATCAAATAGCTGGCGCCCAGCGTATGTTTGGTGGAGATGCCAATAAAATAGCTGCTGTGTCAGCAGGGGCCACGCAACAAGCGCAAGATGCCAACAGCCGAATTGCCGCTCAAGGCCAGCAATTCAGTGAAAATGCCTTTGGTCGATTGTCAAATGCAAACGCTCAATTAGCTGGGAATGACCGTATAAACCAAAATCAGTACATCCAAACCAAAGCGGCATTGAACAATGCCGGAAATACAAACATTTACAGTGGCATAAATAATTTAGCTAGCACGGCCCTTGTTGGAATGTCAGCAAAAGGCAACAAGGGAGCCACAGCACAAATCAAAGCCAAATACCCAACAATGGATGACAGCAATCCTCAACAATACAATCCAAATTTCAATCAACCTTATTTTAATCAACCTTATTTTAATCAAAAATTAAGAAGAGGATTTGGAATGCAACAATGGGGTGGATGGAGAAATAACGGATGGGCTAACCAATAAAAATGAATGGCCTCTGCAAGTGAAGAACTAGGCAACGCAACCATACTTGGAGGGAGTATAAATCCTCTTCAAGTGTACATCGGTCAACAAGCGCAACGTCAAAAAAACGAAGCGTTAAAGGCAGAGCAAGCCAAGAAAGATCGCGACGCACTCCATGATTACATGGATAAGTACAAGCCCGAAGCAAAGTTCGATCCTTTGAAGCAAAGAATATCCGATTACGTCAATAATCACAGAGAAAAATCGTATTCCGTTATTGATGCCGCTCAAAATGATCCACGAAAAATATCGATGGCTGAACGTGATATCCGAAGAGGTCAAGGAGAAGTGAATTCCTACATCGCCGAAACAGACAATTGGAAAAACGACTATGATGCCGCAAGCAAAATAATCGAAGACAATATCAAATCTGGGATTTATAAACCAGAATCAAGAAGCGTACTCCGCGATGTTCTATATGACAATACTGGGAAACTGAAACCAGATAATGACATTCGAGCAGGGATGAATCAATTACAAAGCATTGTTGACCATCCAAATAATTACGACAAACAAGGTGTTGCTCTTAATTTTATGAAAGGATTACCGGAAAAAGTGAATCAGTACTACACTGATATGTTTAATCCACTAGGCCAGCAATACAACATTCAAGACACAAAAACAAAACTTGGAATCGCGCAGGATGACAAAGGTAGAATTATTATGGACCCGAGAACTGGAATGCCAAAGATCAACATGACCGACGATGTTTACATCCAGGCAATGCAAGATCCTATGTTGTCTAAACTCGTAGCTAAAGATGTACCAAATGGCACAATTGAACAGAATAAGAAGTACCTGACTGCATTGCTTGAAGGTTACGATCCGAAGGAAGTTAAAAATAGACCTCAATTAGGATTCAAACAAAATGAGGCTGACCGTAGGTATTATCATTTTGGAGGCTACGGATACAGAAATCAGAAAGCAGACTTGGAAGGAAGAGATGAACTTTTAAATCGTGTTGTTTCTGGAGATTCAGGGAAAGATGTCCTTTCGTATTTCGGCAAGTTAGCCAGCGACGTGCGAGCAGAATACGCTAGCAAGAATGATAAGGGAACAAAAGGAAAATTCATCAAACTTGATTATGTGAGTGGGATGCCACAAACCGATGCAGAGGGTAATCAGACATTCAACATTTTCGGTGGGGCGAAGAGTAAAGCATCAGTTTATCTTCCGATAAATACAGAAGAAGAAAAACGTCAAGCCAAAGTTGCTCTATCTCAAAGAATGGATGAGATCAATAAAAAGACAGCCATTGGAGAAGAATATCCTACCTATATAAATGAAAAAAGAAAGGCAGAAGAAAAGACTAAGCCTAAAACAGGAAAAATTAAAATACCCGGATTTTAATGATTGATCCTACTGACGATAAAATAAAGGTGTTGCATGAAGCCGTGTCAAAAAAATATGACATTGGTTCCCTAGATGAGTTCACTAAAAAACTGCAAGATCCAACTAAAAGACAGGCATTTTACAATGGAGTTGGTAAAGAATTTGAATTAGGAGAATATTCAGACTTTGAATCCAAAGTAAAAAAAAAAGACGATACTTTCAGTTTTTCGTTACCTGGTCAATTGGATGTTACAAAGCCTTTATCAACTGGTTCAGAGTTGGCAATCACGCCACCAAGTCCTTCGCCAGAAGAACAATTATTAAGCGGGCAGATTGATCCAACAAAACCTCAACCACCAACACCAGAAGTAACTTTAACGCCTACTCCAGAAGAGAACATTCATGATATAGCATTGAAGGAATATGGAGGAGGTGCGACAGAAAATCTATTCAGAGGACTATTTGATTTAGGAAGAAAGTTTATTTCGGTACTTAAGCATGATGTTCCTGCAAACATTCAACAAAATGAGGCTATCAATCAGAAAACGGATTTCATAGATGAACTTATCCGGACTCATCCTGAAAAATATGCAGTGTTAAATGAATTTGCCAGTGATGAGACGCGAAGAAAATATGCTGAAAAAATAGCAGATGAGGAATATCCTGGATGGCGCAAAGGTGGGGATGTCATTACAAAAGAGGGTAAGATTATTAAAGTAGGGCCATCATTTACAGCGGCGGCAATAAATAAAAAAATATCACACTTAGAAGAGGCAAAAAAAATTCAGGAGGAATCCAGTAAACTTCTGGGTGATTATTCTGGTTTGAAGGCAATACCAAAAGATTGGGAAGAAGCCACCAAGCAAGGTTCATCTGGAATAGCATCCTATATTGGGGGAGCCATCGGTAATGGGTTAGGTTATATTCCTACCTCAGTAGCTACGCTCGGGGCATCAAGTTATCTTATGGAAAAAGGAGGTGCCTATGATGAGGCTGTTTCAGCGATAGCTAAGAATTATGGAATAACAGAAAAAGAAGTTATTGAAAAGGATCTTGACAAGCCAGCCAAAGAAGTTGCTCACGTTGTAGGGTTAATAAATGGAGTTCTTGATCTAGGATCATCAATATTCACAACTACTAAAGCATTTAGTGTAGGTGTTAAGAATATAATCAAAAAGAAAGCCACAGAAGAGTTATTGAAACATGCCCCAGAGGCAATGTGGAAAAAAGGCGTTAAGGCTTTAGCAGAACCATTAACTGAATATGCAACAGAGTTCATGCAAGGCACCAATTCACAAATAGGGGCACTTTTAGCAAGTGGAAAGAAAGTTGATGACATTGATTGGGAAAAAGACATTGATTGGAATAGATCGAGAGAGGAAGGATTACAGGGATTTTATGGTTCCATTGGTATTATTGGAGGCGGTCATATCGTTGGCAATTTTAAAAACAACCAAGAGAAAATAACAAACGAATCAAAATCACAAAAAGATGAAATCACAAACAATCCACAAGTCAATGAAACTGGGCGGGGGAGGCCGCTTTCAGAAACTGAAGAACAAATTGAGCCACGAACCGGGAGTGAACAACCCGGGAGCAGTAGCGGCAGCAATCGGGAGGAAAAAGTACGGCAAGATAAAATTCTCGAGACTAAGCCATCATCAGAAGTAGTTCCAGTTAATCCAGAAACGGGGAAACAAAAAGTATTTGTTTACGGCACTTTAAAAGATCCAAAGACAAGAAAAGAAGCAATAGGTGAACATGTGAAGACAGAAATGGCAATTGCTCCAAACGATGAAAAATTTGACATTAAATCTTTCCCTGACATTAAACATGATGAAGGGAAGAATTTAAGAGGGGAAGTTTTGGAGGTTACGCCAGAACAGTTAAAAAAACTTGATAATTGGGAAGAGAAATACGAACGTTCAACCATCATTTTAGAAAACGGAGAAAAAGCATTTGTTTACAAACTAAAAAATAAAACCAAGGAGGGGGAACAAAATGCCATACAAGAGCCAAGCACAAGCAGCGTACTTCAACATGCACAAGAAGCAGTTGGAGAACCAGGGAGTGAACGTGGACGAGTGGAACCAAGCGTCCAAGGGAATGAAACTACCCAAGAAAATCGGACTGAAGAAGAAAAGCAACAAGCACCACTCGGAGACAATACCGAGGAAAAAATAAAGTGGAAGAAAGAATCAGAAAAACACGGGATAGCAACAAGCACAATTGATGTTCCTGATCTTGGAGAAGAAATTAATAAACAGGAATTAAAAATAGGAAATGCTACAGCCACAAAGACTGATTTTGAAAATGGTATTCGTCAAGAAATAAAAACAGATGATGGCAGCAGAATAGTCCAGTTTTATGACAAAGAAGGAAAACCTATACAAGACAAAAGAGCGGTTAGTATAAGACTTAAGGCTGGCAGTGAGTTAACTAATTATCTAACTGAAACTGATTCAGGCTATGAAATTTCAGACAAAAATATAGCGCAATTTTTTAAAGATAAAATAACCAATGAAAATACTCAAACGTCAACTCAAGGGAGTGAAATATCTAATCCTAAACCCGAAGAAGCCAAACAAGAAGAGTCTTTTGGCAAGGGCTTTAAAGTTCTCGGGACCAACCTGGAAGGGGATAAAGTAGGGGAGGACAAGAACGGAGTCCGTGCGGTTCTGAAAGGCAACATTGTTTCGTCTCAACCAGTGCACATAATTCCCGGCAGCGGCTATCATGTCGCCACGCCTGAAGGGGAATTTCTGACTAAGGAAGAGGCTAAATCTCATGCGGACGAGATAGCCAAAAAGAAAGGATTTGAAAATCCTTCTCACTTGTTGAATTCAGTGGAGAAGCGGACTGGTGAGAAATTTGAAAACGTCCAAGATATTCCGAAAGAGACTATCGAAAAGGTAGTCAACGAAAGAGAACTTGAAAAATTAACACCTAAAGAAAATGTTAACAAAACTGGAACAGTGGTTGGTGAAGGAGGTTCACGGACCAGTAGCGTCAATGCTGAACGCAATGCCGGAGAAGAGAAGGGAGGAACTGAACAAGGAAAAGGAACTGGAGGCGAAGAAGCAAATGGAAACGTTAGTCAGCCTGGTGAATCACAACCAGGAGATGTACGAGAAAACGGGAATGAGCCCGCAGGAGAGCCTTCAGGAGGCAATGAGGGACGCCTACGGCCTGAATTAAAGGACTCCGAGATCCAGCACAACTTTGTCTACCCAGAGAACTGGGAAAGGACTAAGAACAAGACATTCTCCAAGCGGCAGGCATACACTGACAACATCGCGGCGTTGGAGGTGATTAATAATCTTTTGGACAATCCGGACAGTTTTGCCACAGATGAACAAAAGGAAGCACTCGCCAAATACAATGGGTTAGGCCCGCTGGGCGAGATTCTGCTTTCTGACAACAAGCTCGGCAAAGACTGGACGAAATCAAACCTCGAATTCTTTGATGATGCCCAAAAGCTCAAAAGCCTCTTGGAGGACATTGGGGAGAAGACTGGCACAAAGCCATTGGAGACAGCCAAAAGTTCAACACGCAATGCCTATTACACCTCCTTGCCTGTTATTCGGGCAATCTATGAAGGGCTTGGCGCTGGAGGATTTGAAGGGGGCAAAATCCTTGAAGGTTCAGTAGGAACTGGTCGGTTTATAGGCGGGATGCCAGCGGCGATGTCCGGCAATAGCCGGGTTAAAGGCGTCGACATGGATGTCGTAAGCTCTTTGATCAGCAAATACCTATATCCGAAGGCATCAATTATTAATAGCCCGCTGCAAAGCGCCTCAATTCCGTCAAATTACTATGATTTGTTCGTTTCCAATATTCCTTTTGGGTCAGCTCATGTGTACGATCCTCAATTGGACAAGCGCGGAGGTCTGTGGAAACAGAGCCAAGATAAACTGCATACCTACTTCTTTGCCAAAGCCATTGATTCGGTGCGGCCGGGTGGATATGTGGCGATTTTGACCACATCAAATATCCTCGATACGCCGGGAAACCAAGGCACCAGGGACCTAATCAACAAGGAAACCGATTTTGTAGGCGCCGTTAGGCTTTCTTCTTCAGCATTCAATGCCGATGCCGGTACCCAGGTGGTGACTGATATCATCCTTTTGAGGAAGAAGATTACACCATCAGTTCCCGGCGTCGACCAGATTTCGAACATTGTAACCCAAAATGTAAAGCACAACAACCCCGCTTTGCCCAATCAGGATATCCAGTACAATGAGTATTTCAAAAAGAACCCGGAAAACATCTTTGGCACAGAATTCAAGGCCGGTGGACTTTACAATGCTGAAAGAGGATACACTTTGGTAGGTGAATTTGATCCAACCAAGGTAGGCGAAAAACTTGCCGAGATGGCCAAAAAGGCACCCATACTCGAACGTCAGGCGCAAGAAAAGGACACCCTTCAGACTCTTCAAATCACACCGCTGGGCCGGATGGTATCTGGTGGCATTGTTGAAAATGAAGGGAAATATTACTTCGTGCGCGACTTCGACCGGGATACAGGCAAATACTCAATCGAAGAGATTGGCAAAGGCGTGATGCCCGCCGAGAAGGACATGCCTATTTTGAAGGCATTTGTTGATACTAAGAAAATCTACTTTGATGTTTTGGCAAAAGACAAACTCAATGAGGACACAAAAGAAGAGCGTTCACGCCTTCGGATTGCGCTAAAGAATTTTATCAGGATAATCAAACCATCAAACCTCAACTCACTTGCAAAAGGCAACAAAGCGATCAATCGCATACTGGTTTCTGATCCCGATTTTTATGCGGTGTCAGCCCTTGAAAAATCGGATGGAACATTTTCAGATGTTGTTGAAAAACCTATCAAGAGAGAACTGAATGAATTTACAAAGACCGAAGTTCCACAGGAAGCGATAGGGTTTTCCATCAACAACTATGGAAAACTCAACATGCCTTTCATTCAGAAGGTACTCGGCGAGAAATCAGAAGAGGCAACAATCAAAAGAATAAAAGATGAGATTTTTGAGACGCCTGACGAGATCGTTGAAAAGAACGAGTATTTATCAGGCAACGTCATTGAGAAGCTAAAGCAGGCCGAACAATGGGTTAAGGTTGATCAGAAATATGAACGCAATGTTGAGGCGCTCAAAAAGATCATTCCGATGCCTATTCCCAAAGAACAAATCACTTTCCAGTTGGGGGCATCGTGGATTCCGTTAAAATATACACAACAATTCCTTGATTCAGTATTTGGAGAAGGACGAGTGACGGTTCGGTACAATAAAGCCACGGATGATTACGAAGTGAATTCCCGCGTTCTGGGAGGCGACTATGAAGCCTTCGACCCAGACGGTCATCGCCGTGGCGTTGATGTGGTCGTGAAAGCCGCTATCACTAAAAATGTGCCCGACTTTTATGTCACTCATTCAGATGGTACCAAAACACCACTTCCAAAACTCACGCAGGATGTTCGTGATAAGGCTGAAAGACTCCAGAACGAATTTGCCGGGCTTATTGAGGCCGATGAAAAGACAGGTAACGAACTGTCAAAACTATACAATGAGTATTTCAATGGCATTGTCATTAAGAAATTCAATGGCGATCACCTGACCTTCCCAGGGATGCAAGGTTATGACCTGAATCCTCACCAGAAGGACGCAATAATGATGATCGTGCAGAAAATGGGCGGGATGGTTGATCACCAGGTCGGAGCCGGGAAGTCGCTGGTTATGTCCGTGGGGGCCATCAAGATGAAAGAAATAGGGCTGGTTAACAAGCCACTGATAACTACAATGAAATCTGTGGTGCCCGGCATGATGGATCAAATCAAGGCCCAATACCCTGAAAAGAAGATACTGGCACCAACAGATAAAGACTTCTCCGCTGCAAATCGTCAAAGGTTGTTCGCGCAGATTGCAAATAATGATTGGGATCTTGTGATAATCACCCATGAGAATCTTGGGACAATCCCGTTGCCGGCAGAATTTGAATCGCAGTATATCGAAGGAGAGATTGAAGAATTGCGGTCGGCCATGTCGGAAATGAACGCAGATAAGAGCGACAAATGGGCGGTGAAACAAGCCAAGGCATTGGAAGAGCGCGTTGCCAACCTCAAAACCAGACTGGAAAAATTGCAAGATAAGGGTGTTGGAGCCAGTCGGACAGACTTTGGCACCATGGGTGTGGATATGCTCTTTGTGGATGAATCCCAGCAGATGAAGAACCTAAACTTTGTGACCAAGTTGCGCAATGTGTCCGGTATGGGCACCGCGAAAGGTTCAAAGAGAGCGTCGAATTTGAAAATGGTTACCAGGTATCTCCAAAACATGCACGGCGGAGACAAGGGTATTGTCTTTGCATCCGGAACCCCGATTTCAAACTCATTGGTTGAGGTTTACAATATTTTCCAGTACCTACGGCCAAGCCTTTTGAAGAAACTGCAAATGGTGAGTCTGGATCAGTTCTTAAAGAACTTCGCGCTGATCACCTCGCAGATGGAGAAGAATGTGGCTGGCGTGATCAAGAACAAAACTCGATTAACTAAGTTTGTGAACGTGCCAGAATTGGCAAGTCTGTATTCAGAGATTTCAGATGTGCGCGGAGAGCATAACTTAAAACTTGAAAAGCCAGAAATAAAAGGAGGCAAACCAGAAATTATCCTAATTCCGCAGTCAGAGACAGTGAGAATGATAACCAAGGCCATCTACGATGCCTCTAAGTCGGCCAGCATCGCTCCGCTAAAATCAATAGGCATCAATCCACAAGGAGATGCAGAAAAGGCGTTAGGACTTGTCCTCACCACATTAGGTACCAAAGCCAGCATTGACCCGAGATTGGTATTTCCTCACCAGAAAGCCGATGGCGGGAAACTATTTAAAGTAGCCGATGAGGTTAAGAAAATCTATGATGAAGAAGCCGAAAAGAAAGGTACACAGTTGGTCTTTGCCGATATGGGTACCCCTAAGAACAAAAATGCCAAGTTAGGTGATCGCGTCCACGATCAGGTGATTGAAATGTATGGCGAAGAGGTATTGAATGAAATCCCGAACACTGATACAATCTGGAAACAGACTGAACAGTCAGCGATAAAGCAAAAATTGATCGACATTTTGGAGGTTGATCCATCAGAAGCTGATTTTATCATCGAGGAAGCAAATAACGTAAACTCTTTCAATGTTTATGACGCACTGAAAAACCTTCTTGTATCAAAAGGCATTCCCGAAAAAGAGATTGCTTTCATCCACGATGCTCCTACCAAAAAACTGAAAGAAGAACTTTTTGATAAAGTCAACAAAGGACAAGTACGTGTATTGCTCGGGTCCACTCAAAAGATGGGTACAGGGGTCAATGTGCAAAGCAAAATTGCCGCCATGCACCATGTAGATGTTGGTTGGAGGCCGTCAGACCTTGAACAAAGGAATGGCCGTGGTATTCGCCGGGGTAACTCATACAAGGAAGTAGCGATTAAATATTATGGCACCCAAGAAACCATAGACTCCTATCGGTTTGACCTATTATCTCGCAAACAATCAGGGATTGATTCCTTCCGGGCTGGGGCCAAAGGATTGCGTGAGATGGACTTCGAGGACGGAGAGAGTATGACCATGAGTGAATTTGCAGCCGCTATCAGTGGAGACACCCGCATACTTGACTTGGAGAAGTTGAAGTCAAAAGCAGAAAAGTTGAGAAACCGTGTTGAATCTACGAAGCGGGCAAATATCATGCGCTCCCGCAGAATTGATGAGGCGAAAAAGTTCGTGGACTATACCCGCGAAGAACGGAGAATTGTTAATGATTTGGCCGATCGAATAGTTAAAAACATAAAACTTGAGGAAGTCGAAGAGGAATCGAAAGATGAGAAAGGCAAAGTTAAAAAGGTCACTACCGTTGTTGCCAAATTCAAAGGGGAAGTGAATGGACAAGAATACGACACCGCCAATCCAAAACAACGCCAAGAGTTTTATCAAGCATTGTCCGAGCGGGCGAATGACGCCATGCACAGCACATACCGTAGACAAATTGGTACAATTGGAGGAATAGATGTTTATGCCAGACAAAACGAAGGCTACAAAGATGCGCGTGTTGATCTTGGCGACGACACTGTGACCAACAAGAACATTTCCCCAGTCGCCATTATCAAGCGAACACAGGCAATCAATCCTCTTACCTTGCGGATTGCTGTTCAGGCCACCATTCGCGATATTCGGATTGACATTTCACAATCTGAAAAGGAGTACAAAGACGCTTTATCAAATCTCAAAAGTGCCGAAGGAGTTAAAGAAGTGGCAGCCAAAGAAGAGGATATCAAAGAATTGGCCGAGACAGAAGAGAAGCGCAATAAACTATCAGCAGAATTGAAGGCTGAATCTGAAAAGCAATCAGAAGAAAAATTGCCAGAGGAACCTAAAAATTCATTAGAGGACATCATTGCCGAAAATTCAAAAAAAAACGCCGAAGAGAACTTCGAGGGATTTTCTGGGGCGATGACTACCGGCCTACCAATTAAGCCAATTGGGAAGGTTAAAAAAGCACCCAGCAATAATGCGTTATTGGCCATTATCGCGCAATCCGGCAAGACCAGAGAAGAATTGGAGCGCCAATTGAATGAAGAAGTCAAAATTGGTGATCAGGAAGTAGATGAACGCATAGATAAGGCCGCAGCGCCCGCTCCCGAGAACATGGAAAAAACGTGGGGAGAAGCCATCACAGGCGTTAAAAATTGGGCAACTCAACACTTCAAATTTCTTGATGCCAAGACATGGCCCCGTGAGGCAAATATCCTACGGGAATTTGAAACACTCTATCCATGGGCGAAAGGCAATGCCAACCAATACGTAAAAACAATGGTTGAAGGAATGACTCCGCAACAGTACAAGATTTTTTCCATGCGTATTATATTGGCCGACATGCAGGAATCCATCAAAAAGGGATTGAACATGGTTGGCCCTGACGGAAAACTGCCATTCGGATTTAATGATGCCGATCAAGTTGATAGGGCACTGACGAAGTACGACATTTTTATGAAGGGCGATCCACGCATTCAACGTGCATTCGACATGCGTGAAGAATTCATGGCAGAATTCAAGAGGCAACTGATCGAATCTGGTCTATTGGATGAAAATGACATTGAAAGTTACTACCATCGTCGGGTGTTGGAATACCATGCAGAAAACGAGCACAAGAGCATTCTCTTCGGAAAAGATATAGCTGATAAAAAGCGTGACTTCCAGAAGCGCAGGAAAGGAACGCGAGGATTGGATTACAGCACCAATTTCATTGAGACTGAATTCAAGGTGGTTTCTGAAGGTATGTACGAGATGGAGAAACAGCGTATCCTTAAAGACCTTGTGGCACCTTTTGAGAAGCAATTAAACGCTATTTCCGCTGAATTTAAGAAACATTTCGATGCTCAATTGGCATCAATTGAAAAGCAATTCGGAGAAGACAGCAAAGAGGTCAAACAGTATATAGACGGCAAACGTGCATTGAAACGTAATTATCTATTTGATAATCTGCCAGAAGGATTCACTTTCTACCGCGTGAGTGAAGATAATAGGTTATTCTGGGGAAAAACAGTGAGTCAAAAGACCATTGATCGGGCCATAGACCAAGCTGAAGACAATGACAATGCTGGCTTGAGTGATGCCTTGGCAATTGTTGACGAATTGATCAGCGGCCTTAAAAGTGGATTAATGGTAGGCCCAAAACGTAAGCAGTACATGATACCGACTCAACTTGCCGAACAACTTGAAGAATTGGCAAAAAATGAGACAGTCAGTGCGCCGACAGGACTGGCTACAAAGATTACATCAGCATGGAAGCAATTGATGATTCTTTCTCCTACTCGAATGCTTCGATACAATTTGAATAACTTCGGTAGTGATCTTGATCGGCTTATCCAAGTTGAACCAAAAATAGCCAAGTATGCCAAAGAAGCCACTGGCGAACTTTGGAGATACTTGAAGTACGGAGAAACAACACCACAACTTTTGGAGGCAATGAGAGGGGATGTGATCAATTCTGGGTTCCAGATTTCAGAACTTGCAGATATCAGCAAAGAGAAGTGGGCTGAAGCATTACAAAGTGATTCACCAAGCATTGAAAACATTCTCGGAAAAGAAGGCATGAAAAAACTGGCTATTAAAATCAAGGATGCTCCAGGCAATTTATGGGACAAATACATGAAGGCTGTTTCTCCTTATGTACAATTCCGTGAAAACATTCTGCGATATGCCGCATATAAACTGGCAGTTGAAAAAACAGCCAAAGGAGAAGCATTCTATTGGGCAAGTCCAGCAGATCAAATTCGTAAAATTACAGATGTCCGGCAGAAGAATGCCAAACTCGCCCGTGATGTGTTTGGAGACTACATGAATCTTAGCCAAGGAGCGCACCAAATGCGTCGAGTATTATTGCCTTTCTATTCTTGGTTTGAAGTGAACATGAAAACTCATTTGAATTTGCTTAAAAATGCAAGTTCGCCGCAGGCACAACGCGATATTATCAAATCGGCAGTATCACGCGGTATTCCTTCGGTTGCTTTCAAGATGGCACGGGCCTATGTGATGATGGGATTATTCACAGCAGCAATCCAAGCATGGAATAAGTTTGCTTTTGGATTGTATGGTGGAGATGAGGATGATGAAAAAAGATTACGGGCTACTAAAATTAAGGGGCTTCAGTTGATCGTAGGCGTTCGGGATGGTCACATTATTACTGTTCCGATTCAGGGAGCTTTCTACGACTTTATTGATTTCTTTGGGCTGTGGTCTATCGGTGATGATCTGGAGAGGATTTTTACAGGAGGTCAGCCAGTGAAAGAAACTGTCAAAACAGCAAAAGGCATAGGAACAAACATGCTCAACAAAGGAGTGCAGTTGGTGAATCCGTTACCAAAGGCTCTATTTGAATTGGGTTCTGGTCAATCCTATTATCCTGACATAACTAATCCTACTCCGATTAACGACAAATGGGAGTATCTATTCAAGTCGATGACACTTGGTGACGAGTATAACTATGCCTTGAGTGACAAACCAAAACGTGAATCTTATTTGAGCCGTAAATTTCATAACTCTTTGCTCCGAGAATTTGACACCGAACAATTGAGTTATTATGCGGCCAAGAAAATTATTAACAATTACGAAGGCGGTGATGTTGGCGGGAGCAAGGGCGAGACAGGAAATCCGACCAGAGCCGACCAGAAGGATGCTGAATACAAATTCATGCTGGCACTTCGTTATGGAAAATATGATGATGCTGATAAATGGCTCGGAGAATTCCTTCAAAAAGGAGGCAATCCAGCCAACATCAAACAGAAGTTGAGAAGTTCAAATCCTTTCGCCGGCGTGAAGAAAGTGCCGATCAAAGGAGAGCCAGTGTCCGAGTGGATTGACCTATACCACATTCTTAACGATGAGAACTATCATCCTCAGACACACTTCGGGCGTCAGATCACTTCGGAGGATAAATTCACTTTGAAAGAGGCAATGAATTATTATGAAAGGATTATTAAGAATGCGAAAGAGTACAAAGCACATCCAGTACTAACCCCAGTAGAATAATGTTCTATCCTATAAAAAACGGAACAAAAATTACAGTCGGCGAGGGCTTTCAATGCTGGATTCCACCCGTACCTACGGACACTTCACAAATTATCAATTACGGATTACCGATCGAAGAACAATACTGGAAACGTGAATCTGTTCCGAAATGGTATATCGAAAGATCACTGGAAGAAGAGTTTAAGCAAGGACAAGATCGGGATCTTGTTTTGAGGGGGAAAAAGAAAACCGTCTATGTGGATGCGATGTGTGAACGCTATCGTAGGCGTGAATGGTATCGTAGAATGTATGGGGTTCACGTAATGATCAATGGCGAATGTATTTATTTGACTAACCATCATTATTTCTATCTGCAATGGTGCAAGTTTGATCACAAGGAAAATAATGGTTACCCATTCTATTATCATTTCTCTCTTGACAATTTCAGGATACGGCAATGGTGTGAAGAAAATCCTCACAGCATGGGGTATATGATCATCGGCCCCAGGGCGACAGGAAAAACCAACGAAGAGTTGGCCTGTATCACAAATCGCGCAACGATGTACCACAATCATCGAGCAGCACTTCAAAGCAAGCACCTTGAAGACGATGCAAAAGGAGTATTGATTCAGGCCAAGATGGTACCATTATTCAATGCTCTTCCAAAATTCTTTAAGCCAGAATTCACTCACGGTACAAATACTCAAAGCGAACTCGTATTCAGACGTAGATCAGTAGGTGGAAAAGAAAGTATCAATGTAGAATATGGTGCAGACTATGAATTGCTAAGTACAATTTTTGCTGCGGGCCCAGGTGAAAAGGTACTTGACTCAGACACACTTTCAGACCTATTTGAGGATGAGATAGGGAAATGTTTAGCACCTGAAACAAAAGTTTTATTACACAATGGTCACATAAAAAGGGCCGATGAGATTGCTATCTCTGATAAGTTAATGGGGCCAGATTCAACCATAAGAAACATTCAACAAATTAAATTAGGATTTGACCAGTCGTTTAAAATAATACCTAAAAAAGGATGGGATGAATGGTCATGTAGTTCAGGTCATAAATTAGTTTTGAAATGGGGCAATCATAGAACACTAAATTTAAATGGCAAAAAATTTAAGAAAGACGATACCGTCACAATAACAATTGATTCTTACTTGAAATTGAATAAAACAATTAAGAAACATCTTTTATTATTTAAAGTTCCAGTTGAATATGAATTCAAAAAAACATGGATAGATCCTTATTTATTAGGTCTTTGGCTCGGAGATGGGAATAAATGCGCAATGCACATAACCAATACCGATCCGGAAGTGCTTAATTGGTTGTTGTCAACCTATAAAGGAATTTCCAGACTTGTTGAACCTGTCAATAGAACACAAAGTGTTAGGATTAAGACATTCCACGGAATTCTGAAATTGTATAATCTAAAAAAGAACAAACACATCCCGAAGGACTATTTAATAAATGATAGAGAAAGTCGCTTAAAATTATTAGCCGGCCTAATCGACTCAGATGGTCATGCAACAATTTCAGGAAATAGACAGAATTGTGAGATAACGCAAAAACTTGAAGTTTTAGCCAAGGGCATTCATAGATTATCAACTGAACTTGGATTTTATTGCTCCATTGCTGAGAAAAATGCGACCATGAAAAGAAAAGATGGTACAATATATTCCTGCAAAGTGTATAGGTTATTCTTGTTTGGAGATTTATCAGACATTCCAACAAAAGTTAAGAGAAAACAATTTCCAAAAATAAACAAACATCATGTGAATAGGAGAAATCCATTACGCTGTGGGTTCTCTGTTCAAAAAAATGGGTTCTCGCAATATGTTGGGTTCGTTTTAGATGGAGATAAGCAACATTTATTAGGAGATTGTCAAGTCACTCACAACACCAATCCAAAAACAGTTGCCGATGTTTACGTTCGCCATGAGGTGAATTTGAAATGTGTGTTCCGGAATAATCGCAAGATAGGATTGTTACGAAAAACATCTACGGTTGAAGAGATGAATGAAGGCGGTGATGAGTGTTTGAAATTAAGAAAGGACAGCAACATGAAAATTTTGGATGGCAACGGATTCACCACATCCAAGATTCACTTTCACCTTATTTCCGCATTAGATACTGACACTTCGCTAGTACCATATATTGACTTAAAAGGGGTCAACCACGGCATTCCTTGTGACAAGTACGGGAATGTGAACCGTAATATCGCTAACATCAAAATTCAGAATGACTTTGACGCGGTGAAACATGACCTTAAAAAGCTGTCAGGCCGTATGCGCAAAAGCCCTCGTAATGAGGCAGAAGCTTTCATCAAAGATCAGAGCAAGTCTATTTTCAATGTCATGTTGCTGACCAACCGGTTAGAGCAAATAAGAAACATGCCCCGATTGCCGTATGTAAAAGGGAATTTATATTGGGTGAAAGAGAAATTTGGGCCAGTATGGTGGCAACGGGATGATCACGCAGGCCGATTTAATTGGGCTTGGTTCCCCGATGAATTTAGCAAGATCAAAGACCCAGAGAATGTAAAAATTCTGAACAATGTTGGAAAAGCATGGGGATACGACAACAAAGGATTTTCCAGACAGATGCTATTTCCGAAAAACGATCACCTTTTCAGGATAGGGAGTGACCCGATAAAGTATTCAAAGACGAAAGACCCACGGGCATCAAAAGCAGCCATTCATGGATATAGATTATTCGATATGTCCGTTGACTACGGAAAAGAAAAGAAAGACTGGGAGTCATCTAACTTCATATTTGAATACATCAACCGTCCAGAAGACCCAGAAACGTCATTTGAGGATACAGCAATGGCTTGCATTTTTCTTGGATGTAAATTGATGCCTGAAAGAAACGTTCCTTCCCTGAACGATTACTTTGAAACCAATGGACTGGAAAAATTTCTGGCTTATCCGAGAGACTTTGTTGGGTCAGACATGGAGATACAAACCAGTTCTGACGATGCAGGATGGTCCACAACGCCAGAAGTTATTGACTACTATACCAGGCGCATAATTGCCTTTATCAACACAAGAATTGGGTCAATGCCTTTCGATAATACGATTGAAGACTGGCTTGGTTTTGACCCAACAAACCCAACAAAATCAGATGCTACCGTAAGTTCTGGATTCACATTGGCGCACGCTGAAAAGAAAGTTGAAAGAGAGGATGATGCGCCAAAACATAAGATTGAAGATTGGTTCGAGACTTATGATAACTCAGGCGTTAATTCCCAATTTGTTTTAGATACGACTGATAATTAAATATCTTTGATTATGGCAGAAATGGAAATGGACGTCCGCAATCCCAGATTCCCCTCTGACTTTTTAAGTCCAGAGCAGAAGGCATCAAAGGAATATGCTATTAAATGGGCAAAAGCCATCAACGGAGTAGGAATAAATGGAACCGATAACGGTCTGTTTCCTGGATTTAACACCACTCGAAATGGCATCAATGCAAATAAGTACACCGAACGAAGGGCGTATGCGAGAGGGAACCAGCCCATTGACAAGTACAAACCCATTTTAGGGATAAATGATAAACGAGCGCGCCGTGATCCAACGGCACATAGTTACCGAGCTCTCAACTGGGAGATATTGGACATCGCGTCAAAATATGTGAATGTTTTGCTTGGCAAATTGATGAAGCAAAACAATGACATTGGTATCCGGGCCGTGGATGTCCGGGCGCAGGACGCCAGAAGAAAAAAGAAAATGGAGTTGCAGGAGTACGTTATGAATTCCAGTTTTTTGCAAGGCGTTACACAGAAAACAGGAATTCAGTTCGAGCAACCAGCGCAGGAAGAGGTGATGGGCACGCCACAGAACATGGCCGAGATCAACGTGTTCATGGATATGTTCTACAAAGAGGACTATTGCATGGTCATTCAGGACTTGTTGAAAATAATGAACGAGAATGACAACTACACCGACATACTTGCAGAAGCCGCCCGTGATTTGATTGAGATAGGTGTAGGAGTCACAAAGGTTTACCGTGTGAGGAACAAAATTGTTCGCAGACGGTGTGTGCCGGAGAGGATGGTGATGAGTTCTACCAGCAAAAGCCTGTGTGACGATGTAAAGTACATCGGTGAATACTGGGATTTGACCATCGGTCAATTCAAAGAGATAGCGGGCGATCAGTTCACCGAAGATGAATACAAAAAGATGGCAGAACAGGCCATGAGAACAAATTTTGATTCAGTTAACACCGAGACTTATTTCAGCGAAAACTTGTGCTATCCATGGGACAATACCAAAATAACGATTGGCGACTTTGTGTGGTTTTCTCCTGACTGGGAAACTTATCAAGTCGGTCAAAATCAGTTTGGAAATGTCAGTGTGAGTCAAAAGGAATATTCCTGGTGGAATGACCTTCAAAAGAAAAATCCTGGCCTAACAGAAGAAAAATTCAATAAGGTCAATAACAGCAAAGTAGTACGGTACACGCTAGATAATCAGTATCAATGTCTCTGGGTGAGAGGGACGGAGTTTGTTTGCTCATACGGGAAAAGCAAGGATATCCTCAAAAACGAGTCGGATCTTGGCAAAACAGTAGGGCCGTACACTATCTATAAGATGAAGCGCTGCATTATCGACAGCATTATTCCTACCCTTGATAACATCCAAATCCAGTGGCTACAATTCCAGCACCATGCCGCCAAATCGGTGCCCGCTGGGTTTGCGATCGACTTCACAGCCCTTCAGGATATCAGCCTTCAGGGAGCCGGAGGGAAAGCCATCACCCCGAAGGAAGCCCTTCAAATCTATTTTGAGACAGGTATCCAATTGATCCGGACGCGCGATGCCCAGGGAAACATCCGGAATAATCTACCAATCCAGCCTTTAGCCGGAGGCATATCAAATGCCATGGAGAAGCATTTTAGCTTCCTTATCCAAAATATCAACCTTCTACGCGATCAGATCGGCTTAAATGAGTTGACAGACGCAAGTACTCCCAATTCAGAAATGGGCAAAGCGGTGGCTACAATGGCTTCAGGAGCGACTGACGATGCCTTGAGGCAATTGTACTTCGCATTCGATTCGATCAATCTGGGGACTCACCAGCGGACTGTGATGCATATTACTGGGATGGCAGCTACAGGGCTGGCACCACAATACACGGAAGCGCTCGGGATTCAGGCCATGGCCATTCCAGCACTTCTTTCGGATTTGACCTATCACGAACTGGGGTGTTATTTGATGAAGCAACCTACTCAAGAAATGCGGCAGTGGATCAATCAATACTGCCAAGTTGGCATCACCAATGGTACTCTCTATGAAGAGGAAGCCTTTGAAATCCAAATGGAACCAAATATCTGGAGGTCCATCCGACTGCTTAAAATGTATCGGAAGCAGAAACAAGACCTCAAACAGCAAGAAATGCAGGCCCAATATCAAGGCGAACAGCAAAAGAACATCGCTTCGGCACAGGCCACGGCACAAGCCGCCCAACAAGGGCTGCAAATGGAGATGCAGGCTAAATCTGGGTTAATGAACCAAGAAATAGAAGGAAAAATGGCGCTGGAAGATAAAAAAGCCAGCAATGAGGCTTTCTTGTTGCATGTTAAAATCCAGTTGGAAAGAGGCAAAGAACTTTCGGCAGAGGAAGAGAGACGGTTTACCGAATTGATGAAAGCCGAAACCGTAGGTAGGTTTCAGTTGGCGGCAGCGAACGCAAAACCAAAACCTAGCGGTAAATAGCATTTGCAAATCCAACAATACCACTTTACATTTGTTATGAGCGAATAACCAGTCCCCCATTGGGAGGTTTGCGAAACCAAAACAATTATCAAAAATGGCAAACAGTGACATAGCCCTCCAAGTGACGGCTAAAGGAATCGGCCCCGGGCCTCTCAGGACAAGGCCAAAAGTGTTCTTTCTCCAATCCATCGACATTGAAGGACTCGAACCTGGCGACGTTCCGCTTGATGATCTAGTCATCAAACTGAACAAACGCCCAAAAAGAGTGAGAACCTATGAAAGTTTCTCTGACTTTCAGGCGATCCAAGCACTCTCACAAGGAGCGACATCGAGCATTTATTTTCAGAGCAAGTATGAAGCTGTCACCGCGACCAGTGGCACGCAGGCCTTGGATGCCACCAAGTACATCCACGAAGTGAACGCCGGAAATGGCGGAGGCGTTGTCCTCCCTGATCCATTCTATCGCAAAGTTCTGGTTGTATTCAACACCACTACCGGCTCGATTACGATCACTGGCAGGGGTACAACCTCACCGATTGATGGATCCACCGCAGCCCTTACGATCCTGGCAGGAAAGCGCAAGCACTTTGCGGCACCGGTTATCCCGACCACAGCTGGGACGACAGCAGGATGGCAGACGGCTACGTAAGCGAAATTCAAAGTTTAAAACTGAAAAGGGAGGTTAAAGACTGTACAGGTCGCCTCCTTTTTTATTTGAAATAATTGTGTACATTTACCGCATGATGTACGCAGAAATGCGTATTTATAAAAAAGAGGCCGAAAATGTAACTTTGAAGTTTGTCGCGTCCTCTTTTTTTTCTTTTTAAATATGAGAAAAGACATTAACCTTTCAGAAGAAGTAATCAAAAAATTACAAAAACTTGCTGACAAAGATGATCGCAAGTTGAAACCATATATGGAGAAAGTTTTGAAGGATCACACCGAAATTAAAAAATGAAAACAAACGAATTACGAATAGGGAATTGGATAAAAACAACTGACGAAGTATTTAGGCCTGGTGAACAGACAGTTCATAAAATAGAAAATAATCACATTAATAATTATCATTATTCATTTTGTGAACCAATTCCACTCACCGAAGAATGGCTTGCAAAATTAGGATTTGAAGGAATCGATGAAGATGGACTTTGGCAAAGACCAGACAATGAATGCTTTCAAATTCAATTGCCAACATTAGATGAAGAAATTCAACATATTTGGGACGCAGCATTCACTGGGGCTCCTTGTCAGTTTGTTCATCAACTCCAAAATCTATATTTTTCTTTGACAGGTGAAGAATTAAAAATCATTTGATGAGTAAAACAATCGCTTGCTGTATCATCTGCAAAAATGAAGAGGCTCTTATTTCAAGGGCACTCGAATCAATAAAATGGGTGGAAAATATTTACATTCTCGATACAGGGAGTAGCGATCGTACTGTTGAAATTTGCAAACAATATACATCGAATGTTTTTCTTGATAGTATCTGGATTGATGATTTTTCGTATCACCAAAATTTGATAAAGTCAAGGGCGAAGGAGGATTTCGTAATTTCCTTAGACGCTGATGAAATAATGTTGAGTACAGAATCCGAAGTTAGGGCGGCTGTTGAACAAGCCAAAGATGTATTACGAGTCAAAATGATTTCAGAGCATGACAAAAATGAATTTTTCTTTGGAAGGATATTTAGAAATTGTCCTGAAATTTATTGGGAGTCAGCAATCCACAAACATCTCAACATTCCAGGCGAAGGAGAAGAAATTGGAGACATCAAAATCCAGTACGGTTATAGCCCAGCTCATGCCCTTGACCCTGATCGTTCTTTAAGAATGCTTGAGGCCACCGTGAAAGCCGAAAAGAATCCTGTTCGTAATCTTTTCTATCTCGGGAGAGAGTATAGTTACAAAGGAAAATTCTGGGAGGCGATAGATGTATTAAAGCGATACATTCCTGTTTCAAACTGGCCCGCAGAAATAGCAGAGGCTTATTTAATCATGGCTCAATGCTGGTTGGGATTGGAAAGAATTGAAGAGTGTGCGGCGGCTGTTCTTCAATGCCTAAAAATAAACTCTAATTTTCGGGAAGCTATTGAATTTATGGCTATCATCGCCACAGCAGAGAACAAGTTACAATGGCAACGCATGGCGAGAACGGCCAACAATCAAGGATTGATCTGGGCTAGAACAGAAGTGGAGTTACCTAATGATGTTTTGTTTTTATCAATCCATAATGACGATGAGTCTTTGTTCGGAGCCTTTACATTGCTTAGACTCACGCCTCTAGTGTGCGTAATAACAGATAGCCATATCCAGCCCGAACGCGGTGACATTGGATGTGACGCTGAAATACGTAGGCAAGAAACAATCAACGCAATGGCAATCGCAGGTTGCCCAGTGGTGTTCCTTGGAATCAAAGACACGGAGTTGAGTGAAGAAATTTTGCGCGAAAGGCTGAAAGCATTCAGACCGGGAGTAGTTTACATCCCAGCATTGCAAGGTGGCAATCTTCAACATGATCTGGTGAACAAAGTAGGCCGTGAATTGTTCGGAGACAAGTGTATGGAGTATTTGACTTACACTAAAACAGAATTGTACACCACTGGCAGAATCGAGATCAAACCAACTACTTTTGAACTGGAGACAAAAGCAAAAATGTTGGAGTGTTATAAATCACAATTGGCTTTGCCATCCACATTGCCACATTTTTTGGCTGTTAACGGGAAAAGTGAGTGGTTGTTATGAATTATTTATCAGAAGAACAAATTGAAGATTTTTTCAGAAAGTATCTGGCGATCTTTGGCGTTGATGGAGGTAGAAATGATTTTGCTGAAATAAAAAATTGGTTTTTAACTGGATACTATCCTACATCTTTTCAAAAAATTTGGCCAATAGAAAAAAGATGGGGCTATTATCCAATTATTAATGGAGAAGCCATTGCTCATCAATTGGCAAACCAGATAACAGATTCAAGAAATTTTTTACCAGCAATTGAAAGTTACAGGAAACAATGTCAGGCTTAAAAAAAATACTTATCTGTCCATACTTCGGAAAATTTCCAGAATGGATGAACAAATTCGAGTGGCCGAAAGGGTATCACATGATTATTGATACTGATCTGGCGGACTTTAAACTTCGTGTCAAACAAAAACTCGGCATTGATTATCCTGGAGTTGTTGGTGGTACGAAGGTATGGGACTACCGTTGCGCACTCGGGTTGCTTTATAAGGATGAGATCAAAGATTATGACTGGTGGGGGACCTGTGATTTTGACATGGTATTCGGCGATGTTGATAAGTTCGTGCCAGACTCACTACTCAACGAACTGGATGTTTATTCAGGCCACAATGAGTATGTGTGCGGATGTTTCAGTCTTTACAGGAATTCGCCAGAGGTCAATAATCTGTTCAAAAATTATCCTCTGTGGGAAGTTGAATTAAGAAATCCAGAATCGTCAGGATGGGTTGAGACGCAATTTTCCCGCATACTGGAATTATCAGGACTGAGGTACAAGTATGACTTCCAACAAGGGATGCCGTGGACAACAACACCAATCCTAAAAAAAGAAGGCAATAAATTATTTCAAAAGGTTGATTTTAATTCAATCGACCATAACTGGGAAGAGATTTGCTTTTTCCATTTTCGACACTCAAAACAATGGCCGCTATGAACCTACGCCCAATGACTATGGATGACGCCAACTTTATGTTGGAGTTAAAAAACTATCCAGAGACAAGACAGTTTGCCATCAAATCGCATGATGAAATAAAACTAATTGACCACTTAAAATGGCTGGAAAAAAATATCATTTTCTTTCAAATCATTGAAACTGATTCTGGCCGAAGAATTGGGGCAGTGAGAATTTTTGGCAATGAAATAAGTATCTGGTTAGACAGAAATTTTTGGGGATTGGGTATTGCCTCGCAGATTATCACAAGGATTTGTCAACCAGGGATGTTTGCGAAAATTGTAGATGGCAATATCGGTTCATTCAGAGCATTTGTGAAGGCCGGATTCTCCCCGATCAATCACGTTGACAATTACTACATTCTCCAAAGATGAAAATAATTCTCATAGGTCATCCGGGTTCACAGAAAATTGTTCCAGCCAGCAAGTATCTTACTAAAAAGTATTTGCCACAGTTTGATACCATCTATCTCAACTACAAAGGAGGGATCAACGGCTGGGGAGCGTACATCGCCGACTTTCTACGATATCTGACAGATGACAAGGTGATTTTTGCCTTAGACGATTATCTGATTTCTGGCCCAATTGATGAGAAAGTTTACAAAGAAGCTGACGAAGGCATTGGAGGCGCGCTGGTGTGTGCAAAACTTTGTGAGTGTTCAGAGCAAGAGCAAGAGGAATACCCGTGCACAACACAATACAGCATTTGGTATCGGGAGTATTTGATTTCGTTGCTACTTCAAACTTACACCCCTTGGCGGTTTGAAATGGAAGGGAGCAAAATTATGAAGATGGCTGGGGCACAGTCGATTTCCATGCCGTGTATTCCATATTTCACCAACTCATCATTGTCGAGTCGGTGGGAAGGAGTCAAATTGGCGGGCCTTAATCAAGAGGACGGATTTTATGTAAAAACACTGATCAATGAAAAATAGTAGAATTGTTTTATTTGGAGGTTCTGGATTCCTTGGTCATGCACTTATTCAACGGTTGATTTCACAAGGAGAAACAAATATCCTATCCGTTTCACGAAATGAATCATTGGCGGTTGCATTGAAAGAAAAATTTCCATCTGTGCAAATAATGATTGGCGACATCCGGTATCAATCGGTGGGTAAAAAAGCAATGAATTTTGCTGACCAAATTTTTTTAATGGCGGCGCTTAAACATGTGGGTATTGCTGAGAAGGATGTTCAATCGTGCATAAACACAAATGTTATAGGTTGCATGAATGTGATAAACGAATCACTGGAAACTAATCCTGACAAATTTGTATTCATCTCGTCCGATAAGGCAGCTCAAGGAACTGGGGTCTATGGAATTTCAAAGAAATTGGGAGAAAAAATGATGATTGAGGCGCAAGAGATGAATTGCTATACCAAATATAGGACTGTACGATACGGAAATGTGCTTTATAGTTCGGGGTCGGTTTTGTGCAAATGGAGAGACAAAATGAAGAAAGGCGAAGAAATAATAGTAACCGATATTGACTCCACAAGATTTTTCTGGTCAGTAGATCAGGCCATTGATTTGATTTTTGAGTGCATTGAGAAAGCTAAAGATGCGACACCGTACATCACTGCCATGAAATCAATTCGATTGGGTGACCTTCTTAACGCCATGATGGAAAAGTACGGCAAGGTGCCAGTTAAGACAATTGGCCTTCAGCCTGGGGAGAACATGCACGAAATAATAACTCCTGAATTGCCAGATTCTTTTCACAGTGAACGGTACACCAAAGAGGAAATTTTAAATTTGATATAGTGATATGCCTAAAATATTAAGGATTTGCGGAGAATGTGGCAAAGAATTTTTTGTGTGGCCTCATGTCATTGAAAATGGTCATGGTCATTTTTGCTCCAATGATTGTAGAAAAAAAAGGGCCGCAGATAAATTAAAAGGCAAAAGGAAGAGACAAAATGAAATAATCCATCATGAATCACATTGTGAGATTGTAATAAAAAATAGTCGTGGAATATTCAATGTACTTTTTGACAAAGAAGACTTTGAATTAGTTAATAAGCATACATGGTTAATTTTAAAAACTGGATATGCAGCCACTAGCACAAGACATGGCATCAGAGAGACAATGCACCGCCTTATTATGAATACTCCAAAAGGCATGGACACAGATCATATTAGCGGAATTAAACTTGACAACCGGAGAATAAATTTAAGGATATGCACCACGGCTCAAAATACTCAAAATGTTTCAAAGAGGGTAACCAGCTTTTATAAAGGAGTACATAAAACTAGAAATAACACTTATCAAGCAAAAGTTGGGAAGAGTTACTTGGGAGCGTTTAGGACGGCTGAATTAGCTGCTAAGGCATATAATGAAGCAGCTAAAATACAATTTGGTGAATTCGCAAAATTAAATGAAATATAGGATGGAAAAGATAAGTTGCATTTTAATAACTCGCGAAGATAATTTTCCTGAAATAATTCTTGACAGACTTGATCAAGATTTTTTCGATGAAATTTTAATTTATACCAAGTGTCCGTCTGTTTATCATCGCTATTTGTGCGCAGCGAAAGCAAAGAATGACATTATTTTTGTGTGTGACGATGATTGCTTCGTGAACTACCAGGTTCTTTTTTCAAAATACGATGGCCGATTGACCAATACAATGACCAAGGAATTTCAGAAGAAGTACGAAGACATGGGTTGTACGCTGGTCGGCTGGGGCTGTTATTTCCACAAAGGAATGCTGAAAGTATTCGACAAGTACATAGATAAATACGGAGTTGATCAGAACTTGCTCCGGGAGGCCGACAGGATTTTCACACATCTCAATCAGCCATGGAACACGGTGATCATGCCGCACGAAGACTTATTTCAGATGTCCGATCGGATGGGCTATCAACCAAACCACGAAGAGTCAGCGCGAGAGGCGATAGAGAAATGTAAGGCTTTATGAAAAGAGGGCCGAAGCCCTCTAATTTTTACTCACTCGCTTCCATGGATGCTTCACCACGTTGCAAGTCTTCATCTGGCCAGCGCCATCCGCTTATCTGGGCTACGACTGTGCCGGGATAAGGATTTTGGTGGATGACAGAAGTTCTCCAAAAAGTACCCGTACCATCCGGCAGTCCCTTCAAATTCACCGTGAATGGTGGAGTTTTGGACCATACCCGCGTGATGATCGCTGGCATTTCATTGGAACCGTTGTTTTGAACCTTCTCGCTATCTGAGACATGGTAGATAACGATTGCTCCCACGAAGGGAGGCTTTACTGATTGTGCCATAGTTTTTTCTGTTTAGTTAATGGCAGCACTTGTCCTTCAAGTGCAATCTATTTGCAAATTAATCAAAAAAATAGTTCATTCGCATATCCGTACATTATGCTAAATAGAAAAACGGATAGAAAAAACCATACCCCCACATGGAAAAATTATCAGGCAGTACCCTTCAGGAAGCATTCCAAAATATGAATGCAGCCCCTCCCGGAGCAGAACCACTGCAACCAACGCCCCCAGTCACTCCCCCAGCAGAACCACCAGCGCCGCCAGTACAAACCACTCCTTTACAAAAAGAGGGCGAAAAACCACAACCGACACCAACGGCAACTTTGCCGAAAGACGATAATACTGCGACACCTCCAGCAGAACCAAAAGCTGGTGACCAAACGCCTGCTACGGCCCCGCAAGAGGCCACAATCGAAGATCCTGTTTTTTACGGCCATCTAAGCAAATTGACAGATGGCGGTATCAAATCGGAAGAAGATTTGGTAGGCGTTCTTAACCACTATAATGAACTGTTGGAACAGGCAGAACAAGGATTTAAGCCAAAATACAAAGATGAACGAACAAGGATGGTTCACGAACTTTTGGCTGATCTCTCAGGACCGGAAGCGGCCCAAACTGCCATGCGCACTCTCCGTGCGGTATCCTTTAATCCAGAAGGGAAATCCCCAAAGGAAGTACTTTTTGAGGCTTATCTGGTTGATCCGAAAAACTCGGATTTGACACCAGACAAAGCCCATGAATATTTCCAAGCCGAATACGAACAAAAGTATGCCGACTTAGAGGGGAATCTTGTCAAAGAACGAGCCCTTGCTAACGAAGTGAAGGATGCCACAAAGTTAATTTCAGAGGTTTCTAAGTCGTTTAAGGCTGCCGAAGAGCAGCCGCAACAACAGGCACGACAAATCTCTGAAGAAGTGGAGAGAAACATTCAAAGTGCGGTAGACAACTTTGGAGGAATAAGGCTCGCGTTCACTGAAACCCCCCAGGAAAGCGACTTCTTGAACATGGTCATCGAGAACCCACAAGAACTCGAAACCTTGAAACAGGATGCCTTAAACCCCCAACAATGGTGGAATAATTTCATGGCTGAGTTCCAGACGGAGAAAGGATTTGATTATCCGTCCTTCGTCCGGGAATTTCATGAGATGCGGAACCACCAAAAGAAAGCTCAAATGGCATACGCGCATGGCTTAAAATTAGGTCAACTGGCCAAAGTTAATGAAGCCAGAAATGCGTCTGACCCCAAAAACCCGTCCCAAGTACCTCAACCGCCAGTGGTTGCCAAGAAAAAGGCAAACTCACCAGCGGAAGCATGGGCACAGGCAAAGGGAATTGAAGTTTGAGTTTTTTTAAAGACTAAATCTATCCTAAAGCGGATGAATTTAAACCTTTAAAAAAGAAACAAAAATGGCAAATACGAACGCAAGTGCAGTTCCGGGCATCAATGGTTCAGGCGGTCCATCAGCGACCTATGGAAACAGCGGTGAAAATTACGGACAGATTCTCGCGTATGGTCTAGTATCTAGTTACGATATCTACCAACGCGATTATTACAAGAAACTCATTCAGCGGGTGCCCAAAGCAGCGGCGCTTCAGTGGATGAGAGTAGTTAAAGGGTATATGGGAAAGCGGAAAGCGAAGCGCTTCCAGTACTACTACCATGAGAATGGACAGTGGATGTCGGCATCCGCTACGGTGACCACGGTTGTTGATAATGGCACGAATGCCACGATCACGCTGGCCCCTGGCGATCACCTGAATGGTGGAAAGCAATCATTCCCTGTAGTTGGTCAGACGGTTCTTTTCGAGAACCAAACAGCCGGATATGTGTATTCTGTGAACAGGACAGTTGACAGCGCCCACACGGTGACGGTTTATCCGGTAGACTCCACGAATTATAATATCATTGCAGCCGCAGTGGTTGGTTCTTCGATGGTGTTCTACTCCAATGCGCAACAAGAACAATCGTCCGCTACGGAAAGCCGTACTCCGAACACCGACAAGGTGACGAACTACATCCAGGCTTTCAGGGAATCTTACCTTGCCAGCGACTTTGCGCAGGGTAACGAAACAGAATTCGAGTGGAACGGTATTCCGTTCTTGCACCCCCTTGGGATTGATGAAATGATGGATCGGTTTGCATATCAGGAAGACTTGGCTTTATTGGTCAACCCAGCCTCTAATGCGCTTACCAATGCGAACTCGAAGAACATCCAAATGGCAACTGGTTTGATTCCTCAAATCAACGCAAATGGTAACACGCTTGAGTATTTTGGTACTCCTGACATGACCACCGTGGATGATGCGATTTTGATTCTGAACCGGTCCTACGGGGAGCATGACTACATCGTAGGTCAGGGTTTGAACTTAAACCTTGGCTGGAAAAACTGGCTTATTGATTTCAATTTGAATTCTGACAAAAACATCTCTTTCGATGCCTTTGACAAGGGCAAAGAACAGGCAGTTAGTTTGAATTTCAAGTCGATCAACATCGAGCCTTACAATTTACACATGCAGACATGGGATTGCTTGGCGCATTCTGATTCACTGGGTGCTGGAAACATGCCGTACAAAGATATGGCTGTCTTCATTCCCATGGGAACGACCATGAATCCTGAACCAGGTGATGGTTACAATGATCGTGAGCCTTACCTCCAGTTGGTATATGCCGACTGTGGTGGCGCAGCTCATGAGAACAAAGGTGACCACAGGGTATGGAGCGACGGTGCGTTGGCCCCTGGTGGAGCGACGAGCGATGCCGCATTCTGGAGGATAAATGCGATGTCGTACAAAGGGTTGGAAATCCGGTGCCGTAACAAGTTCCTGATTCTGACAAAAGCAGCATGATTTACAGGAAGGGGAAATTTTAACCTCCCCTTCCTTTTTTTAATAATTTAACCCCCAACTCAAAATGCAAATTCTAGACGATGTCAAAGAGTTAAGCCCGAAGTTGCTTAATTCCATTCCGAAATTAAAAGAGAACGATGTAGCCGTATTTCGGCTCAAAAACGCCTTTGTTAAGGACGGGAGCAGAGATTTTCCGTCATGTCCTGAATTCGTACAACTTTCAGGTGTACAACAAATAACCGATCCCTACGAAGTAGGCGGTCCAAAGTCTAAGAAAATAGCGACTTTCATAAAGGGCTATACTTCCATGGGTGGCGGATCACAAGCCCGACCGGTATATCAGGCCCTCGAATTCAAAAAAGGAGAATTGCGGACGTCAGATCCAGCGATTTATCAGTTCGCGATGCGGAACAAGGACAATGAATCCAATTTCTACCGTAAGCAGATGGGAGCAAAATTTGCCCCCAAGTTCGAGTTGGTTGGCACGAAGAGAGTCACTTCTTTCATGCAATTGGCTGATATGAGGTATCAAGCAGAGAAAATGATACGCGAAAGTTCATGGCAATACCTCAAAGAGGTAGCAGCCAAAATGAACACCAGCCCAGATGCCAAACTTCATGTGAAATCATTCCTAGAAGGCTTTACAAATAAGCCAGATGAGGTAAAATACGAACTTATTCAGTTGGCACATACTTTCCCTAAACAGGTAATGGGTGCCCATCCTGACCAGAAAACACAATTGAGGGTTCAGATTTACGATGCCCAGGTTTATGCTGTTTTAACATTCGATGGCGGCGCTTATTGGTTAGATACCGATACCGACATGGTAGAACTTCATAAGCCTGAAGCAGACATCGATAAAGTTGAATCCTTGATCACTTATTTGATGAGCGAAGAAGGGAAAAAGAACTACCAGTTATTCGCCAAGATGCTACGGCAGGCGTTAAACGTGACCAAATGAAATTTAAGGACCGCTTTAGGAAGGTGGGGGAAGCGAGAATCGGGTGTAGCCATCGTTAAGGTGGCTCACCCTTTTCAGTTTTAATAATTTTATTTAAAATAAAAAAGCAATGGCATTATCAGTGGTAATTACAGTAACATTCAGTAGTACACAAGTGATTGTTACTGATACCACAGGTAATTACAATGCTTCTACTAATCCAGGAGGGTATGGCGCACCAAATCCAGCCTTCAACACATACGCCCATTATGTAGTACTCAAAAAGAAAAATGTCAATTCAGCCGACACAGTACTTGTACTTGATTCTTACAATCCTTTAACCGCGACAACATTCACTTACGAAAGAACGATTGACGGATGGTATGAAGCCTCAAAACTGAACATACCAATTTGGAGTTCAGGAAGTTATGTGAGTGGGAATGTAGTAGAATATGCCGGAACAGTCTACCAAGCGAATACCACGACCAGTTCTACGCCAGGCGCTGACGGAACTTGGGCAGCGGTAATTGATTTTACAACAATCATTGGAAATTCTTCAATTATCACCACGATACTTGGTCGGAGTACGGCTTATAATGCCGCGACGTATTGGTCAAATCAAATGGCAGGCTATACCCAAAAAGGACTTCTAGGTATTCCAGAGGACGATTCGCAAAAAGAACGCCTTGACAATATTTACACACTTATTCAGTGTATTCAGTCAGCCGATCAATTAGGTGACAATTTGGACGCTGAATCAAATGCAGAGGGATTAACGACATTGGGAGCAGTTTGGAATTTTGCCGATGGCGCACAATTTTAAAAAATGGGTGTACCAAGCCAAATAAGCACACAAGCAAACGCTATAATCCTTGCGGCCACAAACCGCATGATACAACTTGGCGCCCAAGCCTCGAATAACATCGTCAACGGAATAGAGTCTAAAAAACAGTTAAAAACAGCAAAACAAATTCTCTATTTGTTGACGGCGTATGTTCATCAGGCCGACATGACGATGGCATTGTCAGATAGCCTTCTATATGCTTTGCGGCAACTTTCAGGACAGTATTCATTCCCCGGAGTCAGTCCAATAGTAGGGCAGGCCCTCAACGTTCAAATAGTTCTTGCTGGAAATAACATCATCTTCTACAATCAAGGTGCCCTTTTGGGAGTTGCCTCACAGGTAGATTTTGAAGGAATTATCGCTGCACTATCGGCAGGGCGATTAACTGTTTCGCTTCCGGCAGGGACGGTTGATTATCTTGGAGACTACGATGCAAGTTCTAACAATTTCCCATCCACAGGGAGTGGGTCCGCAGGTATAGTGAAGGCAGGGAATATGTGGAATATCTCTGTTGGTGGTTCACCAGGAGGGGAAGGATTATCCGCTGGGGCCACGATAATGGCAAAAATTGACAATCCGGGACAAACATTAGCAAATTGGAAAATATGGTTCTAAGAAAATTATTAATTCTGATTTTATTTCCACTAGCTGCCTGTGGGCAGAGCGTCGATGGTGGTTTAAAAACCTTAGTGGCTTCTGGAACTAATACCTATACGATTCCAGAGCCATTGCCAGCAGTGTATACCACAAATGAAAGGTTCCTTGTAAGATTTACCAACGGGAATACTGGAGCAGCTACCCTTAACAGAAATAGTCTCGGAGCAAAAGCACTTCAATTTTCAGGTGCAGTAGCACTTGCAAGTGGGGATCTAAAAGCAGGCGATACAAGGATTGTAAGTTACAATGGGACTTATTATCAAATTGCCGATACACATCCTTTTTCAAGTACCGGAAGTGGAATTGTCCCTTCTTCAGGTGGTGGAACAACAAACTTTTTAAGAGCAGATGGTTCATGGGCGCTTCCACCAGGAATCAGTAATTCCGCCTTGAATAATGAATTAGCAATGTCAAACGGCACAAATGTCGTTTCTTCAGGGCTTTTCGGAGATGCAGCCGGAGATTTGAATTTAGGAAGTTCATCTATTTCTGGTGGCACCAGAACGATCGCTACGGCTGGTAGCGCAAGTCTCATTGATTTGGCATTTGCAAGCAAGAGTGGAAATTTTACATTCGCACAAGTTGGTGGTGGTAATCCAACCATTCAACCAGCAAGTGGAACCACTGGAATGAGTTTATATGGAGGTTTCTCTGGCAGTATAGGTGCTTTGACACTTGGATCAACTTTAACGAGTTCTCAATTAATAAACCTCCAATTCACTACATCTACATCCTCTTTAACTGGAAATGGTGTTTTTACTTTGACACTATCACATTTGGTCGGACAAGGCGGACCACCAGCCATTGCAGCAGGCGTGGGAGCTGGGACAAGCCCAACAGTAAACATAACGCGTGGGTCGGATACAGGAGGGTTGATCTCTGTGTTGACTGGCAGTAGCCCCACAGCGGCCTCAATTATCGCTACAATTACGTTTAATGCTGCGTATGCTTCTGCGCCGTCGGTGGTTTTAATTCCAGATAACGCCGCTGCAATAGCTTTAGGAGCCAATGGAGGATATGTTAATAATTCAGAGACTACAACAACTTTTTCTTTCAAGGGCACCCTTTCAGCCACGACTACTTACACTTGGAAATACCATTGCATTCAATGACAAAAATTATGAAAAAATTACTTTTCTTATTTTTCACAGTCTTATCATTCGGAGGATTTTCCCAGGATGTGAAAATTAGCGCCATGACTTCTGCCACTGATTTGAGTGGAACCGTCTATGTCCCAATCCTACAGGGAGGCGTTAATAAAAAGGCATCAGGTAGTCTTTTTGTGTCAACATTACTTACTGGGGCTACGTCAATAACCGGCAGTTCTTCGAATACCTTTCAATTGAATTTTCCATCTCTTGCAACAACGCAAACTAACGGGGCAGGATTATGGTTACAAAATGCCACAGCAGCCGCAGCGGGAGCCCAACAGATTTCACCATCACTTGTTTTTGAGGGACAAGGATGGAAAACGCAATCTACGGCGGCAAGTCAATCAACCAAATTTTTATGGTACGCTACTCCGGTTCAAGGATTGACTAATCCTACAGGAACTCTTGATCTATACTGGAATGTAAACAATGGTTCGAACACGAAGGTATTTACGATTAACTCGGTTGGAAATTTAGTTACGGCTGCGAATGCTTCTATATTCCCTTCTTCAGGTTCTCTTTCGGTAAGTTCTACTACTACTTTAAACCTTAACCAAGGAAGTACGGGTGATATAAACATCGGAACAAGTTCCAATTCAGGGAATATTACGATAGGGAATGCTTCATCCGCGTCTTTGAATTTTGGGATTGCTCCTACGAATTTAACCTTAACGAATGCCACCGGATTGCCTTTGACTACAGGAGTGACTGGAGTGCTTCCCGTGGCTAATGGAGGGACCAATGTTACTTCGGTAACATCTGCACCAACAGCTAGCGCATTTGCAGGATGGGATGCTAATAAAAATTTGTCTGCTAATAATGCATTGCTTGGATATACCACAACTGCAACGGCGGGAGCAACAACAACTCTTACGGTTTCAAGTACAGAAGATCAGTATTTCACTGGAACTACTTCCAATCAAACTGTTACACTCCCAGTAACGTCTACGCTTGTTTTAGGTCAGCAATTTAGAATTTATAACAATTGCACATCCAGCGGAGTTGTGACAGTTCAGAGTTCAGGAGCAAATACCATTATCGCATTGAATGCGGGGGACTTTTTAATTGTAAAATGTATCTTGACAAGCGGAACTGGAACTGCTTCTTGGGATTCAAAATACTATCCCATTTATCCATTGACAAATCAGGGCGATATACTTGTTGGCGGCGCAGTTGGGGCAAGTGGATATGCGACTCCTACACGTGTTGCAGTCGGCGCAAATGGAAATGTTTTGACATCCAATGGAACTACATGGACAAGTGCGGCACCAAGCGGAGGACTTTCTGGGCTAAATACAAATGGGATTGTTTATGCCACAAGTGCAACAACCGTGGCGGCTCCCACTGATTTTACTTGGGATGCTACCAATAAAATTGCAGTTATCGGACCAAACTCAGGAACGCCAAAATTGGGATTTGCCGGTGGATCAGGAAATTTCGCTATATCGGCTAATCCTAGTACTGGTGAATTTAAATTTTTTACAAACACAGGATATTGGGAAAGTTTCTATGTATCAAACGGTGAAGCTGCACGTTTTTATAATAATACAAATCGTGATTTTCTTTTAGGAAGCACTTCTGATAATGCACATTTTTATAATGTACAAAGCGCTCTTTCAGCTTCATGGATACCAACAATGCGAGTTGACCCAGGTGCGCATACTGCAATGACCGCAGGAACAGAGTTTCCAGAAACGGTTTGGACTGGCAGTACACAAACATGGGCAGCAGGATCTTCAACACTTGCTCTTCAACGCTATCACTATTTTAAATCCCCTACTGTTAATGCTGGCTCAGGGAATACGATTACTGATTCTTATAATGGTTATTGGGAAGTCCCAACTAATGGGAGCGGAACTACTACCAATTTGTGGGCACTTGGTACAAATGGAGCAGCAAAAATAGGAGGTTCAATAACCGTAACCGGCACATCTAATAAAATTGCTGGGACAGCAACCAATGACGCAGCATCTGCGGGAAACATTGGGGAAGAAATTAATGCAATTCAAAGTACCTACACAAATTTCACTACAAGTGCGACATATCAAAACATTACTTCAATTGCTTTAACCGCAGGCGATTGGGATATTTCTGCCTTTTTTACTTATAGTTCGAATTCAGCGACTATAACCGCATCCTCAAATGCAATATTTGTAGTAAGTACAACAACCGCTAGCGCCTCGGGATCAACCGAAGGTCAAAATATATCCTATGTTCCACAAGCAGCCCTTTTAGGGACCTCAAAATTCACGGATGTAATTGGACCTTATAGAATTAGTTTGAGTGGTAACACTACTTATTATTTAAATGCACAAGCAACATTTACAGTAGGCAATCCTCAGTTCGTTGGTTCAATTAGAGCACGTAGAATTAGGTAAATTATGAAAAAACTATTTTTACTTTTTGCACTATTTTCATTTTTCTCATGTGAGTCGCAAGGATATCTTTCAGCACCTCAGACAGTCCCCAGACCATATTCAATTTTTCATGATATTGCCGGATGGTGGCGTGCTGATGCGATAACTGGTTCATCTGGATCATATTCATTCACTGATAAAAGCGGGAATAATAATCCGATGATCCAACAGGCTGGCACTCTTACGACTGGAACAGGGGTGAATAGTCAAGCAAAAGTTACTGGGAACAGTTCTGCCTATCTAAATTCTGCGTTCTCTACAACTAACTGGCCAATATTTACAGTCACTATTGGCGTTCGCGCAAATAATGCTTTATGTGGCTTTTTTGGTCATCAAGGTGCTAGCGGCACAAATACACTTTGGAATGGTTACGAAGCAAGTAATAGTAATGTAATTTACAATACCAATTCTTCGCCAAATACAACTTCAGAAGCCGGAACGATCGCGGCTTATGGCGCTGAACTTGGATGGGGATCACGTCGCACATTCATTAATGGTGTTATACAGGCAACATATACACTTCCAAGTGTCGTGCAATCAGCAGCACTTGCCACTTCCATTGGCACGCAATATCGCGGTTTAAATTGTGATTGGTATGAAACTCTAGTTTGGACTCGTCCACTTAGTCTAAGCGATATGGATGAATTGAATGCTTATCTGAATAGCAGATATAGCATGTCGATTCCTTTATGGTCTAGTTATACTGGCGTAAATGTTGTTTTTATTTGGGGTCAATCAAATGCTTCAGGGCGTGGAAATCCGAAATCTTATCTAACAAGTCCTTACAATACTGCTCAAACAGGAGTGAAAGTTTGGACGAATCTTGCTGATTATACTCAACCACTTGGAACATCATGGCAAACTTTGGATGAGTCGGCAAATAATAATATGCTTGGGGATGGCTCATTGGCTTCCACTGATTTTGGCTATGAAGCTAGTATAGGCAATGCATACATTACTCGCGTTGGTGGGACCGTTTATCTTCACAAATATGCTGTAGGAGGAACAGCTCTTTACAATAATGGCGGCGGGGCATTATTCTGGCTTCCTACAGATAATACGGTTGTTCCAAATTCAGGGCTGAGACTTTACAGCACCTTAATGAATAATTGGACGGCTGCTCTAATAGCCTTTCAGACGGCCAGCCAACGGCCTGTCATGGTCGCCATTGTTGGAACACAAGGAGAGCAAGACGCAACAATTTCCGCTGCCGCTAGTGCATATCAGGCAAATATTACGACCTTCTATAATACACTTAGACCTGAATTAGGAACCGATGTTAAAGGCGTATCGGCACCAGTTTGGATAACAAGATTACCAAATGGACAGGCTAGTGAGACTTATCTGAGCACTGTTCAGACAGCGCAGACAAATGCGGCGGCAGCATTGGCCAATGCAAACTTATTCAGCACAAACTCATACAGTTTTCAAGGAGATGGGATTCACTTCAGCAATGCGAGTTATATTCAGATAGGAATAGACTTGGCGAGGCAATTTTAAAATGCAGTTCAAAATTACATATTGCAGGAAGGGAGTTTTAAGCTTGGTGCCATTTACTGAAAAAGTTATTGCACCTACAGTTTCGCTTGCTAAGGAAATGTTTATGGCAAAACATTATTCGGAACAAGTCACTATTCAAAAGATTGAATTCATATGAGAATACTAAAATCTATTTCAAATATTTTTGGCACTATCCTCATAATTGCTGGTATCGCTTCGGCTATAATTGTAATGAGTTCGAAATATGCTGAACTTTTCATGTTTATCCCGTCATTTTTGCTGATTGGGATTGGAAGTCTATTTTTAGATTCAAAAACATAAACCTTTTAAATATGGAAATCAAACCAGGTCACTACGCAATCAAACTTCAAGGCAAGGTTATTCCTGCTCGTTGGGATGGGGAGAATTGGCATCATGAATATGGGACAGAGCCAGCCGAACAGGTTATTCATCCCATTGCCCTAGCATGTCAAACCGGATGCGTTTGCACAACCAATCCAGATGGGACGGTAAATGTAAATTGCAATCCAAAGCAGTGAAAAGACTGTGGATCATATTTCTTGCCTCTATTGTTTGGGCTGCGTTTAGCAAAGTCCAAGGAGTAGGATTTAAAGAATATTCCATGTTCCCTTTCTCCAGTTTGAAAATGATCTGGCCTATTTACTTTTGGAACATCTGCATTAATATAGTCCCAATTGCTTACATATGGACATTGTGGACTCAAGAGACAGAAAGGCCAAAAGAATTGAAATGGATTGCATTGGTCATAACTGGTAAACTTTTCGATTTCATGCTGGAATGCAACCAGGCGCGATTTAGTATAGGTTGGTATGCCGTGAGTTACGACACTTTAATATTTGGTTGCATAAGTTTAATTTTGCTGAGGGCTTACATCTATGGATAATGGAAGAGTTTATAGTTGGCGGCAGTTTTTTAATCCTTACAGTATTGACAAGTGCTGTAATTTTCTTTGCCAAAACTTATAATTCGAATAAGGCAAAGGATTTGAAACTTAAAGAGAAGGAGAAAGAATTGAGTGTAAAAAACCAAGTCATTATTTTACAAAAAGAAATCATCGAACATCAAGCAAATACTTTCCCGCTCAATCACGACAATTAAATGGCAAGGATACTGCAAGATGTTATAGATAGGTTAAGTAGACTTGAGAAAAAGACTGAGACGCTTGAACGTGGGGTTTACGGAGATTCAAAAAATGAAATCAAAGGTTTAATTCGAAATATCAGTGAGTTACGCGAGAGTGTTGAAGAGATACAATCCAAATTGGAAATACTATTGGAAACATTACAGAATCAACCTGTTAGAAATAAATCAATTAATTGGAAAAAAATCAGTTATATCATTGCCGGGCTTAGCACTATTGGCGGTGCATGTTGGAAAATTTATCAGTGGATTAACGCACTCAATTAAAATGAAAATACTCATTGTTGAGGATGATGACGATCGCAGAAAACTTCTAAAGAAGTATTTGCAAAGTAATGCGGTAGAGGTTTTCAGCGCCCGTGATGGTTATGAGGCTTTGGTCTTATTGAAAAAATGTAGAGTGGATCTGATAATGTCGGATGCCAATATGCCTGGAATGGACGGTTATCATTTTGCGGGTGAGGCTAAGAGCGATCCTAACATAAAAGATACTCCATTTTTTTTGTATAGTTCCAGTTACATTCCAAGGTCAAATATTGAACTTGCATTAGAATTGGGGGCTGATCGATGTTTGGTCAAAAATGAAATAAATGAAATTGGTGAGGAGGCTCTACATTATCTAAACATAGGACAATGAAACAGCAAGGAAAATTTTTATTATTTGAATTTCAGGAGTTTGCTACTTGGCTAGCAGGTCTTACCGTTCAACGTCCTATAAAACTCATTCAAAATCATCATACTTGGCGCCCTAACTATGCAGAGTTTCGCCAGTTGCCAGATCCATTTCATTGGCTTCAGTCTATGGAAGAATATCAAATGACACAGGAAGGATTCTCACAGATAGCACAAAACCTTTCAACTTATCCAGATGGCACGTTGGCAGTCTGTAGACCTTTCGAAGTTCCTCCGGCCGGAATATCAGGGGCCAACCATTTCGGTTTATGTATTGAGCATCTTGGCGATTTCGACAATGATGACATGACGCAAGAGCAAAAAGACACTGTGGTAAAACTAAATGCAATTCTTTGTAAAAAATTCGATATCACAATTAATACTGATGGCATTCAATACCATCATTGGTGGGACATTGTGACAAGTCAGCGTACAAATGGCACAGGACAGGTAAAGAGTTGCCCTGGTGTTAAATTCTTTGGTGGCAATTCTGTAGAATCATGTGAGAATAATTTTATACCTTTAGTTAAGAACGCACTCCAAACACTATGAATTTATTAATCTGGTTTTCTTTTACATTGCTTATGGTGATCATCAACTGGCAACTAATTGAGCATCAAATTTATCCTTCTCATCCGCTGAACGCGATAATAACGTGTGCACTCGCCGCATTATTCGCAATGATAGATAAGAGACCAAAATGGTTCACGGTTTTGTGTGCCTTATTCACCTATTGGTTTGCGTTCGATACTTTGCTGAACATTTTCAGGCATGAACCTATTGCCTATCTTGGCACAATAAGCAAAGTTGATCTTATTTCTGAATATCTCATTCCTTATAGCGGCCCAGTGTTTTGGTTTAAACTGATTCTCTTCCTTGGATTCACTCTTGCGTACTATTTCAACTATGATAAAGACGGAAATTTAAAGTATTAATGTCAGTGCTGAACAACATAAATAAGCCAACCGAACCAAAGATTAATCATTTGATTGCTTATTGTGGAACGGCTGGAGTTGGGGTCATCTCAACGGGATTAATGAACGAGAATCATTTGATTGCCTACGCTGGATTATTCCTAGTAGGATTTCCGATAATTGCAGTATTTTTACCTTCTAAACTTTAAATTTTATGAAACCAACTTCGAACATCAAAGACACATTGACATCAATCGCCGGTGCGTGTCTTTTACTATCTGGCGCAGTATTGGGAGCCTCTCAATACGGGATCGTATTACCATCCGTAGTATTGGGAATCGCTGGCAGTGTTGCCACTATTTCCGGGGGCGTTATCGCATATCTGACTGGCAAAAATCCAGATGGATCAACCAAAAGTCCTGATCAGGTAGCTAATCAAAACACTCAAGCAAAATGAGCGCAATCACAAAAGACCTCGCAACCCTCAAGGCCGAAGAACAAAAGATTTGGAATGTCATTCTTGTTGTGATTCACAAAGTAGAAGATGCACTTCAAAAATTCATGGTGAATGACATCACTATTATCGTTGGTATTGTCAGCAAGGTAAAAACCGCCATTGAATCACAATCGGCTACCGTTGTAGCTGATGTCCTCGATGTGCTTTTCAAATCGCAGATTCCAACAGAAATACTTGGAGTTGTCAAACTGGCTTTGGTGAAGGCTATGGCCTACTTGGCAGCGGTTGAATTACCAACAGACTTCAATAATGAGGAAGCACTTAAAACATGGCTTACAAACGTCCTCGCCATTCTTAAGGTAAAGCCAAATAAATCGGAAATATTCTCAACCATCTTCGCACATCTTTTGATGGAAGTGAGGGCCTTTACTTCCAATGGAGTTGCCCCGACATTTGCTCAGGCTATTGCATTTGGGGAGGAAGAATATCAATTCATCAAAACCACTTTAGCTGACGCACCGTCAGCATAAGATATTTGCCTTAACGTTCATCATTTAAAGCCAACAACTTTAACGGAATTTTTAGTTTTTTGGGTGGGAAAGGGGTTTGAAGGCAAAGCCCCTTTTTTTATTTTAAATAGATTGGAGTCTATCAATTTCCGCCGCCGTGAGAGCTCCTGCAATGATGAGGCGTTCTTTCAATGGCTTTGATATCATTTTATACCATATTTCACCATTCCACCCAATTGGAGGTATTTTGGATGGATCCACTTTGATCAATTCGATTGCCGCATATCTCAATTGTCCTTTACTGTTATAGAGTACATCATCAGTGGTAGTCCGATGATGTTTCTCGATCTGTTCTGTACGTTCAACTAGAATCTTATTTATTCCTGAATCTTTGCTAAAGATATTTCTGGGTGCTCCTTGGAGAATGAATTCTTCTGGTGTCATGGCTTATGTTTTTTGATATACGTAATAAATATTACAATAGAAGCAGCAAATTGTCCCCATACAAGGAAACAACCAATTAAAAATTGCCAGTTTCATGGTTTATAAGGATTAGATGATTTTGATTTGTCACCGACTGTTCTTCCGGCTGCTTGAATATTTCGCCAATCATAGCCTTTTTGGAATCCCTCTTCCCATGCTTCTGCCTTTTGAGATTGGCAATATAGTTCGGATACTGCATTAAAGAAGGAATCTAAATTATCAGAAGGTCGTCCTTGTCTCATAAGACTTTTAAAATCCGGCAATCCCCATTTTTTAGCAATTTCATCCTTAGCCTGTTGAAGTGTTAAAGCCATGATTATTTAGATTATTTAGATTTTTTCCATTTCTTATCACCTCGATGCATCCATGCAGGCTCATGTCCCAATGCCCTATAAATTGAAGCTGCTAAAGATTCAAGCGTTTTCATTCCTGAAAGAGTTGCATAACAACCTTTGCCCCCAATCCATAAATATGCGCGCGGCCCTGTCCCAGTAATATGCAATTCAGCATTCCCAGGCTGCGCTATAGATTCACCGTCTTGAAGTTTAAATTTTGTTCTTCGTGCCATGATTATTTTGTTTTGCGCGTAATGTGAAAATTTTCTTCTATTGTCGAGAGTTTGTTATTGCACTCTTCATACATTAAAAGCATTTCAACCCATAATTGACTTTGATCTTCCTGCTCTTTACTGTCTACAACTTCCTCCTTCACGGCAGAAGATTCGAGGTGGTTAACTTCGGCATAATTAGATAAAAGTCTTTCAATTTGACTCCAAGTCAAATCGCAATCATCAGACTCATTATCAAAATTTATTTCTTTTCCAGATGCGCTCAAAAATTCTCTTGGTGTCATTTTTATTTTCGATTAATTGTGAAATTCTTCATTATTAAATCTCTTCCGTCTTGGGTGTGCTCTTTTAAATTGTATAATCTGATTGCCTCTATCCAAAGTTGATTTTGGTCTGTCTCCCCCTTCACGCTTGGGGCAGACTTCTTGCCGTAGAGCCAGCCAAGTCTAAAAGCATGCGGGTTAACACCTTCTTTAATTTGGTGGTTTACTTCCTCCCATTCTTTTTCCCAACCTTCGAGAATAGATTTCTCCTTTTGTTCCTCCTGCTCCGTGGGCTTCTTTAAGCGGGCAATTTTATTATTCATTAATCTTGAATTTGGACTATTAAAAATTTGTTTTGGTCTGTCTATAATCTCCCCCTCAACTCCTTCAATAGCGTAGGGCTTGCCGAACTCTGTAGAGCCGGACAATAATGAATATTCTTTGCAAAGTTTATTGAAAATAAATTCCTTGTCTTGCTCTTGGTCTACTTCGATGGTGAAGGAGGCGAGCCAGTCCCTATATTTTTCATCATAATCTTTTAATTTAATTTTATTGGCCTGGATTATAGGGCAAACTTCACCGCATTCTCCATTGCAGTTCTCATTGCAGGATAATGATACTCTGAGTCTAATAGGCATCGGCTCTATAGTCACCAGAATTTTTCCGGGCTGAAACATTGCATATTTGGGGATGAAGGGAGTCATGGCTTGGGCTGGTTAATTGTAATCCGCGATTATATTTACTTCATGAGTGCCATAGCAATTGTTATCCTCAAAATTAACGGGCAATACTGAAATTTCCCCAGCATTGTCAGGCCGATTTAGGTATTTTTTAATGTTAGACCGAATGACTGAAAGATGTGTCAAAATTTCCTGTTCTGTTTCGCAATTGATTTGAACATTAATCTGGAAGCCTGTTTGGGTTTTCATCTCTTATAGTGGGTTAGTGGTTACGAGGATCTTCATTGTGGTCTTTTATCCATTCAGGAACAATTATAGGCTCATCATCTTCGTCATCGGCCATCATCGCGTGATAGCATGGAACGCAGTAACCAACCTCAATGGCATTTTTACCAATTAATAGTTTACCGCATGATTTACATTTTGGTTGTTCGATATGTTTGCTCATAAGATCAAGATTGTTTTGGGGGTGAGGGTAAGGGCATCCAGTGAGTATTATAGGATGGTATTTTTGATTGAGATGGGACAAAATATCCAACTGACATAAATTTGTCTCTGGAATCCCAAATTAAAACATATTGATAATCTTCTGGTTTTCGTTCGCTTGTTTTTATCCATTCTTGTGTCATAGGTGCTCTATACGTTTAGGGTGAGGTCAAATTTATTCCAAAGTGTTATCCATGCTTTCTCTGCCGTTTGTTCGACAACGGAATTTCCCGCCATGCGAAGAAGGTCTTCTCTAAAGTTGTACCCATCAATTGAAAGACCCATGCGGGATTCAACATGAGGTTCTTCCCATTCGAATTGTTCCTGACCTGGTCTGGCTGGCCATCTATTCCCTTCCTGTCCTTCAATGCCTTTGGTCGTAATGGTTTGCCAACGATAGCTGGATGGTTCGATAATGCAATTTGACCGTAATTCGCTTTGTTCGGAATCTTGTTCGCTTCCGCAATGTTGGAGATGGCCAATATATTCCTTGGTAAAAGTTCTTCGGCCCCTTTCCTTCTGTTTGTTGGGGTCAATCCGTTTTTCGGATGCCCATCGTCCGATGTATCCGGTGTAGACCAGTTCACTACTTGAGTTTGTAAATCTTGTCCACCTTGTCCATGAAACCCCGGACTGTTTGCGGCATTTGATTTCGGTGTTGCCCATTGACGAACTTGCATACTCAATGGAGTTCCTCCTTGTTTGTATTTTGTTGTCCTGTTTGAATCGTTGGCAGTATGAGTTGTCCACAGCAATAATGAACAATCTTTTTCTCTGGTGAGGAGCACCAACTTCTTCCGCACTGAATATTCCTTCTTCAACCGTGTAACCAAGTTGTTCCAAATCTGATCTGACCTCTCTATAGCCAAGTGTGATATGTCCTGGGACGTTCTCGAAGAAGCAGCAAACAGGTCTAATTGTTCTGATGAGGTCTTTAATGTATGGCCAGAGATGTCGTGGGTCTTCTGTTCCTTTTCGTTGTCCGGCAACTGAAAACGGTTGGCAAGGATAACCTCCTGTGAGGATGTCCACCATTCCGCGAAAAGGCTTTCCGTTGAAGGTTTTAAGATTCGTCCAGATAGGTGCTTCATCCAATACACCTTGCTCCATTTGTTGAACCAGATTTTCGCAGATAAAGGCTTCGATCTCCACATGAGCGAGTGTTCGGAGTTTTGTGCCAGTTCTTTCAATTCCACGTTCAAGTCCTCGTGACCCCGTGCAGAAAGAAATGTTTGTCTTAAATTTTGAGGCACTATCCACATGGGGTTTCATTTTGCTCTATTAGTACTTATTGGGGAGAATCCTTTAAAAAAGTGTCACGTATCCAATTTCGGCATTCTGGCACTCTTTTGTACAATTGACCAATTTCAGCTTCATTTCGGTCAAAAACCAACTGGTGAACCCTTTTCTCCTTCGAGATATCAAACTTCCACTCGTTCAAATCGCTTTGGAAGTCAAAGCCTGGATAGTCCGTATTAAACTGAGCCAGATCAAAGATGTGATTCCGCTCAATTTGCTTGCATTTCTCGATATAGTCTGGGCTGATGCTGGGGTCAATAAGGTCCATTTGCCTAGCAATCTTGAATTTCTCGTCTGTGATCAGTTTTGCGGGCGTGTTGACAAGGCAATAAGCCAGCCTAAAACGCTTTGCTTTGACCAATAGGCCCAGATAGGAGTTGCCCTGCCATTTGTAGTCGTGGTTCATCTTCTTGTCCACAGTGGCGTTTAAATACGTAATTAAAGACCATGAACTTTTTACATCTATCACCTCTTCAGCGTCCTCGATGGCGTCGGCGCCGTCGTATAGGTCAGGGAGTCCCGTCAGGAAGCGATTAAATAGGCGCTTTTCGTTCTTTTTGAAGGACTTCTTATTGACTCTGGAAAACAGGGTTATGGAGTTTTCTTCTACCGTGGTGCCCTTCTCCAAGTATTTGCTGCCTATTTCCTCCGTCCGGCCAAACATCTCCTGCGCGTACACCTTGATAAGGCGCTTTTTGCAAGTTTCGGACAGTTCAGGGTTGTCACGTTTGTCGATCAACCGGGCCAATTCCTTTTCCTGGTTGTCGGTGAGCGGTTTGGTCTTCCGCTTTTCCAGAAGTTCTGCAACTGTTTTTAGTTGAGTTTCGGTTATTTCTCCATCTCTTGATGAAGTCATGATATCCCCCGTGGCGCTGGCTCGTATTAAAATTTCGTCGATGTTCATAATCCTAAATATAGTTTGATCACATTATTACAGTATTCGATCAATTGCTGGAGTGGTTTAGTGTTCATAAAAAATACAACCGCGCCAAATGCGGCAATCCAACCGCTGAGAATCAGCAATAGGCACAAATGACGCGGTATATCTTTGATGTTTTCAATGTTGGATTGCATGGCAAATATACAATTATTTTCCTTTGAGGTCAATAAGGCGCTGATTGTATAGATCAGTCAAAGTTGTGGGCAAATTTTTGCCATACTTCTTTAATTCTTCGGTAGTAGTAGCATCTTTTATCAATAATGCTATCCTTTCCTCTTCCTTGTTGATATCTGGGCGAACATCCTTTGCCTTTTTGAAAGCATAGTCTACGGTTGTGTCTCCGTCTTTGATGGCTGTGCCAATACCGATAAGTACAACCAAATCATCAGCGGTCAAATGATCAAGTGCGGCTTTGCCAATGGCGGACAAAACCTCAGCTTCACTGACATTGTAGGTGTCCTTCAAGCCATTTACCACCTGGCGCCGCTTTGCTTTCAGTTTGGTTTCATCGGAGACATCGCCTGTGATGGTTTCTTTGGCTGCACGGTAGACTTTATCTACCACAGCTTTTGGAACTACGGCCAAAACAGCGTTACGCAAAGCAATTGAATTTGCAGCATTGCCAGTGACCGTGATCATGTCATCGTTAAAGCGTCCTTGTCTTCCAACAATTGAACGTTTGACTTCCACTTTGATAGCCAAATTGCTCTCGAGATCCCAACAAACAGAATGGGAGGTTACTTGTTTGGCATCAATTGAAACTACTTTGGCTTCCACTCGGAGATTACCCCATTGCTGGGCAATGATTTTGGCAAGATATACAGATGGTCCTGTGATCGCCTTTCCACCACGGGGCACAGAATAAGTGCAAGTTTCAGCGGTTTCTTTGTCCATAGTGACAATAGCTACTGAATTGTTGGTTGCCCGGGTGATGTTGCGAGGGAAGGCATGGGCAGTTGCAATTTGCTGATCAATCTGGGCTTTATCGGCCTGGAATATTGCGTCTGGAGTTGTCTCTACAATGGTTACTTCTTCTTCTTCTTTGCTCATATAGTTTGTTGTTTTTTTTAATTAAGTCTGGATTTTGAAAATTTTTTTGGATTGAAAGCCACTGTTTTCTCAACGACATTGTTAAGGGCTTTCGTCATGCAGTAGTGGATATCAATCATTGGCCGTTTGGCTTTCAGGGAACGTTCAATATTCACCAACCCAACGCATTCTTCTCCTTTGTAGCGTATCCATTGCATCCAAGGCAATGCCGGATTTTCAAGATACTTAGGCAATGTGATTTCTATTTCATTCATGCTTTAAAAAATTCTTTGTAATATTCTTCTTCGCTATCGCTTTTGCCTTTTATGCAAATTATTGTAGATGGTGAGAGCCAAAATTTTATAGTGAAATCATCTAAAACCATCCAGCGTGTGATTCCGTCTGTGGGGATTTCCATTGAAGTATAGAACAGTTCACCTTCAAATTCTTTTGTCTGATATTCGCGAGGTTCCCAGCAATGATCAGGTGGCTGAACTTTTGATTTATGAAATTCAAATTGACCATTTCCGTTTGGAATCATTATTCCAAAGTTTGTCAGGAATGATCTAGTGTTTACAAAAACTATTGTATCACCCGCCTTGATGGTACTCCCTCTCCAGTCAGTCATAATCCGCATTTTTTACGATCCTCTTCCTGCATGTATTCAACCCCATTTATTAAGTCGTAATTGTTACGCGAGTCTTTCATAGGTCCCGCTAATCGTTTCATAGACTCATACTCCCATCATTTCTTTAATCGCTGGAGGCAAATCTTTCATTTCTCTTTCGATCTTTGCTTGCGAAACTTGGGCATACAATTTCGCAGTGATCATGGGGTTGGAATGTCCTAAGAACTTAGCTACCGCCTCCATCGAGTAGCCCAACTCCAACGATATAGCCCCAAAAGTTTTTCTTCCAGAATGAGATTTCATTTTGCGACCCACTAAATCGCTGATCAGATTTTCGCATTTGTACTGGAACCATCGCCGTGAGAATTTGACAGGCCATTTGTAGCGTGCGATTATCTTCGTTGCGTGAGGCAACAAAGGAAGCATACATTCTGAACCTGTCTTTTTTCGCTTGTACTTGAGCCATCGCCCATCCTCTGAAATGTGAGTTTTGGGCTTGAAGATCATGCCGTCTGCTAACCCCATACCGCTCAAAGCCAGCAAGCAGAAGAAGTCGCGTGGGAATGCGTCTTCCGGATCTTCCAATGGTGCCTCTATTAAAGTTTGCAGTTCTGTCCAATTTAGAAACTCATCTTCTTCCGATTCTTTGGGAGGGGATGGTTTGAAAAGTCCTTTGGGAAGATCAATGTTTAGCGAATTCTCGTCTATGTAATGACCCAACACTCCGCAGAGTCTCACATACGCCTGGTGTTCACTGGAAGGACTCAACTTCAATTTATGGATGAACTCCCGAATGATGGCTCCGCTCATGTCTCGAATAGGTTTGTCGGCATAACCTTTGGTTTTCAATTGACTCAAGAGAGTGCGTTTATCTTCTAGGGTTGATTCCTTCACCTTTTTGGTGCGCATGTAATAATCAAAGGCATCTTTAACGGTATGGTTCTGCAATGATGCGGTGCGCTGACGTACAAATTCTTCCCATAACATTTCAGGTGTCATGCCCGGGATAAATATTTTCTTGATGGCCTCAGAAGTGGAGTCCATGTAGTTTTGAACTCCAGGCAATCCACAAATTTGCTTTTCAGAATCGAACTTTTCTTTTGGGCAGAAGATACCAGTGTCGTAGACGCCCGGTTCTTGGGTGTGAATCTTGATGCGGATTTTTAAAATGTCTTTTACGACGCGATATAAAATTCGTGGTTTCATTTTAAATTTTTTCTCTTTCTGCCATTTCTTCGATATAAGCCAAAGCCCATTCTTGAGGGATTGAACCATAGTTTTGTTCAGGCAAATCAGGACATGATTTTTGATGAATGATAGAAGCAGCGCGTGCCCATCCAAATTCTTGTTTTAATTCATATCCCCTTGCACCAGCCATATTCACCAAATGACCAGCAGTACACATTGCTGTTCCGCAAACATTTGCTTCTTGTGGACATTTTTCAGGCCCCCAATTAGATTGATTATGAATTCTTTTTCTCGTTTGAATTTCTTGCCAGAGACGAGTGTATGGTTTTTCTAATTTAGGAACAGAATCCCAAAATTCTTTAATTTCTTTTTTCTTTTCCTCACTCAGCTTGTTCAGGGTGTAGGCACTCAGCTTGTTCAGGGTGTAGGCACTCAGATTTTTCAGGGTGTCGGCACTCAGATTGTTCAGGGTGTCGGCACTCAGCTTGTTCAGGGTGTAGGCACTCAGATTGTTCAGGGTGTAGGCACTCAGCTTGTTCAGGGTGTCGGCACTCAGCTTGTTCAGGGTGTCGGCACTCAGATTGTTCAGGGTGTAGGCACTCAGCTTGTCC
>Ga0307479_10000120_pt1 | contig 75986 bp, 66 predicted proteins | sample atmos_gasesECM4C_FD_203743 | JGI IMG/M metagenome (GOLD analysis project Ga0307479, IMG submission 203743) | Hardwood forest soil microbial communities from Morgan-Monroe State Forest, Indiana, United States - atmos_gasesECM4C_515 | ecosystem: Environmental > Terrestrial > Soil > Temperate... | reverse complement strand
TTCTTGGCTAGGGGCGCAGCGACCTCACGCCACTCGATATGCGTTTGGGGATAGCCATGCAGGAGGAGGAGAGGCGGCCCGCTCCCGGCGGTCACATAGTGAATCGAAGCGCCGGTAGTTTTAACCGTGTCTCGCTTGAAACCTGGGAAGAAATCTGGAGTGGAGGAAGATGACTGTGCCCCTTCGCCGCTTCCAGGGCTGGCCCCAGCAAACGCACGGCTCGTCGAGGCCATCGCTCCAACTCCCAGGGCGGCCGCTCTCTTCAAGAGTTCTCGTCGGGGATAGTCAGGCATGGCGTTTTTCCTCCTATACTGCTGTTCCCGAGTTGCGCGCTCTATTCGCGCTCCGCCTTTGCGTCCTCCGTGTCCTCTGCGATCACAGAGAACGCAAAGGAGGCAGAGAAAACCCACGAGACCAATGCTGCTTTCAAAAATTCACGCGTGCGATAGGCTCGATGCGATCGCGGGGCTTCGCTTCCCGACGTTGGTGGCTTGCTCGAATGCATAGGCCATCTGCAACACGCCCCAATCGTCATTGTGTTGGCCGACGATTTGGATTCCGATCGGCAGGCCGCCTTTCGAGAACGCGCACGGCACCGAGATAGCAGGATTCCCTACTACCGAGATGTAATAGGCTGACTTCATCCAGGCCATATAATTTTCCATTTTGACGCCGGCAATTTCTGTCGGGTACATGGTCTTCACGTCAAACGGCAGCACCTGATTGACTGGCGCTACAAAAAATTCGTACTTCTCCATGAACTCGCGCATCCGCTGGTACAGAGCCGAGCGCTTGGCCTCGATGCGCGAAAGTTGCGGCCCCGTGAGCTTTCGCCCCTCCTCGACATGCCAATGGACGTAGGAATTGAGCTTGTCTGAGTGTGCTTCCAAAATGTCACCGAATTCCTGCTCGTAGGTCCAATGGCGCCACGCAAGAAGACACTCATTGGCATCGGCGAAATCGGGCTCCGCTTCTTCGACAATGCAGCCCAGCGATTCAAATACCTTACGCTGCGCCTTCACCGCGTCTCGAACCTCGGGATCCCAGGGCAAGCCCATGTCCTTGAACATGGCGACGCGAACGCCGGCGAAATTTCGCCCCGCCAGTGATGCGGCAAACGGGGCACCCGGCTGATCGATCGCGATCGGCGAACGGCGATCAAATCCGGCAAGAACGCTGAGGAAATAGGCGCAATCTGCAACGGTTCGCGCTACCGGGCCAGCGACACTCAAAGTGAACCATCCCATGCGCGAGGGAGCGTTCGGGGCACGCCCAGGAGACGGGCGCAGCCCAACAATATTGCAAAAGTTGGGCGGGTTGCGAAGCGAACCGCCGAAGTCAGATCCGTCGGCGAGCGGAACCATGCCGCAAGCCAGCGCGACTGCACCACCGCCAGTGCTGCCGCCGCAGGTCTTGGACAGATCGTAAGGATTCAGCGTGGAACCGAAAATAGGGTTCGTTGTTTGTGAGCCGAGTCCAAACTCAGGCACATTTGTTTTTCCAATGACGATCGCCCCAGCCTTTTTCTCGCGCTCCACGACCAGACAGTCAAAATCCGGCACGAAATTGCTTCTGAGGGGAGAACCGTACGTGGTCCGAATAAATCTAGTCTCGTGCAGATCCTTCACTCCAATAGGAAGCCCATGCAGCGGGCCGAGCCAGTTCCCTTTTGCGAGCGCCTCGTCTGCCGTTTCGGCCTGCGCCATAAGATGATCCTGTGGCATGAGCGTCACGATGGCGTTCACTTTGGGATTCACGCGCTCAATCTGCTGCAGGTGCGCTTGCATTAATTCCCGGGCAGACAATTTCTTTGTGTGGAGCAGCAATGCCAACTCAGTCGCCGGCAAGAAACACAGCTCGCTGGTCGAAGCATCGCTCTGCCCTTGAGGAGACGCTGCGGCAACGGATGTCGGGCTCGCGTTCGAGTAACTCGAGGATTCGGCTGCCATAAAGGGTGTAACTCCTGCGGAGGCCGCGACCGCGGCTCCAGCTTGCAGCAGCGCGCGGCGCGTAATCTTGTCTTTCATATCACACCATCCGGATCAGATGCCCGCCATTATCCGAGATTTCCTGCGCTTCACCAAGCCCGCCCAGGCCGAGAGGCCAGTTCCTTCGCGGGCCACGATTAGTGTACCCTTATCGGCACGCTCGCGTATCGAAGTGACAGCGGAAATGAAGGAGGGCGGACAAGATGAATGTGAAAGCGACGAGTCCTGCGGCAAACAACTGGTTGAACGTTGCGGCGATCCTGACCCTGGTCCTGGCAATGCCGCTGGCCATCGGTTTCGTCCGCACCGCGGCTGCTGATGAACACTCAAACGGCGCCGAAGATGCGGCGATCAAAGACGTGGTCGCCGGTTTCAGCAACGCCTGGAATGCGCACGACGCGCACGCCATGTGCGTCTCTATCGCTGACGATGTTGAGTGGGTCAACTGGCGCGGCGAACCCCTCGGCACTCGCGCGGAAGTCGAGGACGAGCACGCCAAGCTCTTCGCTGACCTTTACAAGAATACGCATCGCACGGACGTCGTGAAGACGATCCACTACATAAGTCCTGAACTCGCCGTCGTCGATGATTATTGGACGATGACGGGCGCCCGGAAGCGTGATGGATCAGATTGGCCGTACCGCGCTGGGCTCTACAACTTTGTGATGGCCAAGCGCGGCGGACGCTGGATCATCATCGTCTCGCACGCCGCCGATTTCAACGCACAGGCACCGAACTCGAAGTAATCGTGGATGGCAAATGGAACAGGCTTCAGCCTGTGGATTTTCGTCCTTGCAAGCCCTACCCCCACAGGCAGAAGCTCTGCGCCACTTCACCACACACCACTCAGCTGACTATTTTCTGGCCTTCAGATACCAATCTAAGATTTGCTCACCGGTCCAGTACAGCACACCGTTGAATTTTGCTAAGTATTCGTAAACAGCCTCGAGGTACTTAATGCGGGAAGGCGTGCCGCTCAGGTAAGGGTGAATGGCGATGGCCATGATCTTCGGCCGATTCGAGCCTTCTTCGTACAGACGGTCGAAGGTGTCCTTGCATTTCTGCACAAAGTAGGACGCTTCGTGATGTTGCACCGCCATGACCGGGATGTCGTTCGTCTCCAGTGAATAGGGCAGCGTGTATAGAGGCCCGTGCTTGGTTTCGATTTCGGACGGCTCATCGTCCCACACCCAATCACAGATGTACTTGATGCCTGCAGCTTTGAGGTGGTCCGGCGTGTCGTAAGTCTCGGTGAGACCGGGGCCCATCCAGCCAATTGGCGGCTTGCCGGTGAATTCTCGAATGGTTGAGACGGTGCGCTCGATCATCGCCACCGGATCCGGTTCACTGTGCATGGACCGCTGATCAAAGCTGTGGCCCATGAATTCCCAGCCCGCGTCTTTGCAGGCCTGCGCCAATCGAGGATAGTCAATGCACACTCGCGCATTGATCGAGAGCGAAGGCCGAATCTTCAGCCGCTCAAACAGCGCGTGAAAGCGCCAAAAGCCGACGCGCATGCCGTATTCGTGCCAGCTCCAATTCGGCACATCGGGCAGGACCGGCACGCCAGTGGGCGCCACGAGCACCGTTCGCGGCATCGCGCGCGCGATGTCCCACACCTCCACATTTACGACCGACCAGATCACAAGGCGCTCGCCTCCCGGCAATTGCAGCTTTGGCCGGTCAACAATCGCCGAGTATTTCGCGCGTTCCCAGGGAAGAGCCATCGGAGACACCACCTTGTTTGGCTGGAGCTATGCACCGCGCCACGCCTCTGCGACTGGCGCGACAAAGTGCCGCCCGAGTCTCTATCAGGCGCCTAAGCTTCGTGTCAACGGCGAATCTAAGAAAATTGCTCGACCGTTTGATGGGCAATTCGTTTTCTCGGCGGTTTTCTCTCGATACTCTGCACACTCCGTGCTGAGGTTTGGCCTTTCCTCGAAAGTGGCAAGAAATAACGCAGAGGACACAAGGGGCGGCAGAGGGCATGGAGGCCGCAGGGTAAGAGAGAACTCGAACGGAGTGAACGGCGAACTAGGTTGCTTCCAACAGCTTTTCCAGTCCGGCTTGGTCACGTATCGTGACACTAGACCCCTTGATCTGCAGCAGATCTTTTCGCTTCAGCTCTGCGAAAAGCCGAGTGACAGTTTCCCGCGACGCTCCGATCATCTGCGCGATCTCTTCGTGCGTGAGCGCTAACCTGAACTTGATCGCGCCGTTCTCAGCCGGCTGGCGAGCGCTCCACTTCAGAAGAAAGCGCGCCAGCCTTTCCCTCGCCGAATGCGACAGGCCGATCGTGCGCATCTCAGCCACTGCTGTTCGGTAGATTTCGCTCAGTTCGACAGCCACCCGGATAGCCGCTTCGCCGTGCTCGTGCAGAAAGCTCACAAAATCCGACCGGCCAATAAAATTCGCGTGCGTCGGCTCGATTGCGTCCCCTGTCGTTTCGTAGGATCGCCCCGAAATCGTCGCCGGCAAACCCAGCACATCACCAGGTTCGCAAATACGAAGAATCAGTGTTCTGCCGTCAGCGGAGGACGTCGAGAGCTTGACGTGTCCGGCAGAAAGAACGAATACCCCTCGCGAAGGTTGCCCCTCCACAAATAGCGTGGCCCCTTTCGCGTACGTGGCTGGCGCGGTTATCTCGGAGAGCCGCTGGTGCGCTGCGGGAGAGAGGTCGCCAAACAGACGGGCCTGCTCATGGGGATACGTAAGAACACTCTCGATGACTTGGGGACCGTACGGAACGCGCATGGAACTCCCGGAAGCATTATACGCTTCCCGCACCACCGGCGAAAACGAACTTGGCGCGAGCTGATGGAGAAAATTCCACTTCTTACCGCCGGCCACGTAGGCAGGGCTGAGCAGAACCGTAGTTCCCTGTTGACCTTCCACCCAGTTGTGGTATTGCTTTGCGCTGACTTTTGCGCGAACAGCATGACCATGCGGTTCCGGCGAGGCATACCTCGTCTGCGAGCTGGTGCGCGTCGGAGACTCTCTTCAAAATCGCACCGCACGCGAAAGGACAACCCCAATGTTTGAGCAAACCCTCGACCCGATGGGGCACCTGTGGCTCAGCGTACTGGTTTCTCTCGTGCCGCTGTTCGCTCTCCTGTTCATGCTGGCAGTCCTGCGCATGACGGCGTGGCTCGCCACCATTATCGTCGGCGTAATCACCATTCCGCTGGGAGTGTTCGTATGGCACGCGCCGCTCGCCAACACGCTCAGGTCGTACCTGTATGGCGGCTTGACAGGCTTTTGGGTGATTGACTGGATCACATTCTGGGGCCTCATTATTTTCAACACGATCGTTCTCACGGGAGACTTCGAACGTTTCAAGAACTGGCTGATTCATCACGCGACCGCCGACATTCGAATTCAAACGATCATGCTGGCGTGGGCATTCGGCGCGTTGCTCGAGGGCTTAGTTGGATTTGGCTATCCGTGGGCCGTCGTGGTTCCCATTCTCGTCGGGCTGGGAATCGCCGACCTCGACGCCATCCGTGTTGCTGCCCTTGCAAACAACGCTCCTGTTTCCTACGGCGCGCTGGGCGCTCCAATTCTCGGACTCGCTGCTGTGACTCAGCTGCCAATGAATGCGCTGTCTGCCTCCATTGGAAATATCGTCGCGGTTCTCGCGCTGCTCCCTCCCTGGGTGCTCATCTACCTCGTCAGCGGCTGGGATGGCGTTGCCGAGGCTTGGCCGCTCGCGATTGTTGGTTCTCTTTCTTACGTTCTTGGACAGTGGCCCGTTGCGCATTACCTCGGACCTTATCTGCCGGATTTGAGCGGCGCGTTGGTTTCATTTTGGATTTTGTTCGCTTTTGCGAAGATGTGGCGCCCGAGGACAGTTCGTGCCTTCGGCGGCAAGCCTCTCGGATCGCCCTCGGTCCCAGGGTCAGCCGGCGCTCAGGTCGTCACTGGGCGCGAAGCGGTTTATGCGTGGGTTCCGTTTCTCGCGCTCATCTTGGTGGTGGTAGCTTGGACGGGACCGTGGTCCAAGCTTCCCTCTCTGAGTCTCATGAGGCTTTCGGTTGCGGCAAGATCTTCTGTTACTCACTCGGCGCTTTCCTCGACCTTTAACTTCGCCCCTCTCAGCGGCGGGACATCAACCCTGGTTGCCTGGTTTCTGATTCTCGCAATCCTGCGTCCCAGCGGCAAGATTTTGCGCGAAGTCTTTTCACGCACATTCCGGCAGATGTGGGGAGCGCTATTGGTCGCGTTTTTTATTTTCGCCCTCGCCTACATCTTTGTTTACACCGGGATGGCGAACTCACTGGCCTTCGGACTCTCCAAAATCGGCTTGTTCTTCGTGGTCCTCGCGCCGGTGCTTGGCTGGATCGGCGTCGCTCTCTCCGGAAGCAACACTTCCACGAATGCCATGTTCGGTCCTGTGCAGGCCATGACGGGAAGATTGCTGAACCTCCCTGTCTTACTATTGCCTTCCTTCAACTCCGTCGGTTCGGAGGTGGGCAAGCCGATAGCGCCGCAAACCGCCAGCGTAGGCGTTTCAACGAGTAAGCTTGTGCGCAGCGAAGGCCAAGTCATCCGGCACAACATGGGTTGGACCCTCATTCTGCTTGCCTACCTGATCCTGATCACCATCGTTTTCTATTACTTCTTCCCGAACAGCATGATGCTATAGGTCCGGGCTTCGCAGTCCGTCCCGTTTTCAGTGCTTGCCACAATTCGCCTGCGTTTCCTCACAGTGACCCAGAACGAGACATTCCTTCCGTCGCACTAATCCTTTTGCCTAAAGTGACGATGCTTCACCTGTGGGGTGAGATGTCAGTTTCCTCTCAGATTGGGCGCAACTCCTGCCCTGCCACCAAGAGGGAACGTGAAGCACATTTGCGGGCTAGTTTTGACTCTTCTGCTTGCATCGATCGCGCACGCGCAGGAAATTGAAAAACCCAAACCGGCGGGAACCGCCCACCACGCTTCCCTCGCCGTGCCGCTTGCAGTCGCAGACCAGGTCGCGATCGCGGGCCGGGATTTTGCCACGTTTCGCGATCCACAATGGAGCGTGCTCACCCTCGCCCAGATCGGAGCGGGCACCGCCGATGCTGTAACCAGCCTGAACTATATGCGCACGTGCCACAATTGCGTCGAGATCGGCCCATCCAGACTATTCGTTGGCCAACACCCCGACGCGCACAAATTCTATACCGCGGGCGCTATCGAAATTACCGTCCAAGCGGTTGCGGCACACTACTTTCGGGCCCACGGGCCCATCCGCAAGTGGTACTGGCGAGCGCTCTGGGCCGCGCCGCAATCGCTCTCCCTCTACGAGCATGCGCGAGCAGCTCAGAAAAACGCAGCGCTGAAGTAGGACAGGTTTTAACCTGTCGGGCTCAGCCATCCAACAGAGATAGCGAACCGGATAGACGCCAGCCCGTGGGGCTCGCAAAGGGGAAAAATCACAAGCGACAGGCTCAAAGCCTGTCCTACCTACGGGGTCACAGGTGGAATGTACGTGAACGTTCGCGCGAACAGCCACATCAAGAAAACCACCAGAACCGAATTCACCATAAAATACAGCATTCCATAGCCAATCAGGTCTCGCGCTTTGACCTTTAGCAGACCGAGCACCGGGAGCATCCAGAATGGGTTAATCAGATTCGGCAGCGCCTCGGAAGTATTGTAGATTTGCACCACCCATCCCAGATTCACGTGCAAATCCTTCGCAGCCTGCAAAACGTACGGCGCTTCAATGATCCATTTGCTTCCGCCCGATGGAACGAACATCCCGAGAAATGCCGAATACACCGAGACCAAAATCGGAAACGTATTTGCCGACGAAACGCTTACGAAGAAGTGCGCCAACTTTGCCGACAGCGCCGAAAAAGTGATGATCCCAAAAATCCCGCCATAAAACGGGAACTGAATCAGGACTCCCGCCGCTGCCGGCACTGAATCGTTAACCGCACGAACGAAAGAGCGCGGCCGCCAATGCAACAGAAGCCCGACCATCAAAAACAAGAAGTTGTACGTGTTGAGATCAAGCGCCGCAATCGGTCCCCTGGCCCTTAAGACTTCAACCATGTAGGCAAGGCCAAAACCGCCAATGATTATCGAAAGGAAAGGCGCGTACTCCAGCCACTCCGCAGGAGATTTTCTCGGCTCGACCGCTTTCAGTTCCAGTCCATCAGTGACGCCGAAGGACTCAGCGTCTTTGCTGGAACTGGCCGGCGCCGAAAGGTAAGCGATCGTAACGCATGCAACGATCAGGACCGCAGCAGTCGCCGCGCTCTGCCAGGTATAGATCGTCCCGGTAAGCGGGATTACGCCGCTGATCTTGAGAAGCGCGGCAGGTATCGAGCCCGGCGTTGCCATAACGAGCGCCGCAGACGAGGAGAGTCCCAGCGCCCACACACTTCCATTTCCTACATAAGCGGCCACTCCAATCGCCCGGTAGTCGATGCCGCGCACATTCCGCACCACTTCCCGAGCGAGAACACTGCCAAAGATCAATCCGAATCCCCAACTCAGCAGCGACGTCATCAGCGCCAAAAAAGCGACGAAGGCCACCGCAGACCGTGGCGTGCGTGGAATCTTCGCGAGCCTTTGAATTAGCCCATACACTGGCGGCGACGTGGCCACAACATAGCCGCCGATGATGATCATGGCCATCTGCATCGTGAATGGAATCAGGCCCCAGAAACCTTCGCCGAAATACCGCACCAGATTCCGCGCGCCAGCGCCCGCAAATAATCCTGCCACAAAAACGATGACGATCCCGACCAGGGCAAAAACGAATGCGTCAGGAAACCACTTCTGGCACCAGTCGGCCAGCCTCATTCCCAGCCGCGCAACTGCGCCTGCGGATTCCTCGCCAGCGTCCGGCACCGAATTTTGCACTGGAGTTGATTTCATACCCGAGTTGAAGAACTAAATCAGACGGGCTACCGATCAAGTCCTGCGACCTATCATTCCGAACGAAGCGGGGAATCTGCTTTCGTCCGCCCCACACCCAAAGCGGATTCCTCGGTGCGCTGCGCGCCTCGGAATGGCACAGCGATGAGTTCTAATTTCGTGAGCCGTGCCCAGGTGTCTACCGTGGCCTGACTCAAATTAGCCAGTTAGCGCCGCCGCGATCTGGCTCATGTCGGAAACATTTTCGAGAGTCTTGATGGCTGCGATGATAGATTCGGCTTTCGCCTTGGGCCACTTCGCAAATTCGGCGCATCCACGGAACTTGTCCGCCACCTCTTCGTAACTCATCGGGTTCGACGGGCTGCCCTTGGCGAATTCCGCGCGTCCGGTATAAACCTTCCCGTCCTTCATGGTGATCTTGATCAGACTGGTCATCTTGTCTAAGCCGGCGTTCTCCGCCTCTGGATCGATGTAGAAGTGAATCCGCTTGATCATTTCCTGCACGTCGGGCCGCTGCACGACAGCGTCCTGAAATTCGACGAGGCCCGCTTTGCGATCGAGCAGCAAAATGCTCATGCAGAATTCCATGCTGAATTTTCCTTGCAGGCCCGTGGTCGGATGGCGGTGCAGGAGCGAAGTCGTCATGGCGTGATTCGCGCCAACGTCCACTTTTTCAACGTCCGACGCCTTGACGTCATGCTCGTGAATCAGATCGAGCATTTTCCCCATCGCCGGATGGGACAACGAACCAGACGGATGCGGCTTGATAGAGACTCCCGGGGAAACGAGCGTCCACGGCTTGCCAAAGCGCCCCACGATCGCGTCCGGATCGAATCCACCTCCTTCGGCCTGGAAAAACCCAAGCGGCGCTTCCAAAATATTGTCCGCGGCGGTCCAGCCAAGAGCAGCCAGATCGGCCGCCACGGTGCCGTTCTCTGCCGCATGCCCCGCCTGGAACGGTTTGGTCATCGAACCGAAATTATCTCGAAAGCCTCCTCCCTCTGTGGCGCCGATGCCGATGGCGTACACGGTCTGCATGGCATTCAATCCGCGCAATCTCGCGCAAGCAATCGTGCTCCCGAAGCTTCCGCAGGTGCCCGTGGTATGGAAACCTTCATCGTAATGACGCGGAGCGATAGCCTCTGCAATCTTGGTTTCGATTTCGACTCCCGCGTGATACGCCGCCGTGAAATCTTTGCCGGATTTGTGGCCCAACTCGCATAGCGCGAACGCGGGCGGCAATACGCTAACCGTCGGATGTGTAAGCAGCCCGTAGATTCGATCCTTGGCCGCCGCGAGTTGCGTATCGTCAAAATCGTCTGCGTGAATCGAAACGCCGTTCGCGAACGCCGCAAAGCGCGGGTGAGCCTTCATTCCGGTGCCGATGATGCTGGCCTTCATGTCTCCTGATCCGAACGACTGCACGTATTTCCGCGCAATTGGCCCCATCACCGACACCGAGCCAGCGAGCGAGAGTCCAAAACCATCGAGAATGGATTTCTTGCCCAGCTCGATGACCTCCGCCGGAATATCTTCGTATCTCAAATTGACAGCAAACTCTGCAACGGATTTCGTGAGGCCGGGCGCCTTCGGAAACTCGGCAGCCGCTGGGCGCGCAGCAGAAGACGCATCCACGCGCCGTCCCGTCAGCGCCAACGCCGACACCGCAAGTGAAGTCTTGAACAAATCACGCCGATTCATGGTTCATGTCCTCATTTTTTCAGTGGAATTCAATTCTTTGCCGCACGCAAGTACGGCGCAACCGAGTTTCCGTAAATTTGAGCGATGTTTTCCGTGCCGATTTTTTTCCGCACTTCGGCGGACAGTTGATTGAAGAGAAGTATGTCCTCTTGCCAGCGCCGGTCTTGGCCCTTCGGCTCGGGATAGTGCTGGTCGCTGCCTATGATGAAGCGATCCGGAAAATCCGTGAACAGCTTGAGCCACTCGGGCTTGATTTTGCCGTCCGCAGCAAGGGGATAGTTCAGCCCATGCGCCTCAGGATCTGCCTTGATTTCCATATACAGATTGGGATGCGCCTGCAATAAGCGGCGTTCGAGCTCCACCGTTCGAAGGCCCGTAAAGTCCGAGCCGAGGTGACACCAAATGATTTTTGCCCGCGCGTTGTGCGCGAGCAGCCGTTCGAACGCCGCAATGTTCGCATGCAACCGAGGGGCATTCGGGGGAGACTTCAGACCACTGGGCAGTGCCATGTCCTGCGGCACGGCCTCCATGTGAAGGTCGAACGGAACGCCGTGCTCCGCAGCAATATCGGCGAGCAGCAAATAGAGCGGATGGTCCGCAGGAGCATATTGATACGGCGTGAGACCGTCGAAATGCTCCGCGGTCATTTCTCCGAAGCCAATCACGCCTTCGCGCAGCAGTTCCTCCGCGCGGTCTTTGAATTTCTTCTGAACTGCTGGGCCCCAGTCGCCGCTGGCTACGGACTCCATGATCATCGCATTCAAAGTTCCCCCACCGCCGACCACCGCGAGTTTGCCGGGATACTTCTTCGCCGCGGCCAATACAACCTCCGCATCGTAGTGACCGGGGTGGCTGTATGTATCCGGAGGCATCTGAAGGAAGATCATGGCTGCGTTCTCTCGTCCGAGGGCTGCAAGTGAACTTCGGATCGTCCCCGGGATATCCTTCTCATCAAAGTGGGTGTGGCCGTCGACGTATGGCGTCAGCGCGGGGACAGGCTCAGCGGAACTCGGCATCTTGGCAGCGCTGGAAGTCGTTTGACGCGCGAGGGATGCATCAGCGAGAACTACCAGCGCAGCGATGGCGATCGCCGGAATGACGAGAATCCCCACAACTTTCCCCAGCGCTCTTTTCATGGCTCCGCCTCCATTTTCGTGCAATTCCCTGCCGTATCTTGCTGATAGATCGCGGCCTCCGCTCGTGACTCGTTCATGCGATTCTGTTCGCGGTCTGCGTTCGAACGCAAGGAATTTCTTCTGAATTCGGCGCGATGTTAAGATGTGACGCGAGGACCGCGATGAGCGAGAAAATCCAAAAAAGCGATTCGGAGTGGCGCAAAGTGCTGACGCCTCAGCAGTATCACGTCACCCGCCAAAAAGGGACCGAGCCGCCCGGCACCGGCGAATACGAAGACACGGAGGACCCGGGCACGTATGTCTGTATTTGCTGCGGTCAACCGCTCTTCAGCTCTGAGGCCAAGTTTCACTCGGGTTCCGGTTGGCCAAGTTTCTATGCGCCTCTCGATGAGGAAAAAGTTGAGGTTGAGCGAGACACCAGCTACGGCATGATGCGCGAGGAAGTCCTGTGCGGCCGCTGCGACGCGCATCTCGGCCACGTATTTCCTGACGGCCCGCGCCCCACGGGCCTGCGCTACTGCATCAATTCCGCCGCACTGAAGCTCGTCGACAAGGACGAATAATGCCCGGTACGCGGGACCGAGCCCCAACCGCGCTGGCCGATCACCGCCTTTCGTTACGGCATTTCCTGCAAAAGAAACCCGCCGCGCCACGCGCCGACACCAATGGTGGCCGGCAAGGCCTCCGCCGTTGCCTCCGCAATTGGATAGCTCTTTACTGCGCCGCCATCGTTTGCGTTTTGATTTTTCCCTCGCCTGTCCGAGCCTGGGGCTGCAAAGGTCACCAGGTGATCGCGTTGCTTGCCGAGAAGCATCTCACGGGGCCCGCGCTCGCGATGGTCAACGAAATTTTGCGCGCTAGCCCCATTGACCCGAGCCTCAGCCGCTACTGCAAAGACGGTGGCACCGACGCGATGGCAGACGCCTCCACGTGGCCCGACGACATTCGAACGCTGCGCCCCGAAACGGCTCCGTGGCACTACATCGATATTCCGCTGGGTACGACTCGCCGCGAAGTCGAAAAGTACTGCGACCCACAGGAACAGTGCGTCACTTGGGCGATCTCAGATGAACTCAAGACGTTGCGCTCCGCGGATTCGGAACCGCAGAAACGAGCGGACGCGCTGCGCTTCCTCATTCATTTCGTGGCAGATTTGCACCAGCCTCTGCACGCAGTTTCGAACAACGATCTGGGAGGCAACTGCGTCCCCGTCGCGTTCTTCGACGAGCAGCCGCAGCTCAGAAATTCGCAACTGGAAATGTATGCCCCAAACCTGCACGGCGTGTGGGACACAAACATCCTGGAAAGGGCGACCACAGGTAAAACGGTCGAGCAAGTCGCCTCAGAACTTAACGAGTCGTTTCGAAAGAAAATCCGCCGCTGGCAAAAAGGCCCGGCAAACGTCGATTCGTGGACCTGGGCAAGCCATCAAGTCGCCGCGAAGTACGTCTACGCCAAACTTCCAGCCCGAGTGCCCGTTGAGTCTCCACAACCCGTCAGATCGTGCGCCGAGGATAACAACATTTCAGCGCGGATGCTGAAGCTGAACGAGCGTTTAGAGGAACCGTACCAGCGCGGCGCCGTTCCAATCATCCGCGAACGCCTCGCGCAGTCCGGCGCGAGACTCGCTTTGCTGCTCAACCAGCTCTGGCCGTGACGCCTTGTCGAGGGGCATCCCGCATCTTGCGCCCCCCGCTGCATGCTATTTACGTCTCCGGGGTCAAATATCATTCTTCATTCTCGCGGCTTCATTTCCTGTACTTCCTTTACCTCGTCTCTTTTTCAAACCCACTTGCGCCTGCCAATGGCTCTTAAGCTCTCTCTAATCAACAATTACAGAACTATTACAAAGCGCTTTTACTCCTCGTGCTAATTTCGCTATAGGAGCCGCAGTGGCAAGGACAACAGGACCGAAAACGGGGCCGGGGACAAGGGGACAGGGACCATGGACGACAATCTGAAGCGAGACAGGACGTTTACTCAGCCAGTCAATTGGATCACGACTTTCTTCATGGCCGCTTTCCACGTTGGGGCGATTGCGGCGCTATTTACATTCGGTTGGAAGCCATTTCTTACCGCGGTTGTGCTCTGGTGGGTTGCCGGCAGCCTCGGAGTCGGCATGGGTTACCACAGGCTCCTTACCCATCGCGGTTTCAAAACGTTCAAATGGGTTGAGTATTTCCTGACGGCTTGCGGGACGCTAGCGCTCGAAGGCGGCCCGATTTTCTGGGTGGCGACGCATCGCGTTCATCACCAGAACACGGACAAAGAGGGCGACCCACACTCGCCTCGCGAAGGTGGGTTCTGGTCCCACATGGGTTGGATCCTCACCGGCAAGGCCATGCACAATAAGCTTGATTCCCTCCTGCCGTACGTTCCCGACCTTCGCAAAGACAAATTCCACGTATGGATCAGCGAATGGCATTGGCTTTCCATGGTCGTCCTGGGCGTCCTCCTGCTCGTTTTCGGCGGAGTACCCTACTTGCTGTGGGGCGTGTTTTTCCGAACGGTGATTGGCCTCCACTGCACGTGGCTTGTGAATTCGGCCACGCATATGTGGGGCAAACAGCGTTTCCTGACCGGTGACGACTCGATGAACAGCTTTTGGGTCGCCGTCCTCACCTTTGGCGAAGGCTGGCACAACAATCACCATGCATCGCCCCAAGTCGCCCGCCACGGCCTTACCTGGTACGAAGTCGACGTGAACTGGTACGGCATCTGGGCGCTGCGCACCCTCGGCCTCGCCTGGGACATCTCGCTGCCCAAATTGCCAAAATTCGGACGTGAGCAGCTGACGAACCCCGCGACGGCCTCGGAAGAGCCGCCCGGGCTGTTGCCGTCCGACGCCGAAGCTCTACCGCAAGAAGCAGCCGGAGACTAACCGGGTGCCTGCACCTCGCAGTGTCCGAGGGCGGCGTTTGGCCTCTCGGGCTTTGGCTGAGCGGATCCGATCGACGCGGATAAGCGCCTGCGGAAGTTTGAGAAAAGAGGAAACGGCTCCACGGCCAATTCTTTTGGGTGAGGCGGGTGAGCCACCCGCCCCACCAAGAGGGTTGAGAGGGTCGATACGGTGGTTGAGGGTCAGAACTTCTGGGTTCCCCCTGACATGGTTTCAGCAACGCTCCGAGAGACGCGCCAAGAAGTGCATTCCTTAGGTTATACGCTCTTGTTCTGATCGCAGCTCAGCTACTTTCCTAAGCAGCCATTCCCGTTTGCCCTCGTTGTGATGCTCGGGGGTATAGCGCACGTTCGTGATGGACCTTCCGGGGCGACAAACGAATTGGAAGCGTTCGCCGCCCGGCGAAAGCCCCTCGAACACTCCGGATTCAGCATTGAGGGCTTCAGCGGGATCGTAACAAATGATTGTCTCGTTGATACCTAGCATTTCGTTTTAACTCCTTTCCGAGGAATTGCCGGAACGGTGGGGCCGGACTGAGGATCATCGTTATCCGGCTTCGCTATTTAGACGCCGCATGCTGTGGGTGTCAAGGCATTTCTTCGTCGTTTCTACAGCTCCTACCGTAGTAAAATCCATAAAAACCTGGTCGTTCCACCGCGGCACTGGTGGTTTTTTTTGGTCCGCGTCTAATTTAGTATGGCGGTATGGACTCCCGCCTGTCGCAGAGTCAAGGCAGGTCACGAGGTAGCCATTCAGTAATTTGGACGAATTCCGTGTTGCGCATCAGCAGACGAGCGAAGAAAATCGCGTTTTTCGTGACGCTGGGAGCTTGCCTGGTTGGACTGACGGTGGCGCTCAACGTCACCTGGATTCTGCTCAACTGGCGGGAAGTCGTGCCGCTGGTCCTCGGCGTTATTTTCTTCAGCCTGATCATTGCCGGCCTAGTGGTTTACACAGTTTTTCTGGTGCGTGAAATTCACAAGAACGAGCAGCAGGATAGCTTCCTGAACGCGGTCACACACGAGCTGAAAACACCGATCGCGTCGCTGCGCCTGTACCTCGAAACGCTGGAGAGCCGACAGCTCAACGACGCGCAGCGGCAGGAGTTTTATCGCATCATGCTCGAAGATACGGACAGGCTGTTCGGAACCGTCGAGCAAATCCTGAAGGCGGGCGAAGCGCGCCACGCGAGCAGCAAAAAGAATTGGGAGCAGGTTGATTTCTCCGCAGTAGTTGCGGAGACGGTGGAAGTGACGCGGCTTCGCCATCACTTGCCGCCCGACGCTCTGCACTTTGCCGGCCCTAACGGCGAGAAAATCTACCTGCGAGGAAATCCTCAGGAGTTGCGCACGGCGGTTTTCAACCTGGTCGAAAATGCGGTTAAGTATTCGGCCGAAAACAAGGAAATTCAAATCGACTTGCTGACGCCGGACATCGACACGGTATTGCTGCGGGTGCAAGACCGCGGAGTCGGAATTCCTCGGCAGGAATTGAAACGGATTTTCAAACGATTCTACCGCGTGCCGAGCATGGTAAAGGGCGGCGTCACGGGCACGGGGCTTGGCCTCTTCATCGTGCGCTCGATCGCCCGGCGGCACGGCGGCGAAGCGTACGCCGAAAGCCCGGGCGCGGGACACGGAAGCACATTTACGCTTCGCCTCCCGAGGGTTTATCCCGTATGAGCCGGATCCTCTTGGTGTCCATATGAGCCGTATCCTCGTAGTGGAGGACGAGGCGCACCTCGCGGAGGGGTTGCGCTTCAATCTCGAACAGGAAGGTTACTCGGTTGAGATCGAGGGCAATGGCGACGGAGCGCTGACACGCCTACTGGGCGCAGAGGAAGAGTTCGACGCACTCGTGCTGGACGTAATGCTTCCGGGCAAAGATGGTTTCACGGTAGCGCGCGCCCTTCGTGAAGCCAAGAATTACATTCCTCTCCTCATGCTCACCGCCCGATCGCGCCCAGAAGACGTCTTGGAAGGATTTGAATCCGGTGCCGACGATTACTTGCCAAAGCCGTTCAACCTTTCCATCCTCATCGCACGCGTGGGAAGCCTGCTGCGCCGCAAAACTTGGCAGCACGGAACAGGTCATTCCGCCGCTAAACCTGCTGCGCGCAGCGCCGGGCGCTTGGACACATATCGATTTGGCGACCGGCTGGTGGACTTTGAAAACCTACGCCTGCAGGCGGGCAAAGAAACCGTTCAACTCACTTTGATGGAAGCAGAACTGCTTCGTTACCTTGTCGAGAATGCCGGACACCCGGTTTCGCGAAAGGCAATCCTCGAAAATGTATGGGACCTGCACGAGGATACGGACACGCGCGCCATCGACAATTTCATCGTGCGCCTTAGAAAGTACATTGAGGAAGACCCTACCAAGCCGCGCCGCCTGGTAACGGTCCGAGGCCTAGGCTACGAATTTGTTCCGCTTCCTGAGAAGAAACGGAAATAGACGCAAGCCGCACAACCTTCAGAATAAGCAACGTGTGTCGGTCTTTTTGCAAAGCTCGCCGAGTTTCCAGCTTCGACGCTTAGAACTTGTACCCAACGCCAAACGAAATGATCGGGTAGAACTTGAACAGCGTCAGGTCCTTGTTGATCTTGTTCTGCTCCGCCTGGACATTGGCCTGCACGGTAGGGTCGGTTGCCATGTTGACGCAGGGCGGTCCGCTTGTTGTGCACGCGGTGCCGCTAAAAGAAAGCGACGTGCGAGGCGTTCCGGTGTAGGCAACGCCGACCTCGGCAAGGATGCTGAAGTGCTTGGAGTTGCGCGGAACCAAATTTCCAAAACCGACTCGAAACGTTGGGGCAACCTTGGTGAAATCGAGCTGGCCGACGCCTTTGACTGGATCGGCGGCGTCGCTCATATAAGCAGTGTTATTCAGCGTGAAATTTTGACCCCCAGGGACAGCGGCGATCGCCTGCACCTGGTTCCCGTTGTAAAAAATCAGGCCGGGGCTCAGATGCAGTTGATGGCCAATGGGAAACCAATCCACGTTTGCTTCGCCGGAACGAAAGTAAAGATTGCCCGTGTACTGGACTCCGTCTTTGCTGAAATTCCGGCTGTACTCAAAGAAATTGAAACCGCCGCGCAGATTGAGTTTGTTCGCTATCGGAAAGGCCACTTCCGCGCCTGGGCCGAGCGTCGATAGCTTCAAGGCAACGCCGATTTTTCCGGTCTCGTTACCCGCAGCGATCTGAGCGCCGCAGGCGAGCGGAAACACTCCGACGAAAATGAGCAGAACGAGGATTGCCGTAATTCTGGACTTTGTCACAATTGACTCCTCAATGAGATTTCCCCCGCGGGTAGCTTCGATAGGTCAATTATCCCTCCCTGTTCCCGCCCCATTCCGGAAGCGACGCGCGGCGTGGCCCAAGTGAATATTGCCTTTTAGAACACTGACGGACGGTAGAGGGCGCGCTGAAAGCGGTTGTGCTGGCTGCGAAAACAGAGAGGTAACACAGTCACTCTTGGCTGTGTGGTCTTTGCAATCGTGGTTGAATCGGTACTCGAAGTGCGATCTACAAAACCGCACAGGCAAGAGTGCCTGTGCTACGAAAACCTATTACCAGATTTGGCAGCGCATCCACGAGGGGCGGAGCATGGGGTCGCCCTCCTTGCAATCGAAGGCCTTCGCGAATTCGGGCAAATTGGAAGGCCCGGCGATTGCGCGGAAGCGAGCCAGCGGATGCGAATTGGTGGTGACCATGAGCCGTTCGAATTCCGGGCGGTCGTTCGCGGCCCAGATTTGCGCGTAGGCAATGAAAAAGCGCTGCTCCGGAGTTAATCGGCCGATCGGCGCCGGTTGCTTGGCCTGCTCGGCTTTCAGTAGAGCGCGGTGCGCGATGGCGAGCCCTCCGAGGTCCGCAATGCTTTCGCCGAGTACGAGCTTGCCATTTTCGTGAACGTTGTCCTGCACTACATAGCCGTCGAGCTGCGTTTCGACACAAGCTGCTCGCTCGTTGAAATTCTTTGCATCTTCAGGAGTCCACCAATCCCTCAAGTTGCCCTGAGCGTCGAATTTCCTGCCCGAGTCATCGAACCCGTGCGTCATTTCATGGCCGATCACCGCGCCAATCCCTCCGTAGTTCGAGGCATCGTCGGCTTTGGGATCGAAAAATGGAGGCTGCAAAATGCCGGCAGGAAATACAATCTCATTCATTCTGCTGTTATAGTATGCGTTCACCGTTGGCGGAGTCATCTCCCACTCCGTGCGGTCAACCGGCTTTCCAATCTTGCTCAGGTCGCGCTTGAATTCAAATTGCGCGCCGCGAATTTGATTGAGGACGTACGGACCACGATCCACCTCATAGGCGGTGTAGTCGCGCCACTTCTCCGGATAGCCGATTTTTCGCATGAACTTGGCGAGTTTCTCGAGCGCCTGTTGCCGAGTCACCGGGCCCATCCAGGGGAGCGTCTGCAGATCTTCCCGTAGCGCTTCGGTCAAGTGGTTGACCATATCCAGCGCCCGGGCCTTGGCCGCGGGCGGAAAATATTTTTGAACGTAGATCTGGCCGAGCGCCTCGCCGAGCTGCCTGTCCGTCGCCGAGACGCAGCGCTTCCAGCGCGGAAGCAATTCGGTGGTGCCCTGCAAAACCCGCCCCTTGAAATTGAAGTCCTCATTTACGAAGGCATCGGATAGATACGGCGCCATCGTGTTCAAGAGGTGCCAGCGGAGATATGCGCTCCAAGTTTCAAGGCGAGTCTCCTTGAGTTCCCGGTCCATTGTTTGGAAAAAGTTGGGCGCGGAAACGTCGACGGCATCGATGTTCGGGTAGCCGATCTCCTGAAAATAGTCTTCCCAAGACCAGTCGGGTGTGAGGGCCTTCAACTCCGCGTGAGCCATCTTGTGATAGGTTTTTTCGGGGTCGCGCCGGTCAACGCGGGTCATGGAGGCGTTGGCGAGCTTCGTTTCGAGATCCAGGATGGCCTTCGCCTCCGCGGCGGCGAAGTTGTCATTGTCTCCAGCAAGCGCAAGTATCTTCGCGATGTGCTGTTCATATTGGTCGCGAATCTTTTTAGATTCGTCGTCCGTCTTCGTGTAGTAGTCGCGATCCGGCAAGCCCAGGCCGCCCTGGTCCGCGCCGCCGATCACCTGTGAACTGTTCTTGGCATCCTGCGTCGAGCCGAACTGGAACGGGGCGCCGACGCCCATTCGTTGCAGGCGGGCAATCTCGGACTGAAGTTGCGGAGCACTTCGCATGCCGCCAATCAGGCGAAATTCCGTGGCGAGCGGGCTAACCCCCGTTTCATTGACTTGCTTTTCGTCCATGCAACTCGCGTAGAAATCACCGATTTTCTGCTCAGTTGAACCCGGGCCCGCTTTCGAATTTGCGGCAGCCTGCTCGAGAATTTGATGCAGATGCTCACGATTCCTTTCAGCAAGCTCGTTGAAGCGCCCCCAACTGGGGTACGCAGCGGGGATCGGATTGCCGGTAAGCCAGGCGCCGTTCGCGTACCGGAAAAAATCCTCGCAGGGCTTACAGGTCTTGTCCAAGCTTGAAAGATCCACCCCATGGGATTCCGGGCCAGAAGGCTTTGGCGTAGCCGCGGTTTGGCCCGCTCGTGAAATTCGGATGGAGACGCATGCAAGAAGTACAATCGAGACTACCGTCCACCCCGGGCCGCGGAGAAATCTGAAGGCGATGCTTCGACTGTCGACTCGCAATCCGGTTAATCGTTGGCCTAACATGGAAGCAACCTCCAAACGAACGGCGCAGGGCGGCTGTTGGTACGTCTGCGATGGCAAATTGCAGCGAACATATGCTGCGCGAGAGCTGGCGATGCGCGTAGTTTAAATTTCCGGTCGTAACGCGCTCCCGCGCTACTTGCTTTCCATGCACAGCATCACACATTCGCGCCGATAAAACGAGCGCTGAAATGAGCCCGCACCCCTTTGTCGCAGCCGGTCTGTGGCGCGTTTTGGCCCGGCCAGAAGCCTTCGAAACAGCGCGACACGGACGGACGGCAGGCGTAGAATGTTGTCTCAAGGAAGTAAATTCGAGATGCAGACCCAAGCCGGTAGCTTCGTTTTCGCATCCAACGATCAGAAGTATATGAGTGTCAAAATTGGGGGGCTCTTATGAAACGGCATTTATTTGCAGGCCTCGTCATTCTGGCGGTCGCATTCGTTTCGAGCCCTCGATCTGCAAGCGCTGAGGACTACAGTCACATTCGGATCGTGCGGCTCAGCTTTGTCGAAGGAACTGTCGAATACCAGCGTCCCGGTCAGGAATGGCAGGACGCATCCCTGAATTTGCCCATCCAAGAGGGTTTCTCCCTCCGCACGACCGACGGGTACGCCGAGGTGGAGTTTGAGAGCTCGATGGTCATACACCTGGCGACAAATACGTCCGTGGAGTTCACCGGTTTGGCGCTGCGCGATGGCGCGCGCATTACCGAACTTAGCATCCCGGAGGGTACCGCGATCGTCAGCGCAAAGTTGAAACACGGAGAGACGCTGTGCGTCTCTGCCTCAAATTTAACTGTAGATCTGCCGCGCAACGCACGATTTCGCTTGGATGTAGCTCCTCCATCAAGCTGGGTGACTGTGCTGCATGGATCGGTCGAGGTGAAGTCCCAGTCGGGGACCGCCTCCGTGGGCAGCGGACACACGCTCCGCTTGGGTGGGACCGGCCTGGGGTCCACGGAAGTAGCCCGCACTTCGGGGCAGGATGAATTCGACAAATGGGTTGCGAAGCGCGAAGACGCGATTGGACTGGCTCAGAATGAAACCTCGAGCATTCTGACCAGTAACTCCTACACTGAGGGGTTTGCCGACCTCTATGGCTACGGGATTTGGAATACGATTCCGGGATACGGCGCAGCTTGGACTCCATACGGCGTTGGGTCGGGCTGGATGCCGTTCATGAACGGCGGGTGGCAATACATGGGACTCACGGGCTGGAATTGGATAAGCCTTGAACCGTGGGGCTGGATGCCCTATCACTTCGGCTCTTGGATCAACGCTCCCGGAATCGGATGGGCATGGCTCCCCGTTGGCGCAACAACTTGGACACCGGCAACAGCCAATTGGGTTTACGTAAACAATCAGTTAGGCTGGGTTCCCACGGGGCCGACCCAAAGCGCCAACCCGGGTAAGGTTAGGGGCAAAGCGGCCCCGAACACCGTCACCGCGATTCTGGCGAATCAGACAGCGGGCGGGGCCATTAAGGCGGGAAATACGGTGTCGCTGCCGACAGGCGCAACCTTGCGAGCGGCAGTCGCTCCATCGCCAAATTTTGCGACCGCAGGGACGCGTCAGCCCGCGAACACCGCCATCCAAACTGCGCCGGCGCAGATCGCGCGAACTGTAGCGCCGCCAGCGTCTCTTCATGCACCGGGCACGGCGGCCCCGCAGGCGCGGGTTGCGCAACTGAGTTCAATGCCTCGTTCCGTCTTGGCGCCCCATTCGATGCCTGCGCCTTCTGTCTCGCATGGCGGGGCAATCGGAGGGACGAGTCGGGCATACAGCGGCGGAGCGCGCGCCACTGGTGGTAGCGCAGGAACGATGAGCGTAGGCGCACCGCCCAGCACAACTTCGAGCGGCAGCACGGGAGGCGGCAGCGCGCACGCGGGCGGGACCTCGGGATCGTCGAGCGGACATCACTAAGCCGGCCGAAACCGCTAACACCGTCACAGCCAAGCGCGCAGTCACCTAGAACCCTGCATCCATCATTCCGGAGGAACGTCCGGTTCAGTTAGAAACATGCCTGCCGCCCTTGCGGCTCCTGAATTCGATTTTTTTTCCCGCGTATTCGCATCCAATGCGCCCAACACTGCAATTACCACACAGCAAAACATCAAACCATTTGTCTAAACCTGAATTCCGAAGTTCAAAGCAAATTTCTACGCCGTAGACCGCGGAAAAGGCTTACGAAGGGCAATTAGGCTCGTCAGCGAAGTGGCGTATACTGTTGGCCTACTATTCGAGTTAAAATGAAGGGGTTAACAGATTCGAAACGGTGCGAACTAGGCTCGCGTCCAAGCGTAGCCGACGGAAGCGGCGCAGGTTTGTGGTCGCCCTGTAGATAGCGGACAGGCGTTCGCAAGACGCCGAGGCTGCAAAACCCAATCGTTGAGTGCGAGGACCAGGGAAATGCATTTCGTTCTTGCGTTTTGTGAGTGGCTGGAACAAACACCAGTGGGAACGGCGGTTCGTGACTCCCTCTGGCTCTTTCCAGTCATCGAGACAATCCATATTTTCGGCATTATTTGCCTGGTGGGCGCCACCTCCATCCTGGACCTGCGCCTCATGGGGTTAACGTTTCGAGAAGAGCCGGTATCCAAGCTGGCGAAGCGCTTTCTGCCTTGGGCCTGGGGTGGTTTCCTCATTCAGGTGACTACCGGGCTTCTGCTCTTTTCCTCAGAAGCCACGAAGATGTACGCGAATCTTGGATTCCAGATCAAAATGATTTTGATCCTGGTCGCGGGGCTGAACGCCTTCGTCTTTCACTCCATCGCGTATCAGAGCGTGGGCAAGTGGGACAACGATCCCAAAGCGCCTCTGTCAGCGCGTTGCGCGGGGTGTCTTTCGATTCTGCTGTGGTTTGGGATCGTCGCCGCCGGCCGCTGGATCGCCTACGTCTAACCCGTTTTTCACAACGATAGCCTCGGAAAGAAGCGCTTGCCGTAGTCCAGCACGTAAGTGCTCGGAATGCGGGAACCTGCGAGGAAAGCCCCGTACGGCGACACGTTATTGCGCGGATGCGCCTGGTTCCAATTCCCCGAGCTCCGCTCGCTGCCAGCTACCGATCACGGACACGACGAGTCCGCACACTGCTGCGAAAGACAACCACAGCGCCGGCATGGCGCGGTTTCCAGTTTCGTGGATTAGGTACGTGCAAATCGCGGGGGTAAATCCTCCAAAAATTGCTGTCGCCAGGCTGAACGCCACTGAAAAACCTGAGGTCCTGATCTCCGGCGGCATGATTTCGGCAAGGTGCGGGATCATCGCGCCGTTGTACACACCGAAGTGAACTGACAGCCACAGTTCCACGATCAACAGCCGGGTGATCGAAGGATTGCTTACCAGCCACAGCATTGCGGGATAGGAAGTTACGATGGCGGAGGCCGAAATAAGAATCAACATCGGCCGCCTCCCTACCCTGTCTGAGATAGCTCCGCCAACTGGCAGCCAGAAAAAATTCGACAAGCCGATGCACAGAGTCACGAGCAGGCTCTCGCGGTTCGTAAAATGCAAAACTTCGGCAGCGTACGTCGGCGTGTATGCGGTGATGAGGTAGAAGGAAACGGTCGTAAGGATCGAAAGCATCATTCCGGTGCCGACAATTCTCCAATTTGCGGTGAGCGTCGAGAGAATCTCCGAAATTCCGGGATGATGTTTTCGCGCGAGAAAAGCTTCGGTCTCCGCCAGCGAACGCCGCAGCCAGAAGAGCAGCGGCACAATCAGGCAGCCGATAACAAATGGAACCCGCCATCCCCACGCGGCCATTGAGGCAGGCGGCATAAAGGCGCTGAGCGCCACTCCCAGAAGCGCCGCGAAGATGACCGCGACTTGCTGGCTCGCCGACTGCCACGCGCAATAGAAGCCGCGATGGCCCGGCGTGGCGATCTCCGACAGATACACAGAGACGCCGCCCAGTTCGACGCCCGCCGAAAACCCTTGGAGCAGCCGGCCCAAGACAACCACAAGAGGCGCAACGATCCCGATCGTTCTGTAACCCGGCGTGCAGGCAATTACGAGCGTGCCGATGGCCATTAGGAATAGGGTGAGGATCAGCCCGGAGCGCCGCCCGTGACGGTCGATGTACGCGCCGAGGACAACGGCGCCGAGGGGGCGCATGAGGTAGCCCGCTCCAAAGGTGCCCAGTGTCAGCATCAGCGATGCGTAGGCGCTGTTCGACGGGAAAATCTCCCGCGCGATGTACGACGCATAGTAGGCGTACACCATGAAGTCGTACATCTCTAGGAAATTGCCGCTCGCGACTCCGATGACGGCGCCGATTTTCGAGTTGGATTTTTGGTTAGTCATTAAGCAGAGCTCGAATAGCGGTTGGTTATTTCACCGAGCTACCCGCCGCGCCCGCTAAATAAAAATATCCGACCTTGTTGTTCGACGGGGAGCCGTACCACATTCTGCCGTCGGAATCGCGGAAAAATTCCCGGATCGTATTTTCTGAATGCGGAAATGGATATTCGACGATTTTTCCGCTCTTGGGGTCGAGATGCCCGATCACGTCCAGATAGTAGGACGAATACCAAATGCTGTGGTCGGTTCCGATGGCGATTGCGTACGGGAAGGAATCCAATCCTCCGGGCACTTCGTACTCCTTGAACGTCTGTGTCTTCGGATCGAAGTGGCCAATCTTTCCGCCCTGATATTCGCCGAACCAAACGGTTCCGTCCGTGTCGACAGCAATTCTGCGCTCGTAGGTGTTCGGCGTGGGTGGAGTCCACTGCGTGACCTTCAGCGTCTTGGGATCCACTTTGCCAATCTGCCCCGTCCCGGGATTCGTGAACCAGACGTTCCCTTCCGCGTCGAAGTCCAGGCTATAGGTGTGCTCCGCCTCCGGGAAATCGTGGAACTTTTTGCTCTCCGGGTCGAACATCGTCAGCGGATAACCGCTGGACCAGACCATTCCCTTGGAGTCGATTCGCACCGTGTGGCGTGAGCCTCCGTCTTCTCTTCCCTCCAAGCCAGGACGATACGTGTCTTGATACTCGGTGATCTTTTGCGTGGTGGGATCCCAGCGGCCGAGCTTGTCGGAAGCCTGCTCCGTCAGCCAGACGGAACCGTCGGGCGCAGCGATCGCGGAATGGACGGCCGCCGTCCCCGAATTAGGAACAGGGAAATCTTGCATCTCGCCAGTCTTGGGATCGAGGCGGCTGATTTTGTTCGCGATGCCGAAATTTGGAATCCAAACGGAACCGTCTTTGGCCGGCGCCGCGCTGAACGGCATGCGGCTTGGACCCGGCATGTCATATTCCACGTAGACGATGTTCATCGCTTCGCTGCTGAAGGGACGAACAGTGTCTTTGTAATTGGGCATGTCGGCCGGAGATCTGGGGAGGCTGGAATCCTCGCCGTAGAGCTTGTGCAAATACGAAGCGATGTCCGCGGCGTCCTCGTCGGTCACCCGATAGCCCAGGCTGAAGTGCATCGCGTCGCGCATAAACTGCACGCGGTCCTGCCAACCGTCGGCGTCACGCCGGACACTCGCCATGCGCGTTTGAAATCCATGGCAGATGAAGCAATTCGTAAAGACTGTCTTCTTGGCCTTCTCTTCGGGCCAAAGCTTCTTTGCCTGATAGATGGAAAGCTCATTCCAGCGAACGGCGCTCTTCTCCAGCGCAAAATCAACCGAGGCGGTTTGGTCCTCGGTGAGACTCACCCCGCTCTTGGGATCGACACGAAAGCCCGGAGCCCTGACCTGCACGCGGTATTCTCCGGCGGGCAATTTGTCGACGCGGTAATGGCCCTGGCGGTCCGACAGCACCCAAACACTGATTTTTGTCTTGGCGTTTTGCGCCTGGACAAAGGCACCCTCGAACGGCGCGCCTTCCGGATTCTTCACTGTGCCCGAAACAGTCGCTGAAAAACAGGGCGCAGCAGCCGAAAGCGCAAGGCTCAGCAGGGCCAGCAACTTAGTTTGAGATTTCATTCCGCCCCCTAGTCGGGTACCGGCTCTGATTGGAGCCCGCGTAAAATTTGTCCAGACTTCACCGTCGAATTTATGAAACGTGATGCAATTATGCCTGATACACAGGAAAAATTCAGCCCTTGGAGGAACCGGAAGCAGTTCAGATAGGCAGGGGAGGTAAGCCCGTCAGCACAAGTTGTCGACGAACACAGCATATACGGCAGAGGCGAGCCACGAAGTTATGTCGGCGTAGGAGCCAAGCGCCAGTCCTTTCTCGGATCGGTGGCCGGCATTCGGGCTAGCGAGCCCGCTAGCCCGAGCGCAAGCACCACGAGCAGGCACGGCAGAACCTTGGTGCCCATTCCAGAGTCGCCCGCTGCGTGATCCCCCAGAAATTCGATAGCGCCGTTATGTCGCGCGTACCATCCGTGCCAATACAGTTCGTCGTCCTCAAGCGACTTTTGCATTTCGGCCTGGCTGAAGGCGCCATCGGCGTTAGGGAGGCGAGACAGCTCCGCGAGCTGGGCGTATTGGTGCTTCAGAATCCAGTTGCCCCAAGCGGTTCCGGAAAGGGAATCCTGGGTTAACACAGGATTGGGTTGCTTGCCGACGACGACGTTGAGGCCCGGGAAAATCTGCTTTTGCGGAGAGTTTTCCAGGCCCTCAAGGTGGACATGCAAAAATATCCCCAACGAAAAGTCGATCAGGCATCCCGCAACCACGAGGGTCCAGAGGGCGCGGCGCAAAGGAAACGTGGCGGCGAGCAAGGACAATCCCAGGATTTCCAGCGGCAGAAGTGTGAGATGAGCCGTGCCGAGCGGATCTCGCTCCCCGGTCGAGGCAATGCCCACTGCCACGCAAAACGGAATCATCGCGAGCCAGAAAGAGCGCTCCGGACCGGACTGGACGCGCCTGTAGAAGAAGCGATAAAACAGCCAGAGAATTAGCGGACCGCCAATCACTCCCATGCTGAAGATGAGGTTTGTCTGGTAAAAAACGAACGCGTCATCACGAATGGCGCCAAGGAATCCTTGGTTTTTGAAATCGTCTAGCAGCGGAGGATTCCGCAAAACAACGGGCACAATTGAGTCAATCAGATTGCCCGCTATCTTAACCATGTTGTTTCCTGGATACTGCTGGCTCGAAGTCACGCTGGTATTCGAGCCGAACGTCGTGCGTGCTCCGTAAGTGACAATCGACCAGCCAAACCAGGTCGCCAGAAGCACCCCGCATACGACGGCGATCGTAGCGACTTCCCGCCATCGGCGCGATCGCTTGGGGAACACGCGGAAGACGTAATGCAAGGCCAGGAACAGAACATACGGAGCAGCCGAGTAATGGACCAGCAGCGCAGCGGATAAGGCAATGAACGCGACAGTCATGCGCAAGAGATCTTTTTTTCTCCAACCCGCAAGATAAAACCAGAGCCCAAGGATTACGTAAAACGCAGTAAACGCCTTTGTCCAGGTGTAGGTCACGTTCTCCATCACCACGGGGTTGAGCGCGAAAAGCGCGACCAGCGGCCGTACGAAAGTCCTGCGGCGTCCGACTAACGCTGGCATGATCAGACAACACGGCAGAAACATCAGCAGATTGAGAAACGCAAAAATCAGCTGGAAAATCTCGAACCGGTCACTGGTTTGCCCCAGGAAGAAGGCCGCGAGCTCGTTCATGGCCGGCGGTCTGGCGGGAAGCTGGTACCCCATGATGATCGGACTGTTCGCAGGAAAGTGATGAAGGAAAATGAGGGTTCGCTGAAAATGCTCCAGCCAGTCACCGTACCAACCTCCCCCGGAGTAGTTTCGAATCATGGCCAGGATTACAAGGGTCCAGACAAGCAAAGAAACGAAACTTACGACGGCCTGGCGTACCCGAAACGAACGGAAGAGCCGAACGAGATCGCGCCGGCTCACGATGGCCAAACTAAGCGAGGCGACGGAGACCAACGCGAACGCCTTTGACGGTATCTCCCCAGCCGGACTGAAATGGTAAATGACTCCAAAAGCGAGATATACGAGCACGAAGGACGCGCCGATGGAGCCGCAAAGTTTCTCCATGGGGCTCCATCTCAAACTGCGGACAAGAAAGAAGCCAGGAGCGAAACCGCAAACCACTAAAAGGATCACTGCCAAGGGGAGTTCAATCGCAAGCATATGCTAACAGTCTAGCCGCCGCACTAAGGCGTTGACAGCGGGCCGATTCTGGACATTGCGGAGAAGTAATGAGTGTGACCGCGCGTCGTCTTGGAGCCAATCTCGATTCGTATCCACACGTTGTCCGGGGAAGCAGACTGGCGTATATTTTGACGCAGCCTGATTAAACACACATCATTTTCGGTTTGGGGGATTTCGTCACATGAAAACATTCGGCTCAATTGTGACCGTTCTGATTGCATCGCTGTGTGCTGCGGGTGCCGCCCGCGCGCAAACTACACAGGGCGCTGTGGTGTTCGAAGACCGGTGCGCGGCGTGCCACGGAAATCCGACTGCCGTGGCGAAGACGCCGGACATTCTCTCCCTTTGGAAAATGACTGCGGACGCCATTTACACAAACCTTAAAGCCGAAAAGGGCCCGCACGCATTCCTGGTGGGCGTGAACGATTCTGATTTGCGCGAAGTAGCCTTTTATCTGGGCCGCCGCCGCGTGGACATAGAGAAAATCACGAGCGCCAGCCTGATGCCAAATCAGTGTCCCACCAATTCCCCGCTCGGCGATCTTTCCGCGAAACCGATGTGGAACGGCTGGGGAAACGGCCTATCCAACGCGCGGTTCCAATCGGCGAAGGACGCGGGATTGCCCGCAGACAAGATTTCTCAGCTCAAGCTGAAGTGGGCATTCGCCTTTCCAGGAGCTGACGAGGTGTACGGTCAGCCCACCGTGGCAGGGGGCCGAGTGTTCCTCGGAGTCGATACGGGTGCCGTGTATTCCATCGACGCAGTGACAGGTTGCGTCTACTGGTCGTTCCAAGCGGACGGCGGCGTGCGGACCGCCATCAGTATCGGCCCGGTCAAAGGAAAAGGCTCGACGAAGTATGGCGCGTACTTCGGGGATGTCCGCGCGAATGCCTACATGCTGGACGCGGAAACGGGCAAGCCGGTATGGAAAGTGCAAGTGGACGACCATCCAGTCGCGAAAATCACTGGCGCGCCAATGCTTTATGAAGATCGCCTTTACGTCCCGGTCTCCTCACAGGAGGAGCGTTCCGCCGGCTGGAGCACCGTGTATCCCTGCTGCACGTTTCGAGGGAGCGTCGTCGCGCTGGACGCGAGCAACGGCCACCAGATCTGGAAGACCTATCCTGTCGTTGATCCGCCCAAGCCCACAACCAAAATGACCAGCGGCGTGCAGCAGTACGGCCCTAACGGCGGTGCCGTGTGGAACACGCCGACGATTGATGCCAAGAATCACATCCTGTACATCGGCACCGGCGACGCGTACTTACCCCCCGTTTCCAAGAACACCGATGCAATCATGGCGCTGGACATGAAAACGGGCAAGATCATGTGGTCGATTCAGGACACCGAGGAGGACGCTTGGGTCTCCGGATGCGGAGGCGAAATCAAGTCGGCCAATTGCCTCCCACCCGCCGACCTTGGCCCTGACTATGATTTTGGCGCTTCGCCCATACTGAAGACTCTGCCGAACGGCCACAGGATGCTTGTCGCAGGGCAAAAGAGCGGCATGGTTTGGGGTCATGACCCTGACCGCGACGGAACGGTCGCCTGGAAGGCTCAGCTCGTCCAGAAGCTCGCCCTTGGTATGATCACCTTTGGCGGGGCCGCCGACGATCAGAACGCCTACTTTGGTTTGCGCACTGGCGGTGTGGCTGCGGTCAGCCTGGACACAGGCGAAAAGAAATGGTTCACCCCTGTAGCCGGACCGGCCGGTTCGGGCCCGCGAGGAGAAACAGCTGCAATTACGGCTATCCCAGGCGCTGTTTTCTCAGGAGGTTGGGACGGCGTGCTGCGCGCATTTTCAAGCCAAGATGGACACTTGCTGTGGGAATATAATACGGTTCACAGCTACGATACCGTTAACCACGTCCCCGGCAAGGGTGGCTCAATGGCTGCGCCAGGGCCAACGGTCGCAGGCGGCATGCTATTCGCGGGCTCGGGCTACGTCTTTGGCGCCGGCATTCCCGGCAACGTCCTGTTGGTCTTCTCCGCTGATTAGATACAAAGAGCAGCCAGGAATGCGCGGAAAACCTTCTGAACTTGTTAGCACGTTCGCGGGGAAAATGAGTCGGTACAACCCACTGAGCAAAAAAATTGCCTCAACAGAATCGCTTTCAGCGATCAAAGGTCTGAGCCCGCTTTTCCACACTCTCCCAAGTGTCTTTCCGTGTGACTTAGTGTTGTCCTGGAGGTGGTTGCTGCGTCGGCCCTGGTTGCGAAATCGGCAGGGAAACACCGGGCGCACCTGGTTGAGACGGGACTTGATTCTGGGGTGGGATTGGGCCTAGCAGCAGGGGGTTGAAAATGAACTCCCACTTCTCGTACGTGTCTCCGCCTAAATAGAGACGGAACGACGACAATTTGACCTTGCTTCCTACGCCGATGATATTCCCACCGATCACCGAGCCTTCAAGCGGCTGGGGCTGCGGCTCCGACGAATTGGCGTTTGCAGCGGCGTTTGTCAGCTGCCCAGGCGATGCCGTTCCAAGGGGTGGCGCACCGCTTGGCGCCTGAAGCGGCTGCAAGCCCGTACCAAAGGGAGAAGCTCCACCGTTCAGTGACGACGCCAGCATGGCGTTCTGCAACAGGCTCGTTGAGCGGACGCTTCCGATCAACTGCCCATTTGGACCTAGATAGATGAAGCGCCAGGAGCCGTCCTCTCTGTTCATCGGGTCTGTGTACGCCTGACGAAGGAAACGAATGCCGTTCGTTTGCCTGGTCAGATCTTCAACCTTGGTGGGGTAGCGCCCGAATTTGCGGTAATAGAGCCCAATCGCTCGCCGGTACTGCTCTCCGCGCCAGACCGTCTCCTTTTCCATCTCGCGGCGCCCTTCGGTGAGGACCACGGGGGCGGCCATGGCAGCAAACAGAATCATCGAGGCCACCAGGAAGACGACCATAATCAGCGTAAACCCTGCCTCGCTGCGACGCCGATTTCTACCGGGTGCGGGCTGTACTTGCTTGCCCTGAGGTATGAAGGGATTACCCTGAGTCTCGAAGAGCAGCCCGCCGAAAAAGTGTCGGTTTGGCATACGGCTCACCCGTTAGGCCCGGGTTCCTCCAAAACCAGAGTAGCGCGGCGCCCGGAGGAAACTTCCTCGACGTCTGCCGCGGTGCTGGTGAGTCGAACGACGCGGAACCTCCCCATCAGTGTATCCCCCTCGCCGGCAATAAAGACGTCTTCGTTGTTCGATGAGGCGAAAAATGCCCTCCGATGGCTCCCTGCCAAGTCGCTCACGTACCCAAAGTATTTTGCATCAACGGTGAGGGGCGGCGGACCCGAGAGAACCGGGGCAGTGGGAGCGATCACCGGATTCGCCGACGGAGGAGGTGTCGGCGGCGGAGGTAACGTCGCGCTAAAAATGCTGCGGTGAGCGCCTTTGTATTCGAGGGCAAGGAATCGCTTCAAAATATCCAAACGCAGTGCCGGGTTGTCGACGTTCACGGGAGTGAAGCGATCCTCTACGGCAGCAGGTACATTCGGAACCGCCGATGCATCCGAAAAGTACCGGTAGGAAAATGAACCGACCAGCGCCAAGACCAGGACCGCCAGCAAGATCAATTCGTTTCGCCGCGACATGTCAAGTCGTCCGGAAAAATGTTCTCAACGATAGATTCAGCCGCAGCTTGCCCGCGCTGCTGGAGGCGAGGGAAAGGCTGTCCAAAACATAAAAATTGTCCGAATGCTCCAGCTTATTCAGGAACTGAATCAGGCTCTCGTAATCCCCCTCGACCGCCGTCGAGATGTCAATTTGCATCAAGCCTCGCGCGTCCGGGGCATGCTGGTGGAAAGAAACATTGTCCGACCGCAGGCCCGCTGAAGTCGACAACTGTCCGAGATCCTCGCTGATTGCGGAATACCCGGCTGTCGCCGGGTGAAAATGCGTCGTAAAGAATGAATCCCATTCCTTTTCGTCGGAGGGCAGTTCGGTCCGGAACCTTTCCAGCCGCGCGTTGTCCGCGCGGTATTGCTTGTCCAGCATCGAAAGCTGGTTCAGATCGGTGGTCTGTATGTGCGGCGAGCTGTTCAGCCGCCAGTTGAGACCGATCAAAACGATATCTCCGGCCAGGAGCACGGCCAGCGCCGCCCGGACGATCTTGTTACGCTTGAGGATAGCCGGCTTCATATCAAATCACCGAATACTCTGCCTGCAAATTCAGAATCACCCGGTCGGCCTGATCCGGCCGGTTTGATCGAGCCTCGTTTTCCAATTCGATGTGCGAAAACTCGGGCGATGTTTCGAGTGCCTTCAGGAATTTCAACTTGCTCTCGTCGCTCATTGCTCCAACCTGAAAGACCAGCTGCAAATTGTCACCAACCAATTTGGGTTCGATGCTGATCACACGGACGCCCTCGGGCAGAATCTTCTCGAGGTCCATGAAAATCTTGATCCAAGGAAAGGCTCTTTCCTGGATCAGAGAGTTCAAGTAAGCAGCGCGCTGCCGCCTCTTCACCGTGTCGGGATTGTCAAAAAAAGCCGACAGACCTTGCCTCTGCTGCCGCAGCGAAGCGATCTGGCCCTGCAAGGCGGCTTGGCGCGCGCGGAACTCGTTGTCACTCCGCCATTTGGAATACGCGCGCAGCGAAAGTCCCAAAAACGCCAGAATGGCAATCGCGCCCACCAGCGACGCGCCCGCCGCGAACCGCCGGTTGCTCTCCAGCGGAGACGTCGAAAGATTGAGGCGAACTTTCATTCCTTGCGAATGCGCCTTCCTCGATTTCGGGTGCAGGCTCTACTTGGAGCCCCGGAGAACTTTGATGTCACCTACGCGCCGCGATTCAGGGTCCAGCCAATCAATGCTTCCAGCCCGCGGTCGGCGAGCGGTTGTTCGTCCGAGCGAATCCGCCCTTCCTCGTTCGCGACCGTCAGCAAAGATCCCACCGGACATTTTAACTCACGTTCCAGCGGACCTCGAAACTCACCGACGCGCTCGGCCAAGCCTGCGAGGCGCACCTGCGCGATGCCCTCGCTCCACGAATCCTGATAGTAGGCGGTCAGCGGATAAATTTCATCTAGCAGGTCCTGTGGCGTCACGTGGTGGGCATCCGAGGGAAGTGTAATGCAGCGGTACCCGCAAAGCACTCCCTCGCGAACGATCGCGGTTGTGAGCGTCGCGCCGGCCACGCGCGCCAGCAGCGCCGGGCGGCTATCCGGAAGCAAAGGCAACGCCGCCAGCGTGGAACTCATTACGACACCCGGCAACATTCCAACAGACTCCAATAGCGACTCGTATTCACGAACAATTCGGAGCCGCGCCAGCCCGGTCACAATATCGACTCCCTCGGCGCGCGGTGGCTGTCTCATATACGAAATGAGCGTTTCTTCGGCCTCAAACGGGACACTCTTCTTCAGGCGCCATCGGAGGATCGGAATCGCCTCCTCGGCTTTCCTCGGAAACACGTCGAAATGCAGCACAAACACCCGAATCACGGAGTCCGGGAGCAGAAGGGCTACATCTTCGTTCTTGGCTCGGAGGCGTGAGAAAACGCGCCCCACCGCGGCCCGAACCTCCCCGGAATCAACCAGATTCGATTCCACCGCCGTGGGAAAAACCGCACCAGGGGGCAGCGGCTCGACCGCATAGGAATCCAGCCCCATTCCTGTGCGTGTCCATCGCGCAGCAGCGACGTAATCTGCCGCAATTTCACAGGCGACCAACGGATGGGGTATGGCGTCAAGCCAGCGGGCTAGTCGGCGCACAATTGAGCTTTGGTAGATGCCCTGCCGGATGCTGTCCCCACTACTCAATGAACGTCACCTTGTTGATTTCTTTGAGGGTTGTTACGCCATCGCGAACTTTCGCTAGTGCGGAGTCTCGCAGGAACGTCATGCCCTCATCGCGGGCGGCGCGCTTGATCTCGGACGTAGGGCGGCGGCTGATAATCATCTCGCGGATACGGTCGGACAAGTCAAGCAACTCGGAAATTGCACTGCGGCCCCGGAATCCGGTTCCGGAACACTCGATACATCCCGCCCCCTCGACGAACTGCACCTGACTCCACTCGACCGGATCGAGACCCGATGCTCGCAGGATATCTGGGCCATACCGCACGACTTTCTTGCAATGCGGGCAAATCACGCGCACCAACCGCTGGGCCAGAATACAATTGAGGGCGGAGACGAAGTTGTAAGGCTCGACACCCATGTTGATGAAGCGTCCGATGACGTCCGTCACGTTGTTCGCGTGCACGGTGGTGAACACCAGGTGCCCGGTTAGGGCGGATTGGATCGCGATCTGCGCCGTTTCATTGTCACGGATTTCGCCGACCATGATCTTGTCCGGGTCGTGCCTCAGGATCGAACGCAGTCCGCGGGCGAACGTCAGGCCTTTCTTTTCGTTGACGGGAATCTGGGTGATCCCTCGGACCTGATATTCGACCGGATCCTCGATGGTGATGATTTTATCTTCGTCCGTCTTGATCTCGTTGATGGCGGCGTAGAGCGTGGTCGTCTTGCCCGACCCCGTCGGGCCGGTGACCAGCACCATTCCGTACGGTTCGCGAATGTACCGCTGGAATTTCCGGATTTCCTCCTCGGAAAATCCGACCACGTCCAAGCTAAGCTTCTGAAATTTCTCGGACAACGTTTCCTTGTCCAGGACGCGAAGGACGGCGTCTTCGCCGTGGATTGACGGCATGATAGAAACGCGGAAGTCCACAAAGCGGCCCTTGTAACGGACACGAAAACGTCCGTCCTGTGGCACGCGCCGCTCGGCGATATCCAAATCGCTCATGACCTTGATGCGGGAAATAATCGTGGACAGCCAGTCCTTAGAAATCGGTTGCATCGCATGAACCAGAACGCCATCGATGCGGTACTTGACCGCGACTTCGATATCCCGCGCTTCAATATGAATGTCGGAGGCGCGCCGCTCGAGAGCCGTGAAGATCACGGTGTCCACCAAACGAACCACCGGGCTGACCGCCGAATCCCGCGTGAGGGTGTCGGCCGTGATGTCCGAATCGGAGTCTTCGTCGTCCTCGACGACCGTCAGCGTGAATGCCTCGGTGGCTTGATCGAGAACGCGCTGAGATTGTTCCGTACGCTTGAGCAGATCGCTGATCTGCGTCGGCGTCGCGACCTTGAGGACTAACTTCTTGCCCAGTAAGAGCGGCAATTCGTCGCTCAGCAGAACCTGGCTTGGATCGGCCACAGCAATCACGAGCGAACCATTCTGCGCTTCCATAGGAACGAAGTTGAACCTGAACATTAATTCGGCAGGAATGCTGCGGAACAATTCAGGATCGATCCGTTGTTCGAACAGATCGACGAACGGACACCGATATCGCTCGGCCAGACGCTTCGATCGCTCGCGTTCACCTTGTGGATCGGACGCGGTTGTTAAAGATTGGTCCGTTGTGCTCATCGCAACTTACCCCTACCCCGTGCCGCCGATGGACAAGGAGAACATCGGCAAGTACAAAGCCACGAGGATGAAAGCTATCAGGACAGCCATGAAGACGAGGATCGCCGGCTCGATGAGCGCGACCAAATTCGCAAGCTGCGTGTTTACGTCGTCTTCATAGAACTCGGCGACGCTGCCGAGCATCGGCGCGAGCGAGCCGCTGGCCTCCCCTACTTCGATCATCTCCAGTGCTAAATCCGGAACCATGCCGGTGGAAGAGAGGCCGTTGTGCAGCGATTGTCCCTCTCGAACGAGCCGCGCGCCTTGAGTGATAGCCGCTGAAATCAGCCGACTCTTGATCGCCCCTCCTGCAGTCTCCATGGCTTGCACCAGAGGCGTGCCGCCGGCAAGCAGCGTCGAGAGCGTGCGGCAAAATTGAGCGAACTGAAATTTCGTCAGTGTGATCCCGATCAGCGGAAGGCGCATTCGAATGCGCTCCATGGCCAACCCTCCCTGCTCGGATTGGGCCCATGCGAAGGCACCGATGGCAAACACGACCATCAGGCCGATTGCGCCGAGCAGGTAGGACCGGTAGGTGACCGTAACAGCCAGGAGAATCCGCGTGGCCTGTGGCAGAGTGATGTTCAGATCGTTGTAGAGTCCCGCGAATTTAGGGATTACGGAACTCACGAGATACGTCACGATTCCTGTCGCAGCGCAGATCAAGATCACGGGATAGATCAGCGTCGAAATGAGCTTCTTTCGAAAGCCAGTCGTGATCCTCTGGTAGGCGATGTAATACTCAAGCACACCCGAAAGGTTGCCGCTCTTCTCCCCTGCAAGCACCGACACTGTGTAAACCTTTGGGAAGACGCCCTGTTGCTCGAGCGCATCCGAGAGCGTGGTGCCTTCACGAACCAGTCGGCGCACCTCACCGAGGACTGGGCGAAGCTTTTGCGCCGCTGCCCGCTCTGAGAGCAGGTCCAGCGCCTTCAAAATGGGAATTCCGGCCTTGATCAGCGTGTTGAACTGCTGGTTGAACACAAGAAACTCGTTAACGTCAACGCCCTTCTGGCGTTGGCGGCCAAACGCTTGGCCCAACACACCGGCGCGGGGGCGAACGTTGTAAACAAAGAGCCCCCGGTCAGACAGTTTCTGGCGCGCTTCAGCCATAGTCTCCGCAGGCTCGATATGTTGGAACACCCGGCCGCTGCCGTCTGCCACCTTACAGAGAAACTCAGCCATGGCAATGAGTGTACCTCAACCCTCTAGATGCGGGAAACAAGCCTAGAGGCTACGTGCACTCCGCGATAACTCCACCGCAGTTTGCCCTGGAACAAGTCTAGCGGGTCCGAGAACAACGGATATTGCGGCTGCGTGAGGGCCATGTGAATTCCGCGAGGCCTCAAAGAGGCAGAAAATCTGTTGACTCAGGCGTTATCGGTAGTATCCTGTAGCCAGTCCCTCGGACCATAACAAAAATTTGACGCGTGCAAAGGGTTGATCCCCGCTTAAGACCCGACACTTGAAAGGTGACCCTATGTTAAGCCACCCAGGGCTTGGCAATGGTGTTGCGCTCCGGATTCGTGCGCTTCCAGCTCTTCTTTGCGCCCTCCTTTTCGCGCTTGGTTGCCAATTGGGGGGTGGCGGCCACGGCGGCGGTGGTGGCGGAGGCAACGGAGGAAGTGGGGGCGGGCCTGCGTACACTGCCACCGTTACGCATAAAGGAAACTTCACTCAGGGCCAGCAGAATGCGACCTACACGATAACGCTGACAAACATTGGCGGCAACTTTGTTTCCAACAATGGGAATGCATTCTTGGCCTTCATTGAAGAAGAGCTTCCGGCGGGGCTAACGCTAGTGTCGATGGCGGGTACGGGTTGGACCTGCAACATAGTGCCAACGCCACCCTCCACCCTTCCGGGTTGCAGCACGAATAACCCAATCGCGGCAGGGGCGAGCGCCCCACAGATCACCGTGACGGTGAACGTAGCTCCAAATGCGACCTCGCCGCAGATTAACCAGGTGATTTACCCGGGACCTGCGACATCCGCGACTGTCAGTGACTCGACCACGATCCTGCCGGCTGGCGGCGGACCTGCGGTGGTCAGCACTTCTGTGGGGAATTTCCCGCCACTTTTTGCGGGCGAGATCTTTCCTGGCAACAGCCCATCGATCACGATTGATATCACGGTGACGAACGATGCGCCCGGCGACGCTGTTACAGCAGGTTTGACGGTGGATGGGAATACTACGTTCAATTGCACAATGGCGACCTGCGGTCTGCTCAGTTCTGTGACTGGCACGCCTGGGGCGGGCAGCTACACCGTGTCGTACACGCCGCCGCCGTCGTCGCCTAGCTTCATTCAAACCTTCCCCACGCTTGTGGTGAACTCAAACCTGCCCGGCGCAGTTGGCTCTACCGACTTCATCGAGGTCGACCCAGCGGGCATTCTCGTGCAAGTCTTCCCGCCCAATCGAGGGGGCGAAGTTTATGTTGGGGTAAGCCCGGCGGACACGCGAAATTTGACTGTGTTTATCTACAATGACGCGCTACACGCAGCCGTTAACTTCGAGCCGCTAACGTCAGCCGGCTACTCGTGCGGGGCGCTCACCACGAACCAGTGTGGGACGCTGGGCACGCCAAGCGGTCTCACACAGAGTACAGATCCAACCACTGGCGTGCTCGTGGACACCCTCACGATCCCGTACACGGCTCCGGCAGCTCTTCCATCCGCGCCGTACAACACCCCTCTTGTTCTGGCAATCTCGCTGGCCGACGGCACGCGATCTGGATCAGCCGCGTTCCTGCTTGCCAACACTCCGACGCCAGGGACCCTTCCGCCGATGTGGATTTTCAAGAACACTAAGTTCAAGAGTGCAGCGCTTGGGAGCGCGAATGCGGCAACCGTTTCCGCCAGAATCGCAAACGATACGGGAGTCCTCAAGACCGTCAATTGGATGTTGACCTCAGGTGGTCCGCCGCCGGTTGGCGTGAATTGTTCGCCCCAGTGCGGCATGTTGGGTTCCCCAACCGTGACTGTTAACGGAGCGATCGTGGATGCTACGATCACGTACACACCCCCGGCAACGCTTCCGGCGGGTGCATCCAACACCACATACACCATCACCGCCGCCTCAGCGGACACTCCGCCAGGCGGCAACGACAGCTTCACATTCAACATCTTTGACCCAACGTGCGGCACCGGCCATGAATCCGTGCTGAACGGGCAATACGCATTCCTGGTGCGAGGCGCTACCGCCCCCGGGGGGTATGTTGCGGATATTGGTAGTTTCACCGCCGACGGCGCCGGGCACATTACGGCCGGTCAGCAGGACGGCAACACGAGCGGTTTTGGTCCTTTTCTGGGCGCAACGCTTTTGACCACACCTAGCGGCCAGCTACCGGCCAGCTCCTACACCGTAGGATCGGATAACCGCGGCTGCCTGACGTTGGCCGATTCTACGGGGGCGGTCTACATGTTCCGTTTCGCCGTGGGGACGCTCGATGCCAGTAGTCACGCCACTAAGGGACGGATCATTCGATTCGATGACGCTAGTTGGCGAGGCAGGTCGGAGAGCGGCATCATCCTGAAACAGGACCCGGCATCCTTCGCAGCGAACCAGTTCAGCGGGAATTACGCGTTCGGATTGACGGGCGTCTCCTTTGGAGGCCGCGATTCAGTTGCAGGAGTTCTGTCATCGAACGGCTCTGGGAGCATCACCAGCATCAACGAAGATGAAGATCTAGCGAATAGCGGTCCCGCGGCCAACCGGACGGGGAGCGGTTCGTACAGCTTGGCCACGAATGCGCCGAGCGGCAGGGGCACCGCCACGACGACGATCGGCCTTGAGGTAAATCATTACGTCATTTACATGGTCTCGTCGTCGGAGATCCTTGCCATGACAACCGACAACGTCGACACCAGCCAAACCATAACCCTGCCGATCCTAACAGGCGAGCTGCGGAAGCAGACTGGAACGCCCTTCGCACCTACGGCGCTCGATGGAAAGGACTATGTTTTTTACGTCGAGGGAGTCCATCCAGGAGACGGCGGGAACGATACTGTGATAGGCCAGGCTACGTTCGCCTCGAATGGGAATGCCACGATAACTTTGGATGAAAACAAAAGCGGGGCGGAGCAGATGACCCAAACCGCACCAAATGCGCTTTTCACCATCGCCGCCAATGGGCGGACAACTATTTCGAACGCGGGCCCGGGCAGCACGCCGATTATTTACTTAATCGATTCCACCTCGGCCTTCATTGTTGGCACCAGCAGCGGCGCTGAATCCGGCTTCGTCGAGCAGCAGACGATCAATCCGGCCACGGTCACCAATGCGTCGCTCTCTGGACAATTCTTCCTTGGCACGGAAGCGCCCACGACGGAGTCCGGGTACCAAAGCGGGACGGCTACGCTTAACGGCACTGGTGGAGCAACAGGCAGCCTCGATCATTCCGGGCCAGGGGGACTGGGGACGGATTCTTTCTCGCCGACTATGAACGGGGGAACCTACTCATTCCCCAGTCCAGCCGGCAACACGATCGGAAAGGGCACCGTCGGCACTAACATGATCGGCTACGTGGTCTCCGGGTCGAAGGCAATCCTCATGGACACGACTCCGAGCACTACTCAACCGAAACCACACATCGCCATCGTTGAAAAGTAGTTCGAAACCCATGTCCTGCAGGAGGCCGATCTGGAATATCGGCCTCCTTTCGAGTCCTCGCCGAGCCAGACTAACAAAACGCGGCACTTGCCTTCCCAGGCATCTCTGACTACAATACGCCCCTCGTCCCCACGGGTTTTTCTAGATCGGCTATCGGATTCCAGGCGTTCCGAATGTGCGGGGCGCCGCGTAGCGTTGCTTGTCTACGTCGAAATTGATCCCCCACGCACGAACTGGAGACGAAACTCTTCAGTTCGATTAGGCGGCGTCCCAGGCTACTCCTCGCCGGATGAGCTTATCGGGACGCCGCTTCCTTTTCCGGCGTATGCAGGGTGGTTGAGGCCCCCGCCTCGGTGACGTGTGACTCAGCTACAGTCGCCCTGGTTTTGACGCGGGAGCCGAGGCGGGCGAAGCGGCGTTGCGGCACCGGAGCAGTTGGGTGGTCGCAAAAAAGTCCCCTGGGTTGAGGTCGATCGCGGCCTCAAACTGCCGCGTGGCCGTTGCGCAATCGCCGTTCAGCGCGAGTACGATTCCATAGCTGGTGTGAAAGGGCGCGCTGTACGGGTCAAGCTCCACCGCGCGGCGCAGGCTTATCTGTGCTTCCTGGGGCTGATTCTGCTTCAGCTCAATCTCCGCCATGGAAACGTGCGCCTCTGGGAAGTTTGGTTCCAGTTCGAGGGTACGTTCCGTGTAACGCCTTGCTTCCGCGAATTTCTGCTTGCTGTAATACACGCGCCCGAGATTGAAAGCCAGGCGAAAGTCGCCGTGCTCGCGGTAGCCTTCTTCGAGCAGTGACTGAGCCGCGTCGAGGTCGTCTCGGCCGATCAATTCGGCGCCGAGGTTACTCGTCGCAGTCGGATTGTGGGGCGAAATTTCGTGAGCGCGGGTGCAGAGCACGAAGTCGTTGCGCCAGTAGTCCGTTTCCCGGATCGCGCAAAGGGAGAGAACCATCGCAAGTGCAAAACCTGCCGCCACGATAGGGACAGGCTGGCCGAAGAGCATCTTTCGCGGGGTTGCAAATCCCTGTCCTCGCGCCAGTTCCGTAGCCTGCAGTCCGATTCGCGAGGATCCCAGCCATGAGACGATCAGGGCGACTAGAAGCGCCGCGCCGATGCTGGGAATGTAAAAATACCGGTCGTGCACCAGTTCATCTGGCTTGAAGATGAATGTGTCGAGCGCTGGAAGCAGCGGGAAAACGATCCAGGCCATCGCATTAGTGACTTCGCGGCTGCCCAACCGCTTTCGGCACAGCCAAATCACCGCGCCGGCCGCAAAGAGGGCTAGGGCAGGCAAAATCACATGCACCAGGTCCACTTTTCGCTGGTAGTAGAGGTCGTAAGTCCAGCCAAGGCGAATCGGCAGGAACCAATGCCTCAGGTAAGCCAACAGCATTGACGGCAGGGTCAGAAGCCACTCGTAGGCGTTTGCGTCCGTTCCGGGATGGCTGAACCCGGACAAAGCTTTGTAGCGCATCGCCAGGTAGACCAGTGCAACTGGAACGTACCATAGCGCTGCTTGAAGCGACGGTTTCCATGCCCCTGTGGGCTGCTCCGTTCCTGGCGCGTCGCCAGAACTATCAGAGGCCCAACCGTGAATGAAAACCAACGCGGGCAACACAAAGGCCGTTTCCTTGCAAAGCAGAGCCACGCCGTACAAAGCACAGGAGACAATCATCCACGCGGATTTCGAGTTCTCCCGGAATCGCAGGTAGGCCAGAAATGCGGCCAGAAACAATATCGCGCAGAGCGATTCCGTCGTACCAGAAACCCAGCCTATCACCTCGTGGTGAATCGGGTGCACCCCGAAAACAAGTGCCGTGATCCACGCGAGATCTGTTCGGCCGAACATCTTGCGAACGAGCCGATACACAAGCCAGGTCACGATCAGGTGTAGGGCTAGCGCGCCAAGGTGCCAGCCAAAGGGCCGGCCCGCAAACAAGGCGTAGTTCAGGCGCGTCCACACCATGAAGAGTGGGCGATAATAATTGTTGGATTGACCTACGAACGCCTGCTTCCACACCGAGCTCACAAAATACTCTGGCAGATACTTCCACGATTTGACGAACGGATTATTGACGATCTGCGGGTAGTCGTCGTAGACGAACTCAAATCGAAGAACGGCCAGAAACGTGATCGACGTAATCAGGAGGGCGATCCCAACGAGATCGCGATCGAGCTTCGCAGACTTGTTTTCGGTCAGGTTCATATATTTTTTTAAGGCTTGCCGCCGAGGTTGCGATGTCTTGACCAGAGTAACATCCACAGAAAAAATACCGGCTTCGTAATGTGGGGGTGAACATCAAATGGTTACTAATTCTGAGGATAAGCGCGAAGCTTAGTGGCGGCTGCTGGCGAGTCCTTCTGCATCAACAATTGCGACCCCGAGCGGCACCTGAAAGCGGAATAAGTCCGACGACAAAGGGATGTCTGTCTGCCAATCTCCAAAGCGATATTCCAGTTCAACCGAACCCGGCTGCCGAACGTTGATGCGCTCGAGTTCACCGGTGGAAGAGTCCACCTCGAGAAGAACTTCCGTGTAGTCGCCTCCTTCGAGTACGCTTTGCTCCTTTTGACGGGAACGCGATTCGGTCTCGTGGCCATCTTGCGTCGAGCCCTTGGGGACACATCGAAGCACAGTGTGATCTTGCGGTACTCCGCTCTGCTTCACTTCGTCGATCTGGCTGCAGAGACGCTCAAGATCCGCTTTCCCCGTCAAGAGAGCGAGAGGAGTCCGCCAATCTGAGCTCTCTTTGACGGGAGCTTTGGTCACCGTGTGGTCGTACGGAACGTAAAACCAGGTATTCTTGCCATCGACCAGAAAAAGCTTCTTCTCGGGCGATTCGTACTCCCATCGCATCTGCCCCGGCCGGCGAAAATAAACGGTGCCGGATTCAACGCGAGCTTCCCTTTGCCCTTCGCTGTAGCGTTCCAGAAAGACGGCTTTCAGAGTCCTTGGCCGCCGGTAATGTTCCTCGACAAGCCGTGCCAGCGACTTCGCCGAATTCTGCGATTCGGCCGTGACTGAGGGACCGGGTCCAAGCAAAGGCACGAAGAAACAACCGAAAATTCCCAGTGCAGCGAATTGACGTGGAAACCTACGATTCACTCCCCGAGTGTAACAGTTCGTGCTTTCGGGAACTACCTCGGTTGGTTGAACAGATCAAAGAAAGACTACTGGAGTGATGGATCGGTTGGCCCGGCCGCGACGGTGTCGTTCTCTCGAATTACACCCGTCTGGTCCGCATAGAAATGTCGCACGCCGGTATTGTTTTGCACAAGTGGGTCAGCGTTGACGGAATAGCTCGTGACGTGGCCGAGCGGATCCTGCGCCAGGATCGTATACGTAAAGAGATACCCAGACTTTTGCCCGTTGGCTAACACATCGTCAATGAGGCCTGCGTGCGTCTGGTCCACGGTGATGCCTGTTCCGCCGAGGCTGATCAGATCAGCTGAAAAGCCTATTTCGTAGGTCGTCGAGTAGACAACCTCCGCGGTCGTAATGTTGCGTATGTTCGAGACAGTCGAGGCTTCGTTCGCTCGCAGTTTGGATTTAATGAAATTGGGAATGGCAATGGCCATGATGATCAAGATTACCGCCACAACCACGAGCAATTCGATGAGCGAGAACCCGCGGTTTGAAGGACCTTGTCTCCATGTTGTTCGACTCATTCGCTTCGGTCCCATGGCCTCCACCTCTCGACTGGCCTTTTCTTGATCGGCACTCGTCGTTCGATTCCGTATAGTAAAAAGGGGGAGGACAGCTACGCTTCCTCCCCCACTAAATCGTGTGTCAATCCGGTTCAGCTGATTGGGCTGTCCGTAGAACTTGCGGTCGCCGACAGGTTGTAGCGGATCACACCGGACTGGTCGGTGAAGAAATACCGCTGGCCAGTCACGCCCGGCGTCGTCGGGCTGGCTGCGAGTGTGTAAGACTGGTACGGGGAAGAAGCCCCGAACGTGAATGTATAGCCGCTCTTGCTGCCCGTCACCAGCGCCGAGTCAATCAAGTCCGCCGCCGTCGAAGTTGGAGCGGTCGACGGACCTAGGTCGGACAGCTTCGTGGGATAGTTGCCATACGTGGTGGAAAAGGCCACCGACGACGTATTGATCGTACGCATCGAACCAACGGCTGAAGCTTCGTTGGCGGCCATCTTCGAACGCAGCAGGTTCGGGATGGCGATCGCAGCAATGATCAGGATGATTGCGACGACGATCAAAAGTTCGATGAGTGAGAAACCCTTCTGTTTGTTCCGCATCACTTATTTGCTCCTTGAAGACCCTCGTTGGATTAGGCTTACAGCTTTAGCTTGTACCGGAATCGCTTAAACAGGAGCAACCGCCGTGCCAATTTTGGCGGCGACAATTGAACGAGCGACCAACTAGTCTAATCGCTTGATTCAAATATAGTTAGATTTGGTCTTAACTGGTCGGCATGCTCGCATAAACAGGATCTAGCTTGGATTGGACCGCCAAGAGCGACAAAATTTGTCATTTCCAATGGCCACATCTTGACATTCTGTGTTGGCCATCTGAGGGCTAAATCCATGTGAATCAAAACGGTAGTTCACGCACCGGTTCGATTGTTCGCCCTCGGTTGCGCTGCAAAGGAGTTCCGAACCTTCGTTCATGGCTGCTGGCCCAAGCAGCGGTCGCTAACTGGAACGACAATCAGCCGGCGCAGCGATAGCAATGCGCAATTGCTTGTCGCCGGTGAGAAACTTAGACTGGAACGTCAAGTAGCCCGAAGCGTCGATAAATCGCTTCAAAGAATATCCTGAAGACATGCTCCGGCAAATCAAGCGACTGTTCGCCTACCCCGTGTTCATCACGCTGTTCGCATTTGTGGTGCGCGTTCTGCTTCTTTCCTACGGGTGGAGTCAGCTCAAAACGCCGGTCAGAGCATTCCTACCCTACGGCTACGAGCTGGGTGCTGTGGCAAAATCGATTGCGTCCGGACAAGGATTTTCTTCTCCATTGCGCATGGTCGAAACCGGGCCGACAGCGTGGTTCACGCCAATCTATCCCTACCTCGTCGCCGGGATTTTTAAGATTTGGGGAATTTACAGCGACGCATCGCGCCTTGTCATCATGACGCTCAACTCCGCTTTCGCTGCGCTGACCGTGATTCCGATCTACGGCATTGCAGAAAAAACTTTCCGGAAGAGCGTAGCCGTCGGCGCCGCCTGGGCCTGGGTTTTTCTGCCGACTTCCCTGTTCTTCCCTCTCGTCTGGATTTGGGACACCACTCTTGCCGCTCTGTTTCTGGCCTTGATTTTCTGGGCGACCCTGGCGATACGTGACGCTAAAACCATTTTGCCGTGGGCCGGCTACGGCGCCTTATGGGTAACGGGAGTCTTAGTCAATCCGTCTCTTCTTTCACTCTTTCCGGTTCTTCTCGCCTGGGTCCTTTGGCCGTCGCTGCAAGACGCCCGAGCCCTGCTCAAGTTTTCCGCGGCGACTCTAGTGGTGTTTGCTATCGGCCTCGTTCCCTGGACGCTGCGCAATTATCGAACGTTCGGAAAAATCATTGTTCTTCGCTCGAATTTTGGACTGGAGCTTTGGCTCGGCAACAACCCGGACGTGCCGGACACCTGGTCGCCATGGTTGCACCCGAACGATAGCCGCGAGGAGGCCGAGAAATACAAACGCATGGGTGAAGTCGCCTTCATGGCCGAAAAGCAGCGAGAAGCGCTCCAATTTATTCGCACACACCCGGCGGATACGCTTCACTTCATGTTTCGCCGGTTTGTAAACAACTGGCTGGCGATTACCGACAATCCTTCGGACGCATGGTCGTCAAGCCCTCTCTATCTAAAGGCTTTCATCGCGCTGAATTTTCTTCTGTCCCTGTTTACGCTGCTCGGCACACTGTTTGCTCGCCGCGACCGGCCGAGGGAGGCCATCCCCTACGTCGCCGTGATTCTCGTGTTTCCAGTGATTTTCTATCTGACCCATTCTTCTTTGCGCTATCGCTTCCCGATGGATCCCGTCATGATGGTCCTTGCCGCCTATGGGGTCGCCTACCCGATTTTTCAGTGGCGGGAGCGTACCAGCTCGCGGGCGGAAGCCGCTGCACCAGCGCCCCCCGTTCCGACCACCTAGTCGGTTCAAATTTTGGATCGTGAACTTTTTCTAACGGATGTTGTATTTCTTGGAGTAGTGCCGGAACGAACGATAGCTCATCTTAAGCAACTCCGCGGCACGCGTGCCCACACCATCGCTCGCCTGAAGCGCCGCCAAAATGTAAGCCTTCTCCATGTCCTGAACGGATCTCTCGAGGTCAACGCCGCTCTCTGGGATCTGCACGTGACCGTTCGTTTGGGTTTCAGTTACGCGATTTTCATGCGGTCCCTGGTGCTGGATTTTCTCGGGCAGAACGTTTACTGAAACGATGTTCCCGATTTCGAGGGCGACAGATCGCTCCATCGTGTTTTCGAGTTCGCGTACGTTGCCTGGCCAATCGTAGGACTCGAGCAGTGCCATCGCCTGAGGGGAAATTCCCTCGATGGGCTTCTCCATCGTCTTGCGGAATCGCTCCAGAAAAGCGCGCGCGAGCAATGGAATGTCTTCGCGCCGCTCGCTCAAGGCTGGCAATTGAATCGGGATGACGCTGAGGCGATAGTACAAGTCTTCTCGAAATTCTCCGGCGGCGATGGCTTTGTCCAGATCTTTGTTTGTGGCCGCAATCACCCGGACGTCGACTTCGAATTCCTCGCTGGACCCTACCGGCCGCACCTTGCCTTCCTGAAGAACGCGGAAGAGTTTGACTTGCATCGGCAGGCTCATATTGCCAATTTCGTCCAGAAAGAGGGTACCGCCGTTGGCTGCGCGGAACAGGCCCTGCCGGTTCTCATTCGCTCCTGTGAAAGCCCCTTTGACGTAGCCGAATAGCTCAGACTCGAGAAGAGTTTCAGGAAACGCGCCGCAGTTGAGGGTGATGAACGGTTCGTCCTTGCGCGAGCTGTTCTCATGGATCGCCCGTGCCACGAGTTCCTTGCCGGTCCCTGTTTCCCCCGTGATCAGCACCCGGCTCGATTGCGGCGCGACTGTCATGATCATGTCAAAGATCGCGCGCATTTTGGAGCTGTGGCCGATCATATTGTCCTGGCCGGTGAGGCGCCGCAACTCACGCCGCAGGTAGCCCGCTTCATTCTTCAGCTTCAGTGTTTCGTCCACCTGGCGCACCGCACGGCGTAGCTGATCGACCAGATCGTGGTCCTTAACGACGTAGCGGTCTGCGCCGGCATTAATCGCGGCAATCGCGGTCTCCACGGTCGGCACGCCGGTAATCAGGAGAAAATAGCTCGACGGCGCGATTTCCTTACAGAACTGAAGAAGCGCAACGCCTGTGGTGTCCGGCATGCGAATATCGGAAATCACGATGTCGAAAATGCTGGATTCGAGGCGCCGGCGCGCCGACTCGCCGTCGAGGGCGACTTCCACGCGGTGTCCCTCTTTGCGAAATGTAATCTCCAGCAATTCGCAGATGGAACGCTCGTCGTCAACCACCAAGATATGGGCCATATTCCGCTTCTTCCCCTGGCCGCGCGTCAGGCGACGCGAGGCAGCTCCACAGTGAACTCCGCGCCTTTCTCTTTTTCGGAGAAAACGCTGATGCGCCCACTGTGTGCCTGCACAATTTGATACACGATCGCCAGCCCCAAACCCGTGCCGCCGACAAAATTGGATTGCAAAGGCTCGAATATTTTTGCGCTTTGCCGCGGGTCGAGTCCCATGCCCGTATCTCGGAACCGGATGCGGACCCAGAACGGAGCGGCTTCGAGAGACACTGTTAGAACCCCGCCGTCGGGCATTGCGCGCAGCGCATTGTCGGACAAATTCCAAAACACTTGCTTAATGCGGTTCCGGTCGACTCGCGCGCGAACCTCCGACCCGGTGAAAGTCCGCACAATGCGATACTTCCCGTCCACTTGCGGATTCCGTTCGAGGAGCGTCAGCGTCTCGTCGAGGATGCCTGAAACATTTTCTTCTGAAAATTCATATGTTTTCTCGCGCGAGTAGTTGAGAAATTCGGTGATGATTTTGTTAAGGCGTTCCGATTCCCTGCTCACGATACCCACGAGGTGCTGCTCGTCCTCTTGCAAAGGAACCATGCGCGCGAGTTCCTTCACAGCTCCCGCCATCGCCGTCAGCGGCTGCCGGATTTCGTGCGCGATGGCCGCGGAGAGACGCCCCAGCGCCGCCATCCGCTCTTTCGTGGCCACTTCCCGCTCAAGATGCTTGAGGTCCGTGAGGTCCTGGAAGTTGAATACATAACCCGTCGTGCGCCGCTCGCCCGTCCGCAACGGCGAGGCCGAAATGCCGATGAATCGTTGCTGGCCATCCGAAGTGAGAAAATCCACCTCGCGCCGCTGCGGAAGCTTGCCGTCTGCTGTCATGTCTCCCGGAAGCCAGAACTCAGGGCACAGCTCCGGCAGTAGCCTCCCTCTGACCGAGCGGAATTGCCAGCCGGTTATTTCCTCTCCCGTCCGGTTGATCAGGAGGACGCGCCCGTCGATGTCTGTCGTGAGTAGACCGCCTCGCATGGAATGGATAATGTCCTCGTTGAACGCCTGCAAGTCCTGAAGCTCCCCGCGCTTGACTTCTAATTCCGCGCTGTGCCGGCGCAAGCTCTGAGCCAGCAGGCTTGAGAGATATGCCACCGCCAGGAAATAAAACAGATTGCTGAAGATCCAGGTCTGCAATTGGCGGCTGCTGGGAACGGCAACTTGCATGCGGGGCAAAATGTTGTAGTAAATCAGCTCAGCCAAGCCGCCAATCAGAATGAAGCTGAATCCGGCCACGATGAAGGTCGCCTTCCGGGAAAACAGAATACTGGCGACAATAATGGCGAGCGGGTACAGCCAGATAAAATAGCTGTCCTGCGTCCCCGTCAGGTAGATCAGGCTTGTGACAAGAATCAAGTCGAAAACGAGTTGAACCCCGGCATGCCACGAAGCCACCGGCATCCACCGCATCAGAATCGTGTACACGATGGCCAGCATGTACCAGAGGATTACCAACGGGATGAAGTACCGCGTGGCAACTTCAAGCTGGCTGGTTTTCCCCAGGACGATGACGAGCGCGAGCAGGAGGGTAATTAGGAAGAAGCGGACGCGAGAGAGCCATCCAAGCCAGGCAGCGACATTTTGTGTCATTTCCATTCGAGGCGTGCCTGTCGGCAAGCACCCTTCCAACATTCAAAATTTTTGCCAGAACCCGAGCCGGGAAGAGTTCCAGGGCGGCCCGCCCCCGGACCGCCCTTCCATGCGTTTCAAATTGCCAAAAATCAAACGCGCTGACACGTAGTCGCGCTTAGTGCGCGCTGCTCAGTTGTCCGATCAGCGAGAACAGCGGCAAGTACATGGAAATAACAATGCCGCCCACGACAACGCCAAGAAACACAATCATCATCGGTTCGAGGGCGGACAGCAGGTCCTTCACTGCCGCATCGACTTCATCCTCGTAAAAGTCCGCGATCTTTTGCAACATGGCGTCCATCGCACCGGTCTGTTCTCCGACGCCGATCATTTGCGTTACCATTCCGGGAAACACATCTGTATCCTTCAACGGATCGGCAAGATTGCGGCCCGCTTCCAGGCCCTTGCGGACCTCCATGAGAGCCTTCTCAATAACCGCGTTTCCTGCGGTTCGCGCAGTGATTTCCAATCCTTCGAGAATGGGAACACCGCTGGAAATGAGAGTGCCAAGCGTCCTGGTAAAGCGCGCCACCGCAATCTTCCGGAGCAAAATTCCTACCAGCGGCATTTTCAACAGCACGCGATCGATGGCCATGCGCCCCGCTGGAGTTCCGTACCACACTTTTAATCCAATCGCGGCACCGATGAGAAAAACCAGGATCATCGCGCCGAAGATGCTGCCCACGAAGTTGCTCATCGCGATCACGATCCGCGTCGGCAAGGGCAAGTTCACACCGAGACCCAGGAACAAAGTCGCGAAAATCGGTACGACTTTCCATAGCAATAGCGTAATGACGCCGCCCGCAACCAGCAGAACTGCCACGGGATAAACCAGGGCGGACCTCACAGCCCGCTTCAACTTCACGTTCTTTTCGATGTAGCTCGAAAGGCGCTGAAGAATGGTGTCCAGAATACCGCCCGTCTCCCCGGCCTCGACCAGGTTCACGTAGAGGGCGTCAAAGACTTTGTCATATTGGCGCATGGCCGCGGAAAGCGTCGAGCCACCCTCCACCGCCCCGCGAGTGCCGGTAAGCACCTTTTGGAAGACTTTGTTTTCCTGCTGGCCGGCCAGAATCTCCAGGCACTGCACCAGGGGCAATCCAGCATCGATCATCACGGAAAACTGACGCGTGAAGACAGCCAGTTCCTTGGAGTCGACGCCTCCGCCAAATGTGGGCAAGTTAAATTCCTTGCCCTTCTCGGACATCTTCGTCACATTGATCTGCTGGCGTTTCAGACTGTTGATCAACTCGTTCTTGCTCGCGGCGGCCAACTCCCCGCTCACGGCAGCGCCAGCGCGATTCGTCCCTCGATAAGTGAAAACCGGCATCGTCCTTCCTCCTAAAAACCCCGTCTCGTCCGATTCCTCTCCGCCACCTCGGGGCAACAGCTACGATTTTTGGTTAGCGACGAACCGGGGTTGCAGGTCCTCGCGTCGTCGGCGAGGTCACACCCCGGTTAATCATATCCTGCAGCTCTTCTGGATTTGACGAACGCGACAGAGCCATTTCCAAAGTGATTAACTTCGCGAAATAAGAATTCGCCAAGCCTTGGTTGAACGTTTGCATCCCGGTCTGGCTCGTACCGGTTTGCATGGCCGAATAAATCTGGTGAATCTTGTCTTCGCGAATCAAGTTGCGGATCGCGGGATTGGGAATTAGCACTTCCATCACCATCACTCGCCCACGCCCGTCTACGCGTGGCAAAAGCGCCTGGCAAAGGATTCCCTCCAGCACCATGGAAAGCTGAGCGCGAATCTGCGGTTGCTGGTAAGACGGAAACACATCGACGATACGGTTGATTGTCGAGAGTGCCGAATTGGTGTGCAAGGTCGCGAAGGTCAAGTGTCCCGTTTCAGCGATTCGCAGTGCAGATTCGATCGTCTCGAGGTCGCGCATCTCTCCGATCAGCACCACGTCCGGGTCTTCGCGGAGCGCCGCACGAAGTGAGTTCGCGAACGAATGAGTGTCCGAATGCACTTCACGCTGATTTACCAAGCAGCGCTTGTGGTTGTGTAGAAACTCGATCGGGTCCTCGATCGTGATCATGTGCTCTTCACGTTCTGTGTTGATCTTGTCGAGCATCGCCGCCAACGTCGTCGACTTGCCGGAGCCAGTCGGCCCTGTCACCAACACGAGTCCGCGGGGCTTGTCGCAGAGGCCTTTCACGACAGCGGGCAGCCCAAGCGCGTCGAACCCTTTAATTTCCCACGGGATCGTCCGGAACACGGCCCCTACTGCGCCTCTCTGCTGGAAAAGATTGCCGCGGAAGCGCGCCAGGTTCTTCAGTCCGAACGAGAAATCCAGTTCCAAGTTCTCCTCGAAGCGGTGCTTTTGCGCGTCGGTCAGAACGCTATAGGCCAGCGCCTTCGTGTCTGCTGCCGTCAGCGGCGCCATATCCATGGGCCGAAGCTTCCCGTGGACCCGGACCCTGGGCGGACTGTTGGTGGTGACATGTAAATCGCTGCCCCCGAGTTCAATCATTTTCTTCAGCAATTCACTGAGCGTGATCCCAGACATGTTCCACCTTTTCCAGCGCGCTCCGAGTACCCGCCCTGCTCGTCCGGCAGGCTGGCGGCACGCGAGGAACGCGCACCCGTTATCACAACACCGTCTCGCGAAGAACTTCCTCGATAGTCGTAAGTCCCGCCGCCACCTTGGTAAGGCCGCTCCTGCGCAGCGTGAGCATCCCGTTGTCCATGGCCTTTTTCTTCAATTCGAGCGCGGAGGCGCCAACAAGAATCAACTCGCGCAACTCGTCGTTTATCTCCATGACTTCGTAGAGACCCACGCGTCCCTTGTATCCGGTCTTGTTGCACGTTCCGCAGCCCTTCCCGACACTGATTTCGGTCTTCGGAATCTCCTCAGTCGTGAAGCCGGCGTCGAGCATGGCCTGCTCCGGCACCTTCAGCGGTTCCTTGCAATTCGCGCAAATCTTTCGCACGAGTCGCTGCGCGCAAATCAGGTTCACCGAAGTGGCCACCAGAAACGGTTCAATCCCCATGTTCATCAATCGGCTGATGGTCGAGGGAGCATCATTCGTATGTAACGTGGAGAGCACCAGGTGTCCGGTGAGCGCCGCCTTCACTCCGATTTCCGCCGTTTCGAAGTCGCGGATTTCTCCCACCAGAATGATGTTCGGGTCCTGCCTTAGAAAGGCGCGCAAGGCCGCCGCGAAATTCAGCCCAATCTGATCTTTCATCTGGACCTGGTTGATACCCGCAAGCTGAAATTCCACCGGGTCTTCCGCAGTCATGATGTTGGTCTCAGGGGTATTCAGCCGGGAGATGGAGGAGTACAGAGTGTTGGTCTTGCCCGACCCCGTGGGCCCGGTCACAAGCACCATTCCATACGGGCGAAGGATGGCTTTTTCGAATTTGGTTAGTGAATCCGGCTCGAACCCGAGTTTGGTCATGTCCAGCCGCAGGTTCTCTTTGTCGAGCAACCGCATCACGATTTTTTCGCCGTAAAGGGTCGGAATGGTGGATACGCGGAAGTCGAGGTCCTTGATCTTGCCGTCCTTGCGGTACTTGATCATGATGCGGCCATCTTGCGGCAGCCGCTTCTCGCTGATGTCGAGCTTGGCCATAATCTTTATGCGGCTGATGATCGCGTCGCGGAGCCTCATCGGCGGATTCATCACTGTTTGGAGGATGCCGTCGATGCGCAGCCGCACCCGAATTTCCTTTTCGTACGGCTCAATGTGAATGTCGCTGGCCCCCCGCTTTACCGCGTCGGTCAAGATCAAGTTCACGAGCTTGATGATGGGCGCTTCTTCGGCCGCGCGCTCCATCTCGGCGAGGCTCATTTCCTGCTCTTCAGCGGCGAGCTCCAGGTCGGCGTTTTCGTCGCCGGTCAGGTCCTTCATCACCTTCGTGAGCTGTTCTTCGCTCTCCGCTTCGCCGTAGAACTTGGAAATGGCTTCCGCAATCGCCGTCTCGGAGGCGACGACTGGCTCGACATTGAATCCAGTCATGAACTTGATGTCGTCCATCGCGAAGACGTTCGTGGGGTCCGTCATCGCAATGGTCAGAGTCGAGCCTACGCGCGACAGGGGAACAATCTGGTAGCGGATCGCGGTGTCCTGTGGGATGAGCTTGATAACGGCGGCGTCAACCTCGTAATACTTCAGGTTGATCGAGGGGACTCCGTACTGGCGGGAAAGGACACCCGTGATTTCGTCATCACTGATGAAGCCGAGCTTCATCAGGCACGTCCCTAACCTGCCTCCGTTCGCCTTTTGATGTGCCAGGGCTTGTTGGAGTTGGTCGGACGTGATCAAGTTTTCCTTGATCAGGATTTCGCCTAACCGGGACGACATCGGACGAGGACTCCTCGGGACACACGCACACCCGAAAGATTAAAGTAGCAGATAGCTTTGGGCGGCTAAGGCGTCATTTTCGGCAGTCGTACTGAAACGGGCAATATCGGCGCACCTGTCCGTTCGTACAGGCTTCTTGAACACGCCGCAACGCCTTGTCTTGACTGGACGTACGCAGCCCGCTTATCTTGCGAAGGGATGAGCGAACGAGCGGAAAAGGCTGTGCCATCAACATTAAAGCGACATGACACACATAGAGGCCGCAGGCTGGCTGAAGCTGGCCAGCCGGCCACGACTCGCAAGCCTCAGCTGATCGCCCCCTCCGGCGAGCTAATGCGCTACTATGAGGCCATGTCCCGGGCGCTGGGTCCGATGCATTGGTGGCCTGCGCAAACGCCGTTCGAAGTCATTGTTGGGGCGATCCTGACACAGAGCACGGCATGGGAAAACGTGGAACGCGCCATCGCAAATCTCAGGTCAGCACGCCTGCTCACCCCATCGGCAATGCTGGCCGTGCGTACACAGCGACTTGCTGAGTTAGTGCGGCCGTCCGGGTACTTCCGTCAAAAGGCAAAAAAATTGAAGGCGTTTGTTCGATTTCTGCAAGCTGAATACGCGGGATCCCTAAAGCGCATGTTCGAAATTCCCACTTTGGAACTGCGAGAAAAGCTCCTCGCAGTCCACGGAATTGGGCCGGAGACCGCCGACTCGATTCTGCTGTATGCCGGGAACCACCCCGTCTTCGTTGTGGACGCTTACACACACAGGATTCTCCAGCGGCACGGCATCAGCAGCGGCAAGCCGGACTACGAAGGTGTCCGTTCCTTTATCGAGGACGCGCTCCCCGGCAGCCCAGAGTTGTACAATGAATTCCACGCTCTCATCGTGAACACGGGAAAGAATTGGTGCCGGAAGAAGGCTCCTCGCTGTGAGGAGTGCCCGCTGCGCTCGCTGCTGCCGGCAGGCTCACCGCTGACTCACCTCGCGGTAACCGCCCTCGAAGCGACGACCGAAACGGAAGGGAGCCTCGCGTGAGCAAGAGCCGCAAATCGCAATTTCTGCTCGTCCTCGGCGGGCTCGCGATCGTGCTGCTGCTTGCCGCTGTGTTTACGCTAGGCTCGCTAACGCTGCCTGTTGAGCCGCGCGATTGGCAGCAGGTCCTCGTCCTCTACGCCCTGTCTACGTTCATCGTAGCGGCGCTGTTGGTATTCGGTTCGATCCTGGGCCGCAGCCTCTTCCGACTCTGGTTCGAAAGGCTCGCGCGAAAGCCTGGCTCCCGTTTCAAGACGAAAATGGTCATGGGGGCGATCGCGGTCTCGTTCCTGCCGTTGGTCTTTCTGTTTTTCGTCAGCTATGCACTGGTGAACCGCACGCTCGTCTTGTGGTTCCCTCGTCCCTTGGAAATGGCGACTCAATCCAGCCGCGGATTGGTGGACGAAATGAGCCGGGCCGACGCCGCCAGAATGTTAGAGGTCGCCCAGGAAGTAGCTGGGAGGACCGTGAGCGATGCGGCGAGAGACGCGATCCACTCGTTTGACCAGTCGTTCGCGCGCGGGGCGGACCTGGCCTGGGAGGTAGACGAGAGCGGCCAGCCAGTCGCTGTTGCCGTGAATCCAAATTTCAAACTCCAACCACTTCACGACAGTTCTGCGCCGAATGCGCACATGAATCTGCCCGCGCTGGTGCGCCAAGCGCCTGGTGGAGCTGAGCTGTGGCAATACGGTGGAAAGTTTTTCCTGGCAGGCCGTGCCAAGATGGGAAACGGCTATCTCTTCGCCGGACGAAATGTTCCCGACGATTTCCCCGTGCGGCTCAGTGAAATCGACGCCCAGACGGCCTCCTACGGTCAACAGCGCCAAAAGTTGCGCATGTATAAGTCGCAACTGCTCTTAACCTTGCTCCTGTTCACGATTCTCTTGATGTTTGCCACAACGTGGTTTGCTCTCTTCCTGTCCAAGCAAGTTACCGTCCCAATTGAAGCGCTGGCTCAGGCGACGCAAGAAATTATCCAGGGCAACTTCGAAACTCGCGTCAATGTACAGGCGCGAGACGAACTCGAGACCCTGGTCCGCTCGTTCAATCGCATGACGGAGCAGCTTAGCGACAGCCGCCGGCAAATCGATATCTTCACGCAGAACCTGCAGCAGGCCGTGCAGGAGCTCGAGCGCCGCCGCACCTTGATGGAAACGATTCTCGAAAATATTCCGACCGGCGTGATCTCGGTCGACGAAACCGAAACGATCCGCCGCGTCAATCCCGCCGCCATCCGCATGCTTGGAGAGAGCGCTCGGCAAGCCACGAACTTTGGTGAGATTTTAGGCGAAGAGGCTGCCCGCGCCGTACACTTCCTGATGCGCCGTTCGCTGCGCCTCGGCGCCGCAACGCACGAGCTCGAATTTTCCGTATCCGGTAGGCTATTGCGCGCGGCGGTCACGGTGAGCTCGCTTGGGCCGCGCCGGACCAATCGCGGCTTCGTCGTTGTCGTTGACGACCTGACTGATTTGCTTCGCGCGCAAAAGGCGGCCGCGTGGCAAGAAGTGGCCCAGCGCATCGCTCACGAAATCAAAAATCCTCTGACGCCGATCCAGCTATCTTCGCAGCGATTGTCTCGCTATCTGGAGCGTAACCGCGGAGCCTCTGCTCAGAAAGAACAGCCTGAACTCGTCCGCCTCGTCGGCGAATGCTCGAGCCTGATCGAGCGCGAGGTTCGCGTCCTCGAATCCCTGGTCGGAGAGTTCTCCCAATTTGCGCGCTTCCCTACCGCGAAACTCGCGCCAGCCTCGCCCAATGATATCGTTACCGAAGCCTTGTCCGTATTTGACGGCCGCCTCGAAGGAATCCGCGTGCGCAAGGAATTAGCGCCCGATCCGCCCGCCGTTCGCGCGGATAGCGAACAGCTGCGCCGCGTCCTCGTGAATCTGATCGACAACGCCGCCGAAGCGATGGAAGGCTCAGCTGTGAAGGAATTGCTCTTGTGCACCCGGTTCAACAGCGAACGCGAAATTATCGAGATTGTCGTCGCCGACAGCGGCCACGGAATTTCGCCAGAAGACAAAGACCGCCTCTTCCTGCCGCACTTCTCGACCAAGGATCGCGGCACTGGACTCGGCCTCGCCATTGCAAGCCGCATCATGGCCGAGCATCATGGCTCAATTCGCGTCGAAGACAATCTGCCCGCCGGCGCGAGATTCATTCTGCAACTTCCCGTGACCGAGGTCGCCCCCGCCTCCTTGTTCCCACGGGCGGGGTAACCGGCTGCGGCCATGCCCAATTCCATTCTCATCGTGGACGATGAGCAAGGCATACGCGAGGCGCTTTCGTCCATCTTGACCGACGAAGGCTACGAGCCGATCGCAGTCGCCTCGGGCGAAGAATGTATTTCCCTGCTCGATCAGCGTTCGATTGACCTCGTGCTTCTGGATGTTTGGCTGAACGGACTCGACGGTCTCGAGACGTTGGAGCGAATTCGCAAGAGTCCCCTCGACCCGGTGGTCGTCATGATTTCCGGGCACGCCAGCATCGAAACCGCGGTGCGAGCGACCAAGCTCGGCGCTTTCGATTTCATCGAGAAGCCGCTCTCTCTCGAAAAAGTCATCCTCGTCATCAAGAACGCGCTCGAAGTGCACCGCCTCGCGCAAGAAAACAGGCAGCTGCGCGAAGAGCTTGGCGGGCGCACGCAGTTGCATGGAGACACCGTCCCGATGCGCGCGCTGCGCCAGCAGATCGCCCTCACCGCTCCCACGAATGGGCGTGTGCTCATTTACGGCGAAAGCGGCACGGGCAAGGAGCTTGTGGCGAGGGCGCTTCACGCTGCCAGCCTTCGCGCCGACCGGGCGTTCGTCGAGGTCAATTGCGCGGCAATTCCAGAAGAATTGATCGAATCGGAGCTTTTTGGGCATGTCAAAGGCAGCTTCACCGGAGCCTCCGAAAACAAAATCGGAAAATTCGAAAAGGCGGATGGAGGCACGTTATTCCTCGACGAAGTTGGGGACATGAGCCTGCGCACCCAGTCCAAGGTGCTGCGCGTCCTCGAGGAACAGCGCCTCGAACCAGTGGGCTCGAACCAAACGGTACACGTTGACGTGCGAGTGATTGCCGCGACGAACAAAACGCTCGAAGAAGAAATTGCTCAGGGCCGCTTCCGCGAAGACCTTTTCTATCGCCTCAACGTCATCCCGTTCACGCTTCCGCCGCTGCGCGAACGAATCGAAGACGTTCCTGTGCTGGCTCGCTACTTCATTGCTGAATTCGCCGCCGCGTACGGCCGAAAGCCAAAGGAGCTGAGCGAAGCCGCGACTAGCGTCATGCTGCGCTACCAGTGGCCTGGAAACGTACGCGAATTGCGCAACCTCATCGAGCGCCTCATGATCGTCGTCCCGCAAGACAGAATTGAGCCGTTGCATCTTCCCGCAGAGCTGTTCCGCGCGAGCGCGCGGATGGCTCAGTCGCCCAACGCAACGCTGCACGAGGCGCGAAACGCCTACGAGCGCGATTTCATCCTTCGCAAACTCGAAGAAAACCAGTGGCACATGACGCGCACCGCGGAGGCCCTAGGTCTGGAGCGCAGCCACCTGTACCGCCGCATGCGCACGCTGGGGATTACAACAGAGGAGTAGGTCGCGCAAGCTTTACAGGCTGCAGAAACCAGGCAGTGGGCTAGATTCCGATGGTCCCCTTGATTAGGACTCAGGCATCGCAACTTTGCAATCTCCGTTGAGGCTCCCGCAGATGGCGGATTTATTGTGCCGAGTGCAGAAGAAGGGTATTCTTTGCCAACCACAAATCCAAATTGGAAATTCCAGTTGAAGTGTCAGCGGGAGGTTTCGAAAATGTGGGACCGGTCTATGGCCTCAGTGATTCTTCTGGTTGCGGCAATGACTTTCTCGGCGTCGGCGTTTGCCCAGGACACTCGACCTCAGCGCCCAGGATCATCCAAGGCTCAGAAAGCAGCCGCAGCCCACGCCCCATTCCATGACATTTCTGGAACCTGGGAGCCGGCCAACGGGCCAGGGGATGGAATCCAGCCTTACGGCGTAAAAGCCATGCCCAACGACGGGAAGCCGGAGCATCAGCTGCCTTATACCCCATACGGGCTGGAAGCTTACAAGTCGCATAAAGCGCTTATTGGGCCCAATGAGGTTCACCTTACGTCATATAACGATCCGCGAGACGCGTGCGAACCGTTGGGATTCCCTCGAGCCAATTTCTATAATCTGAGAGAGACTCAGATCATGCAGAACCAGTACAAAGTGGCCGTCTTGTACGAATATGGGCAGGCATGGCGGGTGATCTGGACCGATGGGCGAGAGCTCCCCAAATTGGTCGATGGAGGTGTGCTCGTTGGAAAGGAGGTTCGAGAACCGCGCTTTTATGGCTACTCGGTTGGCAAATGGGTGGATGAAACCACGCTCGTCGTCCAGACAGTCGGAATGATGCCGGAAGACAGAGTCTGGCTGGATGGCACCGGTCGTCCGATCAGCGACCAAGTGCGCGTGGAGGAGCGTTTCCACCGGGTCAACCATGACCGCATGGAACTGACGGTGACCATTGACGACCCGAAGATGTATACCAAGCCCTGGATGGCCATGAACAAGTTCCAACTGCTCTTGCAGGATCCCCACTTCGATGTGGAAGAGATGTATTGCTCTCCGTCTGAAATGGAGAAATACAATAAACTATTCGGCAATCCTGCGAGTGAGGAAGCCGACAAACCACATGGGCAATAGATGACATTGCGTGCGCCACAGTCTTGGCGATTCTGCGAAAAATATTTTGGAAATGGAGGTGATTGCCATGAGGAAAAGGGTTATCAGGGTACTAGCCCTAGCAGCTAGTCTCCTGAGCGTGTCATTACCGCTGTTCGCGCACCACGGAACTGCGGTGTTTGAGACGGACAAAGTGCTGACAATGAAGGGCAGCGTCACGGAATGGGACTGGTCCAATCCTCATTGCCTCCTTCAATTCGACATAAAGAATGAAGGCGGCCAGGTGGTGCATTGGATTGCAGAGACTCAAAATCCCGCGGAAATGGTCAGCCTTGGGTGGGGGAAAGCGTCCTTCAAGCCTGGTGATGAAGTCACCGTCAGCCTAATGCCGGTCAAGAATGGCCGGCCTTACGGGCGAATCAAACTGGTCTCGCTCTCCAATGGCAAGACGTTCATCACCAAAAAAGAGGGTCTGACGCCGAAGGAAGCTGACGACTCGGCGGGCAACCCCAAATCGGAGAATTACCCCAAGCAATGAGGAAGGGGTATGTACAACACGCGCCAAGCGCCGTGAAATCTTCTTCCCGGAAACTGGCTGCGACTAGAAAGCGCCGGAAATGCTATTCGCCAGCCATTCGATCCAGCTGCCAGTGCCAATCCATCTGGCGCACGAGCTGCGCATTCTCTCGCCAGTTGCGCTGCACCTTGACGAACAGTTCGAGGAAAATCTTACTCCCCAGTATTGACTCCAATTCCTTCCGGGCAGCGGTGCCAATATTTTTCAGGCTCGCCCCGCCGCGGCCAATCAGGATTCCCTTCTGCCCTTCCCTTTCCACGTAGATCGTCGCGCGAATACGGATTAGCTTTTCGCCCTCCTCGAATGAATCCACAAGCACCGCAACAGCGTGCGGAACTTCCTGCGTAGTCGCCTCCATAGCCTTCTCGCGCACAATTTCCGCTGCAAGGAATCGTTCCGGCTGATCCGTGTATTGGTCGACCGGAAAGTGCGGCGGCCCAGCCGGAAGGCGCTCAATGATCTTCTCCAGAACGAGCTCGACTCCTTCCCCGTTCAGCGCCGAAATAGGAATGATTTCGTCGAAGTTCCCCAATTTTGTTGATGCTTCGATGATCGGAAGCAGGCGAGCTTTCGGAATACGGTCGATCTTGTTCAAGAGCAACAATCGCGTGCCGTCATAGCGCTGTACGCGCTCGATGGCCCGGCGATCTCCAGCGCCGAAATCTTCGGCGGCGTCGAGAATCAAGGCCACGACGTCAACCGCGTCCATGGCGGCGTCCACTTCGCTCATCATCTGGCGGCCAAGGGCGGAATCGGGCCGGTGCAAGCCCGGCGTGTCGATCAGCACAACCTGCGCGTTCGCGCGATTGACGATTCCCTGAATCCGATTGCGCGTAGTCTGCGGGCGAGAAGTTACGATCGCGACTTTTTCGCCGACCAGCCGATTCACCAGCGTCGATTTTCCGGCGTTCGGCCGGCCCACGACCGCCACAAATCCACTCTTGTATTCGTCTGCCATCGGCAGTCGCTATCATACCAGCGGCATCGGCTCACTCAGATGGCGTGCTACACTTCCGACGCCCGGTCGAAAATCAAGAAAGTTCGCTGTCCGGTCAATTTTCCTGGAGACTCTTAGATGCCTGCAACTCCACACATTGAACATCATTTCACCGCGCCGGAGTCCGTTCGCGACGTCGTCATCGGGATGGCCGACGGCCTCACCGTTCCGTTTGCTCTCGCGGCTGGAATTTCCGGCGCCATCGCCTCGAGCCCGCACGCTTCGACCCTCGTCGTGACGGCTGGATTCGCGGAGATTGCAGCAGGCTCAATCGCGATGGGCCTCGGAGGCTATTTGGCCGCGAGAACGGACCTCGAGCACTATGCCTCCGAGCATGAGCGCGAAATTCGCGAGACGGTCGAGTTGCCCGACATCGAAATCGAAGAGGTCGCCAAGGTCTTCCGCGACTATGGCATGACCGAGGCGGAATTGGCGCCCGTGGTGAAAGCCATTACCGGAAATCAAAAATCCTGGGTGGATTTCATGATGCGATTTGAGCTCGGTCTGGAAGAGCCTCAGCCGAAGCGGGCGCGTGTCAGCGCCCTGACCATCGCCGCGTCCTACATCGTCGGCGGCCTCATCCCCCTCGCTCCATACATAATTCTTTCCGACGTGAGTACGGGGCTGTGGTATTCGGTAGGATTCACTCTGGCGGCGCTTGCTGTCTTCGGCTGGGTGAAGGGACATTTCACGGGAATCAACCCCTTCAAGGGCGGCATGCAAACCGTCGTTACCGGCGGGCTCGCAGCTGGCGCTGCGTTCCTGATCGCAAAGCTGATTAGCCGCTGAGGGTTAAGTGGCGCGACTTCAGCCTGCGAGGGTTAGTCCTTGCGAGGCGCAAAAACCTGCAGGCTCCCCAGTTCCTTCGGGATCGAAGCCCGCGCCACGGTGTTTATCCGGTCGCCGTTACGGTAGCGGGAAGGCGCCGTGCGCGGAGCCGCAGCACTTTGCGCTGATTCGCCTCGAGAATTTCAAATCGCAATCCGCTGTAATCCAGGTTTTCTCCCGCAGCCGGCACGCGTCCCGCGACGCGGTTGAGCAGCCCAGCAATCGTCGTGGCGGATTCGCTGCCACTCACATCCCATTCGATGCCGAACAGCTCTTGCACTTTTCCGACGGACACACTGCCGCGCAGGATCAAGCTTCCGTCCGGCTCGCGCACGGCATCGGGAGACGGCACACGGTCTTCCTCTCCAATTTCGCCGATGATCTCTTCCACGAGATCCTCGACCGTCGCCACGCCCGCCACGGAACCAAACTCGTCTACCACGATCGCCATTTGCTGGTTCCGCCTCTGCATTTCCTTGAGCAAGTCCGAACCATGTTTTGTTTCCGGAACGAAAAACGCCGGCCGCGCAAGCTCCCGCACCGTCCGAGTCGCAGAGTCGCTCTCAGGAACCTGCAACAGATCCCGCGCAAAAGCGATGCCCACAATATCGTCGAGCGAATCCTCGAACACAGGAATGCGCGAAAACTTGGTCTCAATAAGAAGGGAGCGAAACTCGCCGACTGTAGCGCGTGCAGGAATCGCAACCACCTCGGGGCGCGGCGTCATGAACTCCAGAACGCGCTTGTCGCTGAACTCGACGACTTGCTCGATCATGTGCGCTTCTCCCGGATCGAGAATTCCCTCCTGCTCCGCGGCGTCCACCAGCGCTTCGATTCCCTCCTGTTGCGCGCCCGCGCCCTCGGCTTGCGGATCATCCGAGATGCGCGCCACGGAAATCGCAAGCTCGAGAATTACGCGAAACGGCCAAATGACCCACAGAAAGGCTCGGATGACAAGCGACAGCCGCGCCAGCCAGCGCCCTCTCGTCCTCGCCAGCAAAAATTCCGGAATGAACTGCGAAAGCAGCAGCACTTCCACCAGCACGTAAACAAGCGCCTGCAATAGCGCGTCCCACGTGCCCGGCACAAAAACGATCACGCCGCGCGCCGTCTCCGCCGTAACCAGAACCAGCCAGAGATTTGCGAGCAGACGAAATCCGGTGGTCGCTCGGGTGCGCTCTAGACGGAAGTGAGGTTCGACCTCAGCCTCAAACAATTCCAGATGTTCGCGCACGCGACTCGTAGTAACGCGGCCTAGTTCGCGGTAAATCCGGTCAAGGTACGAAAAAACGACCAGGCCAACGCCGAGCGCCAGCACACCCAGAACATACAGAAACGACATCATCGCCCGCCAACTCCTAACCGCTTTCGCAACCTGCGCTCCAAACGGTCCATCTCTCCCCGGTCCGTTTCATGGTCGTATCCGGCCAGATGAATCATTCCGTGCAGGAGCAGGATTTTCATTTCCACCGCCAGAGACCGCGAGAAGCGCCGCGCATTCCTCCGCGCCGTTTCGGGAGAAATTGCAATGTCACCGACGTATTGCGCGCTTGGGGCAGGGCGCGCGCCATTGGCAGAAAAGGATAAAACATCCGTCGGCCCTTCGTGGTTGCGAAAGGCCAAATTCAGTCGAGCCATAGCGTCGTCGCTAATCAGCTGAACGGTCACAGACCCCGGAGCGAACCCCAACTCGCTCCGGACACTCTCATAGAACCGCTGGAGGGGCTGAACAGCCACGCGCACCCGGCGCTGGCGATTGACGATCATGGGAGCATCAGTTAACTAACGGGGAGGTCTGCCTTGCCGTTTTCAGGCGAGGCATTACGCCGTGCCTCGCTTGTGCCAAACTCTTCATAGGCCTTGATAATCTGCTGCACCAGGTTGTGGCGGACCACGTCGCGCTCATCGAACTTCATAAACGCGATGCCTTCAATGCGCCCGACGACTTCGAGCGCCTCCACGAGGCCCGACCGCCGTCCGGTGGGCAGATCAATCTGCGTGATGTCCCCTGTGACCACCGCCTTCGAGTTAAACCCAAGGCGCGTCAGAAACATCTTCATCTGCTCGCTGGTCGTATTCTGCGCCTCGTCCAGGATGACGAACGAGTCGTTCAGCGTGCGGCCCCGCATGAATGCCAGCGGCGCTACCTCCACAATTCCCTTCTCCAGAAACCGCTCGAGTTTGTCAGCATCGAGCATGTCGTATAGTGCGTCGTACAGCGGCCGCATGTACGGATCAATTTTTTGCTGCAGCGTCCCGGGAAGGAAGCCGAGCTTCTCGCCCGCCTCAACGGCCGGCCGCGCCAGGATGATGCGGTCCACTTGCTTCGTCAGCAGCGCCGAAACCGCCATCGCCACAGCCAAGTACGTCTTTCCTGTGCCGCCCGGGCCCACGGCGAACACCATGTCGTGCCGTTCGATCGCCTCCATGTAGAGTCGCTGATTCGAGCTCTTTGGCGTGACTGTTTTCTTGCCGAATACTCTGGGACGAGCAGGCATTCCGGGATCGAGCACCTGCCGCAGCGTTACTTTGGGATCCTGCGTGGCGACGCGGATCATGGACTTCACGTCGCCATGACTCATGTGCCGCCCCTCGCGCACCAGTTGGTTGTACTCGTTGACGATTCGGACAGCGCGATCGACCTGGGCAGCCTCTCCTTCAATGGCGAGGCGATGGTCATCCTGCAATTGTGTGGTGATGTGAAGCGCGGATTCCAGCAATTTGACGTTTTCGTCCAGCGTGCCGAAAAGAGACTCAATTCCGCCTGCAATTTGAACCGTGCGTCGCATGGAAATTTCGGACGGCTTTATCTTGGCGGGCCCTAAGCGGAGCCGCACTCACACTGCATCGACGCCGACCGAAGAGATCTACACCTCCGCCATTCCGATGAGAACCACAACACAAAAAGCGTACTTGAACGGATGTCAGCGGTCAAGAATCCACACAAAGCCTTGTGCGGCATTTAAGTTGCATGGTTATGACCACCGGCCCGTCCGGCGCGAGCCTAGTGATCGCCGTGCGGAATCACCAGAGAATCCACCTCTCCTGTCGAGACCTCGATTCCCGATCCCGCTGATTGTACGTCTCCCCCAACGACGATAAATCGGTTGCCGACAAATCCGGCGGCAAGTCCGTGGCGGCTGACGGGCATCGGCGGCAAGCTTGCCCACGTATTGCTGGCAGGGTCGTAGGCCTCAACGGCTCGAAACGTCGCCATCATGTGCGGGTCTTGGAATTCACCTCCCGCAACGTAAATGCGGCCGTCGTACACGCCGTACCCCAGGGCGCTACGAGTGGTGGGCATTCGCGAGCGCGGCGCGCTCCACTTGTCGGTTGCCGGATCGTATTCCTCGACAACGGAAACATCTGATGCGTGCGAGATAAAAGCTGCGCCGACGCGCCCGCCAATCACGTAGATCTTCCCGCTAACCGCGCCGATGGCCGCGTGGTTCCGCGGCGTAGGCATAGGACTGCGCTCGCGCCACGCGTTGGTCTCGGGATCGTATTCCTCAACATTTCCCACTGACATTTGAGGAGTGTTCGGACTCACGGCAATCTCGGTTGAACCTGGAAGAAGGGCCGCCCCGCCAATCACGTAAATCTTGGTGCCAACCGCGACCGCCACCGGCGAACCCCTTTTGATCGGCATCGGCGCGAGCGGCTTCCAAGTGTCGTTGGACGGATCGTACTCCCAGGAATTGTCGATCGGCACCCACGCCGGTGGACCCGACGGCGGATACACAAATCCGCCAAAGGCATAAATCTTTCCGTGATATTCCGTAAAAGCGACATGGTGCGAAGGAAGCGCCATCGGCTTCTTCTTGGTCCACTGGTTCGTGGCCGGATCGTATTCGTAGACCAATCCCTTCGGGTGCCAGACCGGGATCAGTCCCGCGAAGACGTACATTTTCCCGTTCGCCGACGCACCGAGGATTTCTTCAGCAGGCTCCGGGAAGGGCGCAAGCTTTTCCCACTTCAGCTGCGCGTTGGCCGCCGACGGCACCAAAATAGAAGCGGCCACAGCGAGCGCGAGCGAGGCCCCGAGCGCGACCTTCGATTGGAACTGGAATCTCATAGTTGACTCCTGCTTGGTTCGCAACGGCGCTACTATACAACGAAGGGTTCTATCCCGCACACATTGCCTGCTCGAGAATTCGGTGATCCCTTTTGGCCAAGTCCAGAATCCAACCTATCGAGCCGTTGATTTGCAGTTGAGAAGGGAGTAGGCTCGCGGTTGTCGGCTCAACGCAAGCGGCTCCCCCCATTTCTGACAGTCAACTGGAGACCTCTTTTTTGGAACCATGGTAGGTGGAGCTGCCATCGCTTCCAGCGATGAAGTTGGTCCCGCGCGGACCACAGGAGGAACGTCATGAGCGAAACGTTACCAGCCACGATCGCGAAAGAATCGGTAGGATGGTCCATTGGTCTTAGCGTCCTGATGATTCTGGCAGGTGTTCTGGCAATCGTCATTCCGCCCGCTGCCGGAATCACGGTGACGATATTTATCGGCTGGCTGCTCGTTTTCAGCGGGGTCGCGCATTTCGTATTTGGCTGGCACACCCGCAGGGCGGGCGGATTTGCTTGGGAGCTGTTGCTGAGCGTTCTCTATGCTCTAGCCGGTGTATACCTGTTGTTTAACCCAGTGGCCGGCCTCGCTTCCCTCACTCTCGCCCTTGCGATTTATCTGTTTGCAGAAGGAGTGCTGGAGTTCGTCTTATCCTTCCGGCTGCGGCCGATGCACGGTTCGGGTTGGTTGCTGTTTGATGGGATCATCACCTTGATCCTGGCGGTCATGATCTGGAAGACTTGGCCATCAAGCACAGTCTGGGTGATCGGTACGCTTGTGGGGATCAGCATGCTCTTTAGTGGCGTCTCTCGCCTGGTGCTGTCGTTGGCGGCACGTCGCGTAGTTGCGAAGTTTGCTTAAGTCATTCGACCTTCCACAGCGACAGGTCCGGGAAAGCAGCGGCTGGGACGTTATCCATCGGAATTGGTTGCTCCAATTTCCAGTGACCGCTGCTCCTGCGGAGCTCACGACACGGACCCATCGCGGTTTGACAACGCCGTGGCGCTCCGCTAGTGTATTTTCATCGCAATCAATGCAAACAGGAGAAGTGAATGGCGCAAGGTCAACCTACGAAGGTCAAGAAGCGTAAGAAATCAGTTCTAAAACGTGCCAGGCAATCGCGGGTGCGCGCTGAATTCAACCGCGCGAATACCACTCGCGTGCGCACCGTCATGAAGCGCCTGCGTTCCGCGATCGCCGCGAAAGACGCCACGTCCGCGGGAAATCTTCTTCGCCCAACTCTTGCCGCCATCGACCACGCCATCAGCAAAGGCGTGCTCGAGGAGAACACCGGCAATCGTTACAAATCGCGCCTGAGCCTCGCAGTCCACGGCCTCGCCGCCCCGGCCAAAGCCTGAAGCGGCCCAACCTTTAATCTAATCCCTGCTAATCCCTGCGCAAAACTCAAACCCTGTCATTCCGAGGCGCGCAGCGCGCCGAGGAATCTGCTTTTCCTGACATAATTCAGCCTGCGCCCCTTGCTGTTGTTTTCGCGGGTGACGCGAGCTGCGACACCAAAAACTCCATCACCTCACGCTGGGTCGTTCCCCCAGATTTCAATCGGCTATCCGCCTCATAAAGCGCCACAATTCCCTGCGTCAGCTGTTCCTTCGGAAATTTCCTCGATTGACGCACGGCCAACTCCGCCGCGTCAGTTCGCATCTTCAAGCGGCTTGCGGCCTCCCATCGTGCTGCCCCAGCAGGCACTTCCTGCGCCTCGAGTAGTTTTCGGTACATCCACGCGAGCGCGCCAAGAAGCGCGGGCGGCGCTTCCCCATCTCGCAGCAGGCGATCGAGAAATTCAAGCGCCTGCGCAGGCTCTCGCGCCGCAAGCATGTCCGCCAATTCCCAAACCGAATATTTTTTCTCCGAAACAACCAACAATTCGACGTCGGCCCGCGTAATCGCACGCCCATCGCCGGCATAGCACGCGAGTTTCTGCAGCTCCGTCCGAATCGCCGCGAGTTCGCCGTTGAGAATGTCGCAAAGTTCCTCGGCCGCGTCGTCTTCTATCCGCGATCCCAATTCTTTTGCCATTTCTAACGACATCGGCACAGCAAGCCGCGCCCGCTCCGCAGGGTCGCTGGAAAGCTCGACGGAAACAGTCAGAGTTTTTTCCATCAGTGTCTTCGCGAGCCGCATCCGCTGATCCAGCGCCGCCGCTTCAAACACGAGCACCGTGAACGGCGCAGGATCATCGAGGTATTCGGAGAGCTGTCCCAAGAGCGACTCCCGCGAATCGTCCCCCAGCCGTTCCCACACCTCTACCTCGCTCACGAACAAGACTTGCCGCTGTGCGAGCATCGGCAGCGTCTGCGCCTGCGCCAGGATCGCAGAAGCGTCGTCGTCTTCAGCGGACAATTTGCGAACGCCCCAGTCGCGCGCCCCCTCAGGCACGTACGCCTCAACAAGTTTCGCGCGGCACAACTCGCGCAAATAAGAATCCCTGCCAAGCAGCAGAATTCCCGGAATCGGCTTGCCTTTTGTCACACGGGCGAGAAGTTGTTGCGGCGACACGGCTGCCATCAGAAATTCTCCAAAACGTCGGAAACGAGCCGCGCCGCAAACTCCCGCGACATCCGATCCAGAGCCGGCCCTTGTTCGTCAAAAAATTTAGAAGGATCGGTAGAAACCTCATAGGGCTCGCGAAAAAGATAGTTATCGCTCTTATAGAGTACGTTTTTCGTGTCTCGCTCCTCGAGCCGTACCTTCATGTGGACGGAAACAAGCATCGTCGTCGCCCGCGCCGTCGTCGTATTGACGTTCGGAACGGTGGTCGTGGTCGCTGCCGGCGTCGTGTCAAATACTACCGGAGTCACGTCGACTGCCGTAATTTCCCCGCGCAACACGGCGTCCGCCGCTTCTTCAGAGGAGACGATTCGATATTTCGTGCGAGCGAGAAATTCGTGAACCACAGCCTCGGTCATAATCTGCTCGATGCGATAGCGAGAAGTATCGTTCTGCAGCGCGGGAATCGCGATCACCTTCAGCCCAGGAGGCAGCCGAGAAGCCATCCCCCCGACATGGTATCCGCAGGAAGAGAGAAAAAACGCCACGGAGAGACAGAGGCACACCGGAAGAATGTTTCCGAATCGCATCGGAGTTCGGTTCGACGCAACGCGCCCCACATGCCTGCCGCACGTCTCCGCTGATGATTTATGACGCAAGAAGTCGCTCCGCAATAGCGACAGCCGTTGCCGCAGGCACGCGCACATTATCCGCCGCGCCCCACAACCAGACACCCGTTTCGATGCTCGCATCGCGCTCCGGTTGCCCGAGCGCCGGACGCGATTCTCCCGCCACGCTCACATTCGTGGGCGGCTCCTCGTCCGCTCCCGCTACTTTTAGGCCAGCGCGCCGCAAACGCGCCGTCACGTCTTCAAGCGACGGAGCGGTATTGAATTCCGCATAGGCCGTAAATGCGTGCGAAAAAAACACCGGCGCCTGCAATAGAGTAACGGCGGGCAGAGGCGCTCGGCCAGCAAGATACTGCCTTGACTCATTCCCAATTCGCGCGCGCGCATCGGCCAATTTTTCGCTGCTGTCGGGGCCGTAGCGCGAAAGCATATTGAACCCAACTTGGGCGTCGAACACGGTCTGCGACACGGGCTGGAAGGAGAGCAGCTTCACGACTTGATCTTCCAGTTCCTCAACCGCCTCCTGCCCGCGCTCGGAAACAGGACGAAGGAACGTAACAACGAGACGCTCCAACGCGATGGGAGCCAGTGCCGCCGAAATCGCAATAGCGATTTCGGCTGGAGCCGCAGGAACGACGAACAGGCTTTGCGGTTCACGGCGGAGCGATTCTTCCGCCGGCGGCAGCACTGCGTCCAGCGCTGGAATCCACAACTTGGCATTGGGCTCGCCCGCCAAGCCCCCGCTCAAGTCGATCACGACTGCTCCAGCGCGCCGTGCTTCCTGCGCATGGCGCTTCGAGAATTCCGGCGTGCCCGTGAAGAATGCGAATCGCGCCCGCTCGAAGCTGTCCTCGCTCACGGTTTCGATGACCGCCGGTTCCCCGCCAGCCTCCGTTAGCGTGCCCGCCACGAATTCTTCATCCAGCAGGCGAATATCAGTGGTCGGAAAATTTGACTCTTCGAGCCAAACCTTCAGTTCCTTGCCGAGCAGAGTCGACGCCCCTGCAATAGCGACTCTCACCGCTCCATTTGTGGGAGTCATGTTTTGGCGGGATGCGATACCAAGTGATGGCGAAGCACTCGCACGGCGTGGAGGCTCGCACCTGTGGCCACGTAGGCGGTCGCAAATATCATTAACGCGATTTCCGAGTATGCGACGATGAGCCAGATAGAGAGGCCGATCAGAACGACGAACAGCGAGGGCTGCCGGCGCGCCATGGGAATGTCCTTGAAGCTACGATATCTCACCGTACTCGACATCAGCGCGGCATCTCCGATGACCACCACCATCCAAACAACCGACCACCGCCAGTCTTCGATCGGCGACTTAATTGCGTGCACCGTCGCAGCGATCAACCCCGCCGCTGCAGGGCACGGCAGTCCCACAAAATAGCGCGAGCCGGACCCCGGCGCCATACCCTGAATGTTGAACCGTGCAAGCCGCCACGCGCAGCAGATCACGAACGACAGCGCCACCCACCAGCCAATCTGGTGCAGGCGGCGAATATCCAGGAAGTCCGTCTCGGCAATTCCACGCACTCCCCACGAGAACGCCAGCGCCGCCGGAGCGATTCCGAAGCTGACCATGTCGGCCAGCGAATCAAACTGCTTGCCGAATTCACTGCTCGTGCCGGTCGCGCGAGCCACAAAGCCGTCGAAGGAATCGAAGAGGATCGCGAAGCCAATGGCCTTAGCCGCATTGTCCAGATCCGTGCCGCCGCCCTTCAGCGTGGCCATGACGGCATAAAATCCGCACAGCATGTTCGCCACGGTCAGCGAGCTAGGCAGTAGGTAAATCCCGCGGCGCAGCTTGAGATTGGGTTTTCGACCGGGAAATCCGAGTTCGTGCTGTTCGAAGGTGTTCATTTCCATCGCGCGAGTGGGCTCGAACCAGCCGCCACGTGCTGTCCAGGCCGCACCAGAGTTTCAGTTCCCTCCGGAAGCCAAATATCCATCCTCGAACCGAAGCGTATCATACCTACTCGCTCGCCTCGAATGAGGGAATCACCTGGTGATTTCCAGCAGACAATACGGCGGGCAATCCATCCCGCAATCTGCTTGAATACCACTTCCCCGCGTCCAGTCTGCACATGGAATGCGTTCTGCTCGTTCTCCTCCGACGCCCGCCGGCGCATGGCGCCATAGAACTTACCGCTGCGATATTCTATGGACGTGATCCGGCCCGCGACGGGCGAGCGGTTGACGTGCACGTCGAAAATGGAGAGGAACACGCTGATCCGGCGACCGGGCTTCCCGTCATGCGCCTCTTCGACAATTTCCATGACGCGCCCGTCGGCTGGGGAAACGATCATTTCAGGATCGGGGGGCGGCGTTCGTTCTGGATCCCGAAAGAAAAACAGGACAAAAAGCCCAAGTGCAATCAAGACTCCGCCAATCCAAATCCAGTGCAGCCCCAAAGAGATCAAGCCGAGAAGCAACGGCGCCGCGGCAAACTTGTATCCGTCCTTGACCATCGAGCTCCGGGTAGGACAGGCTTCAGCCTGTCGCTTTTGATTGGCTCTGGGTGCAGGCCTACAAACAGGCTGAAGCGAAGCCCGCTCACACTCCCTTTGCCTACACAAATATTCTATCTCAATTTGAAGGTGTGCCGTTGGCTAGCGCGCGGCAGGATGATGCAGGCGTTCCGAGATGTGTCGCTCCATCGCGTCTTTGACGCGTAACTTTAATTTTTTGAGGGTGGCTTCCTTCTGCAGGTCTTCCAGATTCAGGTAGGAGGCTTGCGAGAGCTGTCTTAGCTGGGTGTCATACTCCGAGTGTAGCTTGGCGAGCTTTTGGAACTCTTCATCATATGTCAGAAGTTGCTCGCGTATCTCCCGGTTTAGAGTGGGCATGCGTGCCTCCTGATCAATCCGATTTGTGAATGGGGTGTTACATCTCGAGTCGAACGTAACACAAAGCAAAAGCCACGCCAAGCACAATCCGAAACGATTTATTCATATTGTTCAACACCGGAGCGACCTTTACTTGTCTAACCTGATCGCGCCTTGGCCGAAGAAGCGTAGCCCGCCTGAATCGCGTGCGGACTCCACTGGGGCGGGCTTTACTATCTCTGCTGAGACGGGCCAAAACCAGCGATGCCGAGCGATTCCGCTAACGAAGCGACGCGGCGGCAGCAAGCGCCCCCGGCGAGCAGAACTCCTAGCCCCTGGTGACCTTCTGTTTTTGTTGCCGATACCAGTCAGCGGTTGACCGTACGTTATTAAGCGAAGTCCCTTCCTTCTCGAATTTGTCCGGGAAGCCCGCCGCTTCCCATGCCGCAAGAAACTTCGCATGCTTATCGAGAACCTTCCTGGATGGTTCTTTTTTAGGCGCCATGTTTGCCTCCGAATCCCATTTTCCCACATTCCGGCAAGCAATTGACTGGGCTGCGCCCAGACAGGGACGACAGAAAGTGGCTCTGCACCTCCCTGAAGATTGAATAACTTGGAGGCCACTTCCTTAGAAGAGGACTTATCTTGGCATTGGCTTTGCCTCCTGCCAGTTCGCCAAATCATCTTGATTCCGGATAGAAAAGGACTAGCATTCGTCATATGGAGGCTACCCGCAAATCGCCTGAGAAATCTTGTTCCAGCGTGATGACCCGCCGGTGGAATAGCTGCCAACTGAAACCAGATCGCTACAGTCTGCCTGCATTCTTGAGCCGGAAACAAATGCTACTCTGTGGTTTGGCAATAACAGTTTCGGCTATACCCCTTTCTGGACAACTAAATAGTAAATATTCTCCGAAGTTCGGTATGGGTCACAGACCCGACGCAACTGTCATCCATAGCTCGACGGTTGATACCCACCCGACGGCTGATGAAGAAGAGTGTTTTCCGTGGAAATTACCTGCAGTGCGATCCACAACCGTGAGTGTTGGGAGATTGAAAGTTCCGTCGAAGGCAAGGCGCGAGTATGAAAAGGCGTGTGATGCCTCCAATAAGAATAAGTTCGAAGAAGCCGAGCAGCACGCGCGCAGCGCGATTGACAAATTTCAAAACTATTCGGCAGGATGGGTAATGTTAGGGGTGATTCTTGAAGAGCAATATAAGGCGCAAGAGGCTCGCGATGCCTGTTCTCATGCAGCCACAATCGATGCGACATACTTGCCGGCGTACCTTTGCGCGGCGGAGGTTTCGGTCCGGAACCGGGAATGGGAACAAGTGTTAAATTCGGCGGACCTAGCCCTGGGTCTCAAATCGGGAGGTGATCCGTACGCGTATTACTACCGCGCAATGGCTTACATGCACATGAACAATCTTGCTGAGGCAAGGAAAAGTGCTCTGCAAGCCGTGGCGATTGACGTAAATCACGATGACTCGTCTCTTTATCTCCTGCTGGCAGAGATCTATGAGCGCGAGGGTGACAAGGCTGATGCTATAGCCCAGCTCCAGCAATTCCTGAAACACCCCACTGATCGACAACAAGAAGGTGCAGCGAAGCGGTTCCTAGCCGAACTTGAGTCGCAACAATCCACAAAATAGACGCGCCAGCATGTGGGAGTTGCATTTTCCAGGCATGAGTACGAGGGACCTTGCCTGTGCCAGAGGTGAAAGCCAGCTACCGGTAAGACGAATTATCAAGCGGTGGAATCGTACGGGCACGCCAATGAGAAAGCCGGGGCCGTCCGAGCTTGACGAATAAATTGGCTGGCCATCGACGCTCGTTGCAACCACGTGTTTCTTCTAGAAATGGTGGGGTGTCACGAATTACAATTCTTTCCCGCGATTCGCCACAACCCAAGTTCGTACTATGACCGCGGTACTGGTGGGCTATTTAGCAACCTAAACCGATGCGGCAATATTCGAAGGTCGCAGCCTCGGACTGCCTGATGGACGCAGCCAGAAAAAACCAACATGCCTATGCGCCCAAGACTTTCGCATTGTTGTCGGGACGTTCTTGGAAATGCCGGGCTGCTCCGCGCGACCGCAATTTTATTTCTTGCGCTCGGATTCTGGCAGCCGTGCGGTGCCCAGCAGGGAAGTCAAGAGGCGGGCTCGGGCGCATGGACGCCGTTGAGCATCGAGCAAGTCAGAGATGCCGCCTCTCTCGCCCTCCCGCGTTCGGAGTCGAGACTCGACGCCAAACTGCTCAAAGTAACCCGCAGGCCCGATCTGGAGTATTTGCTATCGACCATTGTCCAACGAAGGGGAAGCCAAGGCCTCTATCTTTATCAGGTTGAGATACCGTCGCAGGCCAGTTACGACGGACAGTGGACGTGGATCGTCGCCGTCGTGGTTCGGAGACAGGAAGTCTACGAACTCTACAGCTTCGAGAGCATGGGAAAACGCACAGACGTCGCGGCGGAGTTCGATCGCTTCGCGTCGGAACTTTCACTGTCGCTCTCCAAATCCGACCTGACGAATTTCGCGGCATTTTTCCTGGAGACGACGATCCCGTTCCGGCCGGGAGAGATCGTGCTCGACCGGGACACTCTGCGCGAGTCCGTCGGGCGGCATTACTTCACGGCGTACGACGAAGCGTGGAGATCCATCGACGCGTATTCACGATTGTGGCCTGGGTTTGTGGATGCGAAAACCGTGTCCGACTTGGGGCCCAGGGCCGAAATCGAACGAGATGGGCGCTACCGCGTCACGCTGCATCGTGTGGTCACAACCGAAGGCGCGCACCCGCAGGTGCAGCAGTGGCAGCTGGAGATTTCACCGGAAGGCAATGCGCAGGTCATGTCCATGCGAACGATTTTACCCAAGGCGCCTCGGTGGATGTTTTATGACTCGCCGCAGCAGACAAATGTCGCGCCGGTCCTACCTTAGTCTCGACGGGGTTATCGGAATATGGCTGAAATGGTCGGCGGAAGATCGCAAACCGCCTGAAGCCCCTGAAGCATGCCGTTTCCCGTGCTGGAACAGGCTTCAAACTTGTAGAGACGTTCGGACACTTGATTGTGAGACACTGACAAAGCCGATTTCTGAACCAAGGTTGCCGTTTTTGAGGCCAATGAGAAAATTTCAGATGAACCGAATTGCTGTTTTCACACTGCTGGCTGTCTTGAGTGTTTCATGGTCGATGCCGGCTAAGGCTCAAGGTACCGGTGCCACAGAATATGCGCGCCGGTCCAAGAAGGCGAATGAGAAGGCAGCCAAGGAATATCGGAAAGCCCAGAAAAAATCCATGAAGGAGCAGCGAAAGGCGGTCAAAAAGGGGAACCGTCCCACTAGCCATCGGACTCCGGCAAGCGCTCATTTCCCCAAGTGAAATCCTTTCCAAGGCCCACCAATTACCATTGGTTTCCCAAGTACGGGATTATCGGAATCTGGCCCATCGCCTCCCGGGCCAAAAAGCCAGTTTCCGAGAAGCTTCTCATTTCCGCGTGTGCAGCGTCATTCGAATCCCGTGTCTAGGACGAAGCGTAACGAGTGGTTCCACTTCCACCGGATGCCCGGGCACTAGTCGAAAGCGAAAACGCTGCGCAAGCGTGCCAATCACAATCGCAGCTTCTAGCAGCGCAAATCCCTGTCCAATGCAACGCCGCGGCCCATCTCCAAACGGATAGTAAGCCCCCGGGGGCAGACGATTCGCGAGACCCTCGATCCATCGTTCGGGACGAAACACGTCCGGATCGTCAAAGTAGCGCGGATCACGATGAGCCACCCACTGCGAAAACAGGATTGTCGTTCCCGGAAGAAATTCGTATCCGCCGATCTGGCAAGGCTCAATTACTTCGCGCGCCGTGATGTACGCCGGCGGGTAGAGCCGTAGAATTTCGCTCATCACAGCTTGCAGATAGAGCAACCGCC
>Ga0307479_10000119_pt1 | contig 76101 bp, 60 predicted proteins | sample atmos_gasesECM4C_FD_203743 | JGI IMG/M metagenome (GOLD analysis project Ga0307479, IMG submission 203743) | Hardwood forest soil microbial communities from Morgan-Monroe State Forest, Indiana, United States - atmos_gasesECM4C_515 | ecosystem: Environmental > Terrestrial > Soil > Temperate... | reverse complement strand
GTTATAAGTTCGGCTGCGGAGGCAATCGCGCAGCGCGGACGCTTTACGATTGCACTCTCCGGCGGATCCACTCCCAAAAACCTTTATACCCTGATTGCCGCCAATGCCAGCGCCAGCCTTCCCTGGAGCCAGGTATTTTTTTTCTGGGGCGATGAGCGCGACGTTCCTCCCACCGATGCGGAAAGCAATTACCGCATGGCGCTGGAAACTATCCTTTCGAAGATTCCGATTCCTCCGGGCAACGTTTTTCGCATCCCTGCCGAAAATTCCGATGCTTCCGCCGCGGCGGAGATGTACGAGAAGACTTTGCAAAACTTCTTTGCCTTGAAGCCGGCAGAGCTTCCCCGCTTTGATTTGATCCTGCTGGGTATGGGGCCCGACGGACACACGGCGTCGCTGTTCCCGGAAACGGCGGCGCTGCAGGAAGAATCGCGCCTTGTGGTGGCAAACTGGGTCGAGAAGCTGCACACTCACCGGATCACACTCACCCTGCCCGTGCTGAATGCGGCAAGGGAGGTCGCTTTTCTGGTGAGCGGAGCGGACAAGGCGACGGTCCTACATGAAGTCCTGGAAGGTCACGCCCCGGGCGAGCAGTATCCCTCCAAACTGGTGCGGCCCGGCAACGGCAAACTGGTCTGGTTCGTCGATCGCGCCGCAGCCAGCGAATTGACCGCGTCGGTTTGAGCCGGGCGTCGGTTTAAGCTGGGCGTCGGTTTGGCCGGGCGTCGTCGGATCGGCAACCTATCCGCGCCAGCCGCAGATTTCTTTCAGGCCTTTGCCGCGTGCGTGCTCGAACAGCCGCACGCGATGGCGGGAATGTTCAAACTCGTGAATGTCTGCCCACACCTCCGCCTGCCAGGATTTATCGTGCGTGGCGCAGGCTCCGCAAGTGGCACAACGGGTGTGCAGGCTGAGCGGCAAGACTTCCGCCCGAACCGCCCCCGGCAACTCCAGGAAGATGCAACGAACCTCTTGAATTTCTTCGCTTTCATCGAGCAGGTGTTCATAGCGCAGCAAGTAACCAAAGCCCAGATTTCTGGCTTCAATTTCCGCCTCCGCACGAGTATGAAACGGCCCATATTCCGCACGTAACTGTTCCGTTGTATCGCAAGCCATCCAAAAGATCTCTTTATAGGCCATCCGTCTCCGCCACACAACGGCGTCCCGGTTCGCCATAGGGAGGCCGCTGATGAATCGGGTTCAGTCCTGCAATTTAGGGACCGTCTTTACAATTGCGCAAGTTGCGTTTTCTCAACGTCTTAACGAAGCCCTTGGGACTTCTCGAGAAATTCGAGCGAAACCTTTTGCAGAACCTTAGCCTCGCGGGAACGGGAGCGAGCAAATTCATCTTCGCCTCAGGCGCGCTATGACGTCTTAGCTTCCACTGGCCGATTTTCGCAGCTAGCGCAGGGATGGAACCGTTGTGGTTCGCCAGGTTCCGTCTAGCTCGCCTTGGCGCGGCCCTCGGCGAGCGCAGGACGATGAGAATCTTCGGCCCAGCTCTTTCCTCCATGGCTGGCGACATACATCGCCAACTCCAGCCGACTCCAGACACCCAGCTTGTCGAAAGTGCTTCGCAAGTGATTCTTGATGACCTGTTCCGAGGTGCCCATGAGCTTTCCAATTTCACGATTCGTAAGCCCCTGCCACACCTGGTTGGCCACTTGAATTTCTTTTGCGGTTAAACGCTCGCACGGCATCACAGTCTCACCTCTTCTTCCTTCTCAAACGCTGCAATCGCCAGCCTCACGCGCTTCCGTCCGTCTCGAATCCCGGCACGCAGAAAAAGAGTGCGCAAGTGCTGCTTCACAGTTCGCGGGCTGATGCTTAACTGGCCCGCAATCTCCTTGTTGCTGCAACCTTGAACCAACAGGTCCAGAACCTGCCGATCCCTGGGCGTAACCTTCACGGCATCGAGTTCAATCACGTAATCTTCTCCTAAAGTTTCTCTTTGAATTTCCGTTTGCCTGGCCGTCCATCCCCAGCCTCACACACTCTCCTTTGCACCTCTTTCGCCAAACTTTCTCCCAGGTACCCCCGCCTTGCTAAGGCCAATGCGGCGTTGCACTTGGGGACAAGGCCTAAGGCTTTCAGGAGAAGTTCAGGAACTTCGTGCTAGGCTTGTCAGTCCCGTTTTGGGCCGAGGTGGACCATCGCATAAATTCGGTGAAACCAGTTCTTGCCAGGTCACCTCTTAGCTGAACCGCGCGCCTCTGCCAGCGCGGCGTGCTGACGTGCAACTCAGTTAAGCCGTTTGTTTTCAGATTTTACTGAGTGGCGCAACTCCATCGATTTTTGCGCGAGGTTAGGGTATGAAAATGACGAGGCTTCATGGGCTGCGCAGGAAAATGCTGCACCCCCAGAATGGGAACGATCTGGCGATTGCTCTGTCCACTCTGGCTCTGATTCTGACTACGCCTCAGCTCTTTGCACAGGCCCCTCCACCGCAAACTGAGACGACACCGCCGAGCGGACCCAACGCCGTTCTGGCCGCCGCTGGCGCGCCTGTGACCATCACTTTGCAAGATGCACTGGAGCGCGCCCGAGCCAATGATCCTCAATATCATTCGGCGCTCACCGATTTGGGATTGGCGCGACAGGACCGGGTGCAGGCTCGCGCCGGATTGCTGCCCGGCGTCAGCTACAACAACTCCTTCATATACACCGAAGGCACGGGGCAGCCGCCGGCGTGTGCGCTTTCGGCCACATGCCCGGCCAGCCGCTTCATTGCCAATAATGGCGTCCACGAATACATCAGCCAGGCGAACGCTCATGAATCAGTTTCTCTTACGAATTTCGCGGACTACCGGCGGTCATCTGCTGCGCTGGCGCAAGCGCGCGCCAAGGCGGAGATCGCCACCCGCGGACTGGTCGTGACGGTAACCCAAGCCTATTACGGCCTGGTGGTTGCGGAGCGCAAATATGCCACAGCGCAACGGGCTTCGACCGAGGCGCAAAGGTTTCTGAAAATCAGCCAGCAACTGCAAAATGGCGGAGAAGTGGCGCGCGCCGACGTGGTCAAGGCCAGCATCCAAGAGCAGCAGAAACAGCGCGACCTTCAGGAAGCGCAACTGGATATGCAGCACAGCCGCCTCGATCTCGCGGTTCTGATTTTTTCCGATTGGAACGAAAACTTCAATGTGGTGGATGACCTGCAAACTCCCGAGCCCCTGCCCGCGTTCCCGGATGTGGAAGCGTCCGGCAAAAAGAACAACCCCGAATTACGGGCGGCATTGGCGGCGTTTTCAGTCGCCAACCACCAGGTTACAGCGGCATGGGGCGGCCTGCTTCCCAGCCTTAGCGTCGACTACTTCTACGGCATCGATTCCAACCAGTTTGCCATTCACACCAACGGCGTGCGTAATCTGGGCTACTCGACCGTCGCAAGCCTGCAGATCCCGATTTTCAATTGGGGCGCGGACCGAAGCAAGCTAAAGCAGGCGGAGTTGCGCCGCGATCAGGCCCGCATCGAACTGAGCCACGAGCAGCGCCAACTCTTGGCTCACTTGCGCCAGTTCTATGAGGAAGCAAGTGTCGCTCGCTCGGAGATGGAGTCGTTGGCCAGTTCCGCCGACATGGCAGCGGAGAGCCTCCGCCTGACCAACCTGCGCTACCAAGCCGGAGAATCGACGGTACTTGAAATTGTGGACGCGCAGAATACTTTCACGCAGGCACGAAATGCCTATGATGACGGGCAGATCCGCTACCGGATTGCAGTCGCCAATTTGCAAACTCTGACGGGGAGCTTCTAGCCAGATGAGCCCACTCGCTGACGTTTCACATCAACTGCGGCCCGGGTGGAATATCCGAGCCGCCAGAAAGTTGTCCCTGCTCGCAGCCGCGACAAGCGTTTTGACAATGGCCCTGGCTTGCTCCGGCGACAAAGGCGATAAGGAACCTTCGGTAAGTGTTCAGGTGGTGCCCGTAGAAACCGCCACCATTCAGCATGTGATTAAAACCGAGGCCATTCTATATCCCCAACAGCAGGCGGCAATCGTTGCCAAGATCAGTGCTCCCGTACAAAAATTTCTGATCAAGCGCGGCAGCCATGTGCACAAGGGAGAATTGCTTGCCGTCCTGGAAAACCGCGACCTGACGGCTGCCGCGCAGGAGAACAAAGGCGCGTTCGATCAGGCTCAAGCCACTTATGAGACCACGACCGCGGCCAGCCTGCCGGAAGAGATCCAGAAGGCGGAAGCCGATGCACAACAGGCCAAGCAAGCGCTGGACGCGCAGGAAAAAGTTTTCGAAAGCCGCCAGCAGCTATTCCAGGAAGGAGCGTTGCCGCGGAAAGAACTGGACCAGTCCCAAGTGGAAATTGTGCAGGCCCGCAACCAGTATTCGATTGCCAAGAGGCATCTCGACACCCTGCAGGCCATCGGAAAACAGCAGGAACTGAAAGCCGCCAAGGGCCAACTGGAATCGGCCACAGGAAAATATCATGGAGCCGAGGCGCAGCTGAGCTACTCGGAGATTCGCAGCCCGATTAACGGCGTAGTCACGGACCGGCCTCTTTATCCCGGCGAGATGGCGGCGGCAGGCACCGCAATCGTCACCGTCATGGACGTTTCCTCGGTGATCGCCAAGGCGCACATCCCGCAAGCCGACGCCGCGTTGCTGAAAATCGGCGACAAGGGAACGATGACTGTGCCTGGGCTGGATGAGCCGGTTGAAGGCACGGTCACCGTAGTGAGCCCGGCCCTCGATCCCAACAGCACAACCGTCGAAGTCTGGCTCGAGGCAAAGAATCCAAAGCAGCAACTGAAACCTGGCACCAGCGTGCAACTGGCGCTCACGGCGAAGACGGTGAAGGATGCGCTGGTTGTTCCCGCTTCCGCCATTATCACCGCACCGGATGGCAGTTCCGCGGTAATGATCGCAGGCACCGACGGCAAGGCGCATCAGAAGGCAGTCAAGCTGGGCATCCGCCAGGATGACGATGTGCAGATTCTCGACGGCCTCACCGCCAACGATAAGGTCGTCTCGACGGGCGCCTACGGATTACCCGACAACACCAAGATCAGCGTAGAGGCGCCAGCCGAGAAGGACGACAAAGGCAAGGGCAAAGAAGCGCCCGATGCCACCAAGGAATCCCCCAGTGAAAAATAACCGCTGCGGAGAGACCGCGTGACTCTCAAGAAATCCGATCATTGGGTGGCACGCCACTCCCGGCCGATGATTTTCCTGATTCTCACCCTGGCGCTGTTGGGTGGGTACCTGGCCTTTACCATCCCGGTCTCCGTATTTCCGTCGACGAATTTCCCGCGCGTGCTGATCGCCGTAGACAACGGTGTGATGCCCATCGATCAAATGATGGTGACCGTGACGCGGCCTATCGAAGAGGCCGTCAACAGCGTCCCCGGACTTCTGACTGTGCGCTCCATCACCAGCCGGGGCTCAGCGGAGGTGGATCTCTATTTTCGCTGGGATCTGGACATGTTCCAGACGCTGCAATATGTGAATGCGGCGCTATCGCGCATCCAGCCCGAGCTTCCTCCCACGGCGAAGGTAGAAGCACACCGCATGACTTTTGCCAGCTTCCCTATCGTCGGTTATAGCATCACGTCGCCGACGGTGCCGCAAACCCGGCTTTGGGAGATGGCAACCTACGAAATGAAGCCGCGGTTGAACCGCCTCGACGGCGTGGCAACGGTCATCGTTCAAGGCGGGCAGGAGCCGGAATTTCAAATCACTCCCGACCCCGCGAAGCTGTTAACGGCGAGCGTAACCGTGACCGATATCCTTGAGGCCGTACGCCGCACCAATCTGGTGGATTCTCCCGGATTGCTGGAACGCAATCATCAGCTCTTTCTCGGCCTGGTGAATGGCCAGGTGCAGACGCCGGAGGAAATCGCCGGCACCGTGATCAAGAACACGCCCGCCGGAATCCCCGTCCGCATTCGTGATGTAGCCGCGGTAGCGCCCGACGTCAAGCCGGTTTATACCGTGGTCACGGCCAATGGCAAGCCCGCGGTGCTGCTCAACATCAATCGCCAACCGGACGGCAATACCGTGGCCGTGGCCAACGAAGTCCATGCTGAAATTGAACGCATTCGCAAGACCCTCCCGCCCGGTGTGGACATTGAACCGTTTTACGATCAGTCCATCATCGTCAGCGAGTCCATCAAGAGTGTGCGCGACGCCATTTTGGTGGGCTTGATACTTGCGTCGATCATTCTGGTTGTATTTCTGCGCGACTGGGGAACATCGCTGGTAGCGGGTCTTGTGATCCCGGTCACCGTGATGGTCACCTTCATCGCCCTCAAAGTAATGGGGCAAACCTTCGACCTGATGACGCTCGGTGGATTGGCAGCCGCGGTCGGTCTGGTCATCGATGACGCCATCGTCGTGGTGGAAAATATTGTCCTGCATCGCGACGCCGGCCAGGGACGCCTGGAAGCGATTGAGAGCGCCCTGCGCGAAATCACCGTGCCATTGATCGGATCGACCATCACCCCGGTTGTGGTTTTCATTCCCTTGATTGCCATCACCGGGGTGACTGGAGTGTTTTTCCGCGCGCTGGCGGTGACCATGAGCGTCTCGCTGCTTACTTCGCTCGCGCTCGCGGTGACATGGACACCGAACCTGAGCCAGTACTTCATCCGCGGGCGGCATGAGAAGAAGGGCGAGTCGGATACAAAGTCGGAAGAAACACCGTCGCCTGCGGCATCAGAGAATCAATCCGAAGCTGACAGTGAAAACGTTCAGCGTTTGCTGGCCGCCGAGGAAGCCCACCTCAGTGGATTCTTTTTGCGCGTCGTCAACTTCCATGAACGCTGGCTGCGGCAGGCTCTGGAACGCCCACGCCTGCTGCTTGTGTTCAGCCTTGTGCTGATCGCGGTTTCCTACCTCTGCTATCACTTTTCCGGCTCCGATTTGCTGCCCGCGATGGATGAAGGCGGATTCGTTCTCGACTACATCATGCCTGCGGGCAGTTCTCTGGCGGAGACCAATCGCGTGGTCGGCCATGTGGAACAAATTCTGCGCGAAACTCCCGAGGTAGAAAGCACCTCGCGCCGTACCGGCTTGCAGCTTGGCCTCGCCGCAGTGACCGAGGCTAATACCGGTGACGTGCTGGTGAAATTAAAATCCAAGCGGGATCGCGACGTGGAAGAAGTCATGGCGGAGGTACGGGCTAAAATTAAGCAGCAGGAACCCGCCCTCGACCTCGACTTCATCCAGGTTCTCCAGGATATGATCGGCGATCTCACCTCGGCGCCAGAACCCATCCAGATCAAACTTTTTTCGGAGAATCCAAAATTGCTCGAAGAGTGGGCCCCGAAAGTTGCGGACGCAATCCAAAAAATCACCGGCGTGGTCGATACTCTCAACGGCATCGAGAACACAATTAGTGGTCCCGCGGTAACTTTTCAAGTCGATCCCAGCGTGGCGGCTCGCGCCGGCTTCACCGCAGAAGAAATTGCGGTGGATGCCTCGGCGATTCTCGAAGGTGAACCCGCGCCTACTCCGGTTGTGACCAATGGGCGCGCGTACACCCTGCGCGTGCGATTTCCCGCGGCGAATCGGGCTTCACTTGAAGCCATGCGGGACACTTTGCTCATCAGCAGCACCGGGCACACTGCTACTCTGGGAGCGCTTGCAGCGGTCGTCGAGACTCCCGGCCAGACTGAAATCCGGCGAGAAAACCTGCAGCGTCAGGTGGCCGTGACCGCGCGACTCGAAGGCACCAACCTGGGCGCTGGAATGGCTGAGGTGCAAAAGACTGTTGCTGGATTGCGCATCCCTTCGAGTATTCGCGTCGAGTACGGCGGAACTTATCAAGAGCAACAACGCTCGTTCCATGATCTGGTGGTTGTGCTGGTTCTGGCCATTCTGCTGTTATTTATCGTTCTCCTATTTGAGTTTGGAACATTCGCCGCACCCATCGCGATACTCTCGTCAGCATTGCTCTCCACTTCCGGGGTTTTCATCGCGCTGTTGATCACTCGCACGACATTCAACATCTCGTCGTTCATGGGCATGATCATGGTCATTGGGATTGTGGCCAAGAACGGTATCCTCCTGCTTGACGCCGATCAACGCTTGCGCGCGCTGGGTATGAACGACGAAGACGCCATACTGCAAGCCGGACGGCGCCGCCTGCGGCCTATCGTCATGACCGCTCTGGCTACCGTTGCGGGCATGCTGCCCCTCGCCTTCGCCATTGGCGCAGGATCACAAATGCTGCAACCGCTGGCGATCGCGGTGATCGGTGGAGTTTTGATTTCGATGGTTCTGTCGCTCATCATCACGCCTGCCGTGCACTTTTATCTGGGTGGAAAGAACAAACGGGAAGAAGCCGCGGTCTGACGCAGGCCGTAGCCTTCGACACCAATTGTGACCTTACGGGAGTAACGTCGACCAGAGCAAAGACTATCTCCTCGCCCAGCCCAAGGCAAAGCAGCCTAACCTGTTGAGTTCGGCAGATTTAGCCGAGGGATCCCCACGAGCCACCTACCAGGTCAGTCACGCATTTGCCAATGCTGACCCCCTCATGACTCTGTAAGAGATTCTTTCATGAAGGAATTGCACTAGAATAACCTTGGTGTTTGCTGGGCCATTTCCGGTCAACGTTGCGGGCTGCCAAAGGCTGAGCGAGATATTGTGACCGAAGACAAAAAGAAACCAGATCTCGACGAGCAGACGTTCGGCAAGCTGTTGGAGGCTGCTTATGTGCTCCAGGAGCACAACCGCGAAATGCGGCAGATGGAAGAGAGTCTGGAATTGCACAGCGAGCAACTCCGGCAGCAGGAGGCCGAAGCCCAGGCTGTACTGCAGCGAACCCTGCATCCTCCGGAAGAGACGACTCGTGCGAACACCGATTACACGCTCACGCTGGCCGAAATTGTAGAAGCCCAGCACCAGATCCAGATTCGCCATCTCGAATCCGACAAGGCTATGGCCGTGGTCGCGGAGAGAATCGCGCGTATCACCAACGCCAGCGGTGCGGCAATCGCGATCTTAGATGGAAAAACAATCCGTTATCGTGCCGGAGCCGGAGCTCCGGCGCTGCCCCTGGGGAGCGAATTTCCGCTGGAGAAGGCGGTTTGCACAATGTGCGTCCGCACCGGACAGGTGTTGCGCACACCGGATGTTGATGTCGAATTCCTCTTCGATCCCGACTTGTGCCGCCCACGGGGAATTCTGTCGCTGGTTGCCGTGCCGGTGTATCACGATGGCAATATCGTGGGAGCTCTGGAACTTTATTTCGACCGGGTGCATGGCTTCGCGGAACAGGATATCCATACATGCCAACTGATGGCAGGACTGGTCACCGAGGCCATTGGGCGAGCGGCTGAATCCGATTTGAAGAAATCGATGGCCGCAGAGCGCTCTTCGATGCTGGCTGCCATCGAAAAGCTCACGCCTAATTTGGTGGCCCTGGCGGAGGAGCCGGCAGCCGTGATCGTTGGCAAGAATGCGGGCGCGCCGTCAGCGACGGTGGCCGAAAGCAGCACCTGCTGGAAGTGTGAAGGCCAACTGGTTGAAGAGGAGCAGTTCTGCGGCAAGTGTGGCGCACCACGAGCCAGCGGCAGTGATCGCTCCAGCATGCAGAGCAAGTTCGCATCGGCCTGGCACATGCAACAGGCCAGTCATGAGGCATCCCCCGCTCCGGCTAATGGAGCCTCTGCTCCTCCAACCAGCTTCCCGCGCGGGAACGCGACGGAAAGCGGAGTTTATCCCTCCCATCCGGATTCTTCATGGCCGGAAAGTAAGAGCCCGCCGCTCGCCCCGAACGGCACTGTGGATTCGGAAGACAACGAAATGGTTCCATCGTCCTTATCCCTTCAAGCTTCACGCAGCGACAACGAACTGGAACCTCAAGCAACTACATTGGTGAAGCCAGAGCAACAAGACATAACCTGGAGTTCCGCGTCCAAGGCCAGGGAATTTCTGGAAGCCCTTGCGGAAACACGCTCGCCCAGCGCGCTTGCGCGTTTCTGGCGTGCCCGCCGTGGTGATTTCTATCTCGCCATCGCAATCATTCTGGTGGCCGTCGTCATTCGCTGGGGAATATTGTCCGACCATTCGGTGGGCGCAACGGGCGGCGTGCCTGGGGTTGCCGGAAGTGCGAATCGGCGCCGGCCAGATCCGAACGCGAATCTCTCCACATTTGATAAGCTACTGATCGGTCTCGGATTGGCTGAGGCGCCCGAGACACTCGAATACAAGGGCAATCCCGACACTCAGGTTTGGATCGATACCCACACCGCGCTTTACTATTGCCCGGGTTCGGAACTCTACGGCAAGACTCCCAAAGGGAGATTTGCCAGCCAGCGCGATGCCCAGTTGGACCAGTTCGAATCGGCCTCCCGGAAGGCATGTGACTGACCATTCGGGGCGTCCGACCCTCATTTCCACATATCAGAATTGACAACCTTGTTCACCGGGAGTGCAATCATACTTATCGCCTCCTTCCGGAGAATGGACAATAGTGGCGCAACCCAAGGACCAATCCGAAGCTCGGGTCTTGCCAGATCCAGAGTTGAACCCCCTCTTGAACCCCTTGCTGGCGGCTCATATGGGACGATGGGCGGAGGTGTATTTCACCAGCCCGCCGGAGAAGCGTACACAAGCGGTTTCTGATTTAGTTCGAGAACTGGCGAAGGGTTCGACCCCAGGCTATGTCTCAACACAAGGCGGGAACGACGACGAATCCATGCATCGGAGCCGGGAAGACGAGGTTATCGAGCCCACGGAAGTCGACGAGCCCAAGATGGAGGATTTGATCTCGGACCCCTTGAGGCCCGCTGTCGTCTGCGAGTCCTGTGGACATCGCAATGCCGCTCAGCAGCGTTTCTGTGGGATGTGCGGCCTGCCACTGACAAGCTGGTCGGAGGATGCCTCTCAGCCCGTTTTTGAGGCGGAGCCAATAGCCGCAGCACCTTGGGACGAGCCAGCACCACGAGTCCGGGCGAGCAGCGACGATCACGCCACTGTGGCCAATCTGGAATCCGATCATCACGCCGAGAACCGGCATCAGCCAGAGGACGTATTGTCACCACTCGCCGAAGAGAGTCCTGTGTCCTTCGAAATGCTGTCCGGCTATCAGTTCGAACCTGTTTCCAGCAGCTACAGGGTGTACGTTGGAGTCGTGTTGGCGATCCTTCTCGCTGCGCTGATTTACATGACGTGGCGGGGCAATGCGGCATTCTGGAGCAGCGGCACGGCACCATCCGCCCTGCCGCGGGCGGTACCCGCTCCCACTGGAACAGAACCGGCCCCGGCCACAGAGCCGCCAATGACTAAGACCACGACGCCAAATCCGAAGGGCGACACATCCACCGCCGCGCCCGCTTCTCCGCCGCAAATCCAAAAAGAAACGAGCGCACGCGCCGAGAAGAACCGAAGAGAAAATGATCGAGTAAGGCGTCAAAATGAAAACGCCCGAAGAGAAAATTCCCGTCCCGCGCCCAGAGTAGTTCCCGTAACGTCGAGTTCCGCCACCAGCGTGGCCGAGCAAAACGGATCTGAGGAATTAGCCATCGCAGAAAGATACCTCGATGCCAGCCCGGGCGGAGCGCGCGACACCCTACAGGCCTCCACCTGGTTATGGAAGGCCGTGGCCAAGCAGAACGTGGCCGCAACCATCCTCCTGTCGGATTTGTATCTTCGCGGTGATGGTGTAACTAAGAGTTGCGATCAAGCTCGTTTGCTATTGGATGCTGCCGCCCGGAAAGGTGGGACGGCAGCTGCACAACGGCTGCGAAACCTGCAAGCCTTCGGTTGCCAGTAAGAACCGCTGCCGGAATGTATCCCGGCGGCTTTTCCGAGGTTCAAGCAGTTCCCGAGGGAATCCCGGTACCCTGTCGTCGCGACTCGTACCAGAGCGCTAGTTCCACCCTGTTCCAGAGCCCCAACTTGTCGTAGATCACGCGCAGATAATTCTTGACGACGTGCTCGGTCGTGCCGATGGCCTCGGCCACATCGCGGTTTTTCAAGCCTTGGGCGACTAGTTCGATGACGCGGTGTTCGCGCTCGCTCGGGATACGGTTTCCGTAGCGTTCGTATGGGAACATGATTGCCTCCGATATAAGAGTGTGGCGAGTTTCACCCGCTTAATTCCGTCGGTAATGCCAAAGCGGAGAAAGAGCCGGTTAAAATGAGCCTTAACCGTTCTGCGGGCCATTTTGAGTTGTTTGGCTATTTCGGCGTTGTCACATCCCTGCAAAAGCAATTCAACAATTTCCTTTTCGCGCGGTCCTAAACGTACGGACTGCTCGTTCATCACTACTGCCCCCTGATCTGGATTGGCGTCTTCTACTTTGCACAACTGGATTGTTTCCATAATTTGTAGCATCTAGCTTGCCATTTTGAGACGGAAACCGCTGTGAGCAAAGAACATACATTTCCACAGGTCTGTCCCGGCTGGAACGGAGGAAATCAAGTCAAGGCCGGGCTCCTTTAGGGCTTGCAGGCTGGTCCAACATTGGGCCCGAAATACCGCCCGAGTTCGCGGAAAGGCGCATGACCAGCGGGTTTGGCGCACCTGCGGCGCCGGTCAGGAAGTTCGCAATATGATTTTCTGCCTGCGGCTTCGGGGACTTTATCGGCAGCCCCGCCGTGGACCCGAGACGGGCAGAGGCCTCCCCAACTCGCGCCTCAGGTAAACACCCTAGGAGAAAACTACTGTGAGTTAGGTAGACCACCCTGAAGAATTTACACTTCAAGAGGTTTTTGGGCCTTATTTGTGATGCGCGCAAGTTAACCTCCATAACAAGGCACAAAACTCATTTGCACCCAAATAGGCTTCGTCCTTTCGCCGGAAATGTGCTCTACACTATTCCGTGAGCAATGAAATCTGCATGGTCATACTTTTGTAGGCGCCGCGACACTCTGCCAGGATTTTTCATCCTCCCCGGAGCTGGGCGATGATGCGGCTGCTGAGCGTGGTTGGCGCGCGCCCCAACTTCATGAAGATCGCGCCGATCGTCGAGGAGTTGAGGAAATTTTCAGACATCGAACATTGCCTCGTCCATTCCGGGCAACACTACGACGAACTTCTTTCCAGCAACTTCTTCACGGATCTGGGTCTGCCTAAGCCGGATGTAAATCTTAAAGCCGGTTCCGGAAGCCATGCTGTACAGACTGCGGAAATCATGAAGGGCCTGGAGCAGGTTCTGCTCGACTATAAGCCACAGATGGTTGTGGTTGTGGGAGATGTGAATTCTACGATCGCCGCCGCCCTTACTGCCGTCAAACTGGGGATCGGCGTGGCGCACATCGAAGCCGGGTTGCGCAGCTTCGACATGACGATGCCCGAGGAGATCAACCGGAAGCTGACGGACACAATCGCCAGCCTGCTTTTTGTGACCGAACAAAGTGGGGTCGAGAATCTAAAGCACGAAGGCGTGCCCTCGGAGAAGATCTTTCTAGTCGGCAACGTTATGATCGACAGCCTGCTTCGCCACCGCGAACTGGCCGCGCGGTCGGCTTTTCTCGACCAGCTTGGCATTCTTCAGAATGGCAACGGGCGTCGCCCTTACGGAGTCCTCACGCTTCATCGGCCATCGAACGTGGACGATGCCAAAACGCTGCAAGGCATTCTTAGCGCGGTGAACACCGTGGCGGCTGAGGTTCCCATTTTCTTTCCGATTCATCCTCGAACGCGAAAGAACATAGAGAAGTTCGGGTTCATGCGCTATGTGGCCCCGGCAGGGAGTGGCACAAGCGCTGGAATCGTGGCTCTCGATCCCCTGGGCTATCTGGATTTTCTATCCTTGAACAACAGCGCTCGCATCGTCCTGACGGACTCGGGCGGCATACAAGAGGAAACGACTGTGCTCGGAGTGCCCTGCCTGACGTTGCGAGAGAATACGGAACGGCCCGCCACAGTTACGCACGGCACGAATCAAATTGTCGGAGTGAACCCGGAACGCATTGTCGCCGCCGCGCAAGCCGTTCTTCAGCAGCCCATTTCTCAGCCCCGGCGCCCTCCACTGTGGGATGGGAAGGCAGCATCAAGAATTGTGGCGATCATTCGCGGGCAGCTCCTGGGCCAGTACGTGCAATGAGTACTTAAACAAAAGCACGACTTCATCTCGGATTTGCTCTACACTTTTCCTACACTACGAGCCGAAGCGAATGAAACTTTCCGTCATCATGCCGGTGTATAACGAACGTGCCACTCTGGGGCAAGCGGTTGAGAGAGTCCTCGCGGTTCCGCTGGAGATTGAATTGATCTGCGTGGACGACGGTTCCACTGATGGTTCCCGGGACGTCCTTGCGCAGTTACAGGTTCGGCATCCCCAGATTCGAGTCTTGCTTCAGCCCCAAAATATGGGAAAAGGGTCTGCTTTGCACCGCGGCATTCAGGAAGCTACGGGGGATTTCGTGGTCATTCAGGATGCCGACCTTGAGTACAATCCCGCGGAGTACACCGTCTTGCTCGAGCCGCTGATTGAAGGCAGCGCTGACGTGGTCTATGGTTCGCGCTTTCTTTCCAGCCGCCCTCATCGCGTGCTTTACTTCTGGCACTCCGTGGGCAACTGGATTCTTACCCTGCTTTCCAATGCCCTCACCAACGTTAATCTCAGTGACATGGAAACATGTTACAAGGCCTTTCGCCGGGAGGTCATCCAGTCGATTCCGTTGCAGGAAAAACGCTTCGGCTTCGAGCCGGAGGTTACGGTGAAGATCGCCAAGCGAAAACTGCGCATTTACGAAGTCGGCATCAGCTATTGGGGTCGCACGTATGAAGAGGGCAAGAAAATTCAATGGAAGGATGGGGTGCGGGCGCTGTGGTGTCTGCTGAAGTATTGCATCATCGAACCAACCGTTGCTCCCCATGAAGCGGTGCGAAAGGATGATTCGACGGCTCTAGCATCCGGAACCTCGGCACGAAAACTGCCGCCAGCAGGCTAGCGAACTGTAACCCGCCGCCTATTTGTTAGGAACGTGCGGCTTTTGATAGGAAGCGTTAATTCCCGATCCATTCGCCGAGGGCTTGGTGTCGGATTTTATTGCAGGAACTTTGGGAGTGGTCCCAGCGCTGCTACTTTTTGGAGTTCCAGCTTTCACGTTTTGCCGCTCCAGTCGGGTGAGTTCTGCATTCGTCTTTCGACTGTTTGATGCGTTCGGAACCGTCACCGATGTCTTGTGAGCGGGTGTCATCGCGGACTTCGGAGTCAGTGGCTTGGTGGAACTCGTAGCGTTGTGCGTACTCGACTTCGAGGGAGATGCTTTTGGCTTGGAGTTCTGAGCCGTCGCTAGAACAGCGGATGCTGCCAAGGTGACGCACAACAAAATCATCCAGTGCTTCATCATTTAAGATCTCCTGCTTCGCCACTCCACTTCCGGTAGCTTCCTTAATTAGAACATGTTTCTGTTCATGGGGCTGCCCGAATTAGCCTGAAGCGCCTGGTTTCGGCAATGCTCAAGTCATTTCTCTCAGCATTCTAGTAAGCTTTGGAGGCTGTCGTGACGCCGCTCCGAGGAGACGCATGGGCCAGGCGATGAATATTACCGACTCCAGCTTCAAAATCGCCGCGCCGCTCTCCCTACCTGAAGACGAAGTGCAACTCTGGAGAGTCGATCTCGAAGCAATTCGTGCCGACGAATCACGTTGGCAGGAACTACTGTCCGCGGACGAGGTGACGCGGGCCTCCCGCTTTCATTTCCCCATCGACCGGCAACACTTCGTTGCATCACGAGCTCTCTTGCGAACAATCCTCGCAGGCTACTTATGCGCGCAGGCTAACCACTTGACTTTCTCCTATTCTGCGAAACAAAAACCGTCTCTGGGTCCGCCGCACGCCACTAGCGGCATCACTTTCAACCTGTCCCATTCTGGCGGAATTGCGCTGTATGCTTTTTCGCACCGGCGCGACCTCGGGGTTGATGTGGAGCACGTTCGCGCCAGTTTCGATGTCGAGGCCATCGCCCGCCGGTTCTTTTCCGCACATGAACAACAGCAACTGTTCGATCTGCCTCCCGCCGAAAGAGCCGATGCCTTTTTCCGCTGCTGGACTCGCAAGGAAGCCTACGTAAAAGCCACCGGCGACGGCCTGTCGCTTCCCCTCTCCCAATTTGATGTTTCCCTGGAGCCCGGGAGTGCCAACGCCCTGGTGGCGACGCGCCCTGACGCTTCAGAAGCTCAGCATTGGCTTCTTCGCGACGTTTCAGCCGGGTCTGGGTATATCGCGGCTCTTTGCGCCGGTGGGCAGGATTGGAAGCTGAATGCTTGGTGCGGAGATCAGCATCTGCCAACCGTTTCGCCGCGGCCCTGATGAAGTCTAAGGGAGTAATTTGGAAGACTCCCGAAAGAAGGTCACAGGTAAGCTATTTAGGCGCCTTGGGACTTGGTAGTTTCTTAAACACTGTTATTTCAGACAGTGCCGACTTCTCGCCAAATACTGAATGATGGGACCGAGCCTCTAGCGCTCCTGGGATTCGCTGGTCGTTTTCGGAATCCATGAATCATAAGAGAATAGTCATCATTGGCGCCGGACCCACGGGACTGGGCGCGGCCTACCGCCTTCACGAACTTAATTACGACAACTGGCTGCTGTATGAGAAATCCGATTATGTTGGCGGCCATGCCAGCTCCCACGTTGACGCCTACGGCTTCGTCTGGGACGAAGGTGGCCATGTCATCTTTTCGCACTACCCCTATTTCGACAAACTCGTCGATGAAATGCTGGGAAGGGCTAAGGACCAGTTAATTCGCGAAAGTTGGATTGTGAAGGGAGAGTCGTGGATTCCTTATCCTTTCCAGAACAATCTGCGTTATTTGCCTAAGTCGATTCAGGTGAGCTGCCTGTTGGGAGCGGCAAAGGCGGCTGCGAACGGAAGCGCAAAAACCGCGGCGAACTTCCGCGATTGGATACTCGCTACTTTCGGTGAAGGTATTGCTGAGGCCTTCATGTTCCCCTACAACTCCAAGGTCTGGACTACTCCTCTCGATCAGATGTCCAAGTCCTGGATGGCGGAACGAGTCTCAGTACTAGACTTCAAGCGGTTGTTAGAAAATGTTTTGTACGAGCGCGACGATGCGGGCTGGGGGCCAAACAGCAAGTTTCGATTTCCACTGCACGGTGGAACAGGAGAAATCTACCGCAACATGGCCAAGCGCTTTCCGGAGAAGGTCAAAACCGGCAAGGAACTGGTAGCCGTGGATCCTGCTGCCCGCCAGATTTCCTTCGCCGACGGCAGCGGCGACACTTACGACATTCTGATCTCTACCGGACCGTTGGATCTTCTGACCCGGTTGCTGGGAGGCGCGGACGGCAAATTGCGTGAGGCCGCGGACGATCTTCAGCACAACAATCTTCTCGTGCTGGGGCTGGGATTGGAAAAGAAAATCGAAACCGGCAAGTGCTGGGTCTATTTCACCGATCCTGAGATACCTTGCTACCGCGCCACATATTTCTCCCACTACTCGGCCTTCAATGTCCCGAATGGAGACACCGACCGTTACAGCTCATTGATGTGCGAAGTGTCATTCCAGGTGGGTGAAACTCCGGATGCCGGGCTTGTGCTCGACCAGGTGATTGCCGGCCTCATTCGAGCCAAGATGCTCGACGAGAGTGACCGCAATCATATCGTCTCCCGCTATCATCGCGCAGTTGCCTACTCCTACCCGATCCCCACGCTGGGCCGCGATCGGGCGCTCGCCGTGCTGCAACCGGCTCTGATGGAAAAAGGAATCTACTCCCGAGGGCGATTCGGCGCGTGGCGCTATGAGATCGGCAATATGGACCATTCCGTGATGATGGGAGTAGAAGCTGTCAATCACGTGCTGGCTGGAGCGCAAGAAACTGTTTTCACCAGTGGTCTCACCTTACAACCATATGCAAACAAGTAACCCAAAGGTCAGCGTTATCATGCCGGCCTGTAACACGGCCAAGCTGATCGCTGCTTCATTGGACTCAGCACTGCAGCAAACCTTCCAGGACTTCGAGGTGATAGTCGTAAACGACGGTTCCCCGGATACGGCGGAACTGGACGAGGTTCTAGAGCCCTATCTCCAAAAGATTGTCTATATCAAGCAGGAAAACAAAGGCGCCGCGGGGGCGCGGAATACAGCGATCCAACAAGCCAGGGGGGAATTCCTCGCGTTCCTGGACAGCGACGACTTGTGGCTTCCCGATCATCTGCTCTCACAAATGGAGCTGTTCGCGGAAGATCCAACGTTAGGCTTGGTTTACAGCAACTGCTTCGTGTTTGCCGATCCCAGGCGGACGCATACGTTCATGGATCGATGTCCCTCGCAAGGCCCCGCAACCTTTGACGCGTTGGTCGTCGAACGTTGTCAGATTCCGATTTCCACTGTGGTCGCCCGCAAAAGCGCCATCGTAATGGCGGGACTATTCGACGAAGGTCTGGCGCGGTGCGACGATTACGATATGTGGCTACGAACTGCGTTCCATGGAGCTAAGGTCGGGTATAGCCGCAAAGTGCAAGCTCGCCTGAATGAGGGGCGGCCCGGGTCTCTCGGGGTCTCGAGCGCGAGGATGCAGGAGGCTTACTGGAAGATCCTCGAAAAGGCAAAACAGACGCTTCCGTTGTCTGACCGCGACCGCGAGATTGTCGAAGGCAGAGCCGCCGAAGTTCGAGCGCGATATCTAATCGAGGAAGGTAAGCTTTTTCTTCGGCAAGGACGATTTGACGGAGCCAAAGAGAGCTTTGAAGAAGCGAATGCATGGCGTCAGATGCCAAAAATAAGGCTTGTTCTATTCGGGCTGAAGATCTCTCCTTGGGCTACGAGCAAACTGGTCGATCTTGGGCGATTGGCTCGACCCGCGAAAAGGGTTCTTGACCTCCGTTAAAACGGTTCGCCGTTCGCCACCCCACCTGTCGTCCTACCATGCCCGACCACACACCCATGCTTCGATGGAAATTCTCTAGCTATTGTCGCAATTCTTTTCACAGTCGAACTTAGAACAGTCCATCCAGTGCTATAGACCCTCTAAAATCACTCCGGATCAGCCACTTACATACAGAGTCAGCCTCCGTCGTGGTCCTCCAATTGCCTGATTGTTGATTAGGCGAATAGGATAAATCCAGCTTTCTTACAGCAGCCCGGAAGTGGTACTCTGTTGAGTAAAGTTTTCGGGGCTTTCCTCTCCCTTAGTATCTGCATTTGATTTCGCTGCAGCCCGACACAAACTGGGAAGCAATCCAGTCAAAGACGATAAAGGTAGTAGACAAGACACCAGGAAAAAATCCAGGAGGCTTCGCACTTGACCGCTTCAACCAGCCATCTCATTCCGCCTCACGGCGGCGAACTGATTAACCTCATCGCGCAACCTGAAAGAATCGCCGAACTGAAAGCTCATTCGAAAGAGTGGCCTTCGTGGGACCTCACCGGCCGCCAACTTTGCGATCTCGAGCTGCTAATCACGGGCGGCTTCTCTCCGCTTCAAGGTTTCATGACACGCGCCGACTACGCCGGTGTCTGCAATAACATGCGGCTGGCCAGTGGCATTCTTTGGCCCATGCCCATCACCTTGGACGTAACTGAAGAATTTGCCAAAAAGCTCACGCCAGGCTCCAGCAAAGTCGCGCTGCGCGACCCCGAGGGGGTAATGATCGCCGTGCTGCATGTCGAAGATGTATGGCAGCCAGACCGCAAGGTGGAAGCTCAGGCGGTTTTTGCGAGCACCAGCGCCGCTCATCCCGGCGCCGACTACGCCATCAACAAAGCGAATCCATGGTACGTGGGTGGCAAGATCGAGGGGATGCAGATCCCGTCCCACTATGATTTCCGCAACTTGCGTCTGACTCCAGCCGAAGTCCGCGCCGAGTTCGCGCGCGTGGGCTGGCGCAAAGTAGTCGCGTTCCAGACTCGCAACCCGATGCACCGCGCGCACGTCGAACTGGCCTTTCGCGCCGCCAAGCAAGTCGAGGCCAACTTATTGATCCATCCGGTTGTCGGTATGACCAAGCCGGGAGACGTGGATTACTACACGCGAGTGCGCTGCTATCAACTCCTGCTCTCGAAGTTTCCGCAGTCGACCGCGAAGCTTTCCCTGTTGCCACTGGCCATGCGAATGGGCGGACCACGCGAGGCTATCTGGCACGCGCTCATCCGCAAGAATCACGGCGTCACTCACTTCATCGTGGGCCGCGATCACGCAGGTCCGGGCAAAGATACCGACGGCAAGCCCTTCTACGGCCCATACGAAGCGCAGGAAGTTTTCAAAAAGCACGAGGCCGACATCGGCGTCACCATGGTTCCCTTCAATATGATGGTCTACCTCGAAGATCAGGATCGCTACGTTCCTGATGATGAGGTTAAGAAAGGCGACCGGGTGCTGAATATTTCGGGCACCGAGCTGCGCGAGAGACTGAACGAAGGCCGCGACATTCCCGCCTGGTTTACCTATCCTGAAGTTGTGGCGGAATTGCGCCGCAGTTTCCCGCCCCGCCACAAGCAAGGCGTCACCATCTTCTTCACCGGGCTATCCGGTTCCGGAAAGTCGACCATCGCCAATGTATTGATGACGAAATTTCTGGAAACTGGTGGACGTCCGGCCACTCTGCTGGACGGCGATCTGGTTCGCAAGCACTTGTCTTCCGAACTCGGCTTCTCGAAAGAGCACCGCGACATTAACATCCGTCGCATTGGCTATGTGGCCTCGGAAATCACCAAGAACGGTGGCATCGCCATTTGCGCGCCCATCGCTCCCTACGATGCCACGCGGAAACATGTCCGGCAGATGATTGAGCCCTACGGCGGGTTCATTCTGGTGCACATCGCCACGTCCGTGGATGTTTGCGAGCAGCGCGATCGCAAGGGCCTGTACGCCAAGGCTCGCGCGGGAATTCTGAAAGAATTCACCGGCATCTCAGATCCCTACGAAGTTCCAGCCGACGCCGAAGTCACTATCAATACCGGCGAACTGTCCCCGGAAGAGGCGGCGCAGGAAATTATCCTGCACCTCGAACGGGAAGGCTTTATCGGAACCACGGGGGAGTCGGCCTAATCGGCTGAAGCCGTTACTTTCATGGATCTGCTGATCAAGATTCTGGTGGGTTTTGGAGTCGGGACCCTCATTGGAATGACGGGGGTCGGGGGCGGCGTTCTGCTGCTCCCGATTCTTATCTTCGGTTTGCATGTGCCCGCCATGCGAGCCGTTGGGTCGGACGCACTCTTCAACTTCTTTACCAAGATCGGCGCCAGCATCGTGCATCTGCGCAAGGGCACGGTCCGGCGCAAGGTGGTCCTGGCACTGATCATCGGCAGCGCCCCCGGCTCCTATCTGGGCGTAAGCTTTCTCCACTATTTACGCAAGTTGCACGGCGATGGAGTGAACCACTTTATCACCGTGGCTGTGGGTGTTTTGCTGATATGCATTCCGACTTTCTTGTTTTTCCAGAAGAAGATCGAAGATCGGGCTGCAGCCAAGCCGCCAACGATGAAGTCGTTCGCCTGGATGTCTTTGATCGGATTGGTAGCGGGCTTTCTGGTGGGCATCACTTCGGTCGGATCGGGCAGCATCGTGATGATGATGCTTTTGCTCTTCTATAGCTTTCAGCCGAAGATCATGGTGGGCACCGACATTGTCCATGCATTGTTGCTTACAGGTGTAACCAGTTTTCTCCACTTCAAGATAAACAACAATATCGACGTCCACTTGGTTGGGGCGCTCTTGATCGGTTCCGTTCCCGGAGGATTGCTCGGTTCCTATTTGAGTACGCGGGTTCCGGTGCCGTGGCTAAGGCGGATTCTTTGCGCGGTGTTGCTGGCCACGGGCGCACGCATGTTGATGGCTTGAGGCTCATGAGGTTCGCCCCGTGACCTTCTGTGTCCTCCGTGGTAAATGATTTTTGGTGACAAACAAATATGCCCTCAAAATACGCTGATATTCTGCAACGAATCCACTCCGCGCTGGAGGCCTCGCGCGCCGTCTTTTCTCGGTTTACGCCAGGAGCGATCGAGACTGAATACAAAATCGGTCACGATCCTGTGACGGAAGCGGATCGAGCTCTCGATGCGGTTCTGCGCAAAGAATTGCTTCGCGAGGGAGAAGGCTGGCTGTCCGAAGAAAGCGTGGACGATCCCATCCGCCTGCAGCGCTCACGCGTTTGGGTCGTCGACCCGTTAGACGGCACCCGCGAATTCGTGAAAGGCATTCCGGAATTCTGCGTCTCGATCGGATTTGTCGAGAATGGACGTCCCGTGGCTGGCGGAATTTACAATCCCGCAACAGACGAAACTTTCCTGGGATCGATCGATTCAAGTGTTATATACAATGGTAACCCTTCCCAGCCCAGCCAGCGCACGAGCCTTCAGGGCGCTCTGGTTCTTGCAAGCCGCAGCGAGGTGAAGCGCGGCGAGTGGAAAGTCTTTGAGAACGCTCCCTTCACTATCCGGCCCATGGGTTCCGTGGCCTACAAACTCGCCCTGGTTTCAGCGGGACTGGCAGATATTACTTTCACCCTGACTCCCAAGAACGAGTGGGATGTGGTGGCAGGGGCAGCCCTGGTGCAGAGCGCGGGCGGCTTCGTCACCACGTTGGAGAAAACTGAATTGACCGCTAACCGCCGCGATCCGCTTCTGTCAGGCCTTCTGGCCTGCGGACCGTTCCTGAAAGATGAGTTGCTGGCTCTCGTGGAACCCCACCTCCGGGTGGCGGAGCAGACTCGGTAGCGCAACTTGTGCGTTGGTTGCGTGTTAGATTATGAAAATAGCGGTGCCGCTCGAGTAATTGCGTTATGATTCGTCGCCTGATCGCCGGAACCAAGCGCGCCTTCGGACTGCACCATCCGGGCCGCAATCTGGACGTTTTTCCCGATGACACGTTTCTGGTTTCCTATCCGAAATCGGGCAATACCTGGACCCGGTTCCTGATTGCGAATTTGGTATATCCCACGAGACACCCAGACTTCTCCAACATTAACGAATTGATTCCGGACCCTGAGGCGCTTTCAAAGAAACGGCTTAATTCGCTTCCGCGCCCTCGTATTCTCAAAAGCCATCAGTACTTTGACCCGCGTTATCAAAAAGTAATTTATATCGTTCGCGACCCGCGCGACGTGGTCCTCTCCGAATACCATTTTCAGATCAAGCGTCGCGTAATCGGAGAAGAGTTCCCGATTGCCGATTTTGTCACCCGATTCCTGCGCAACCAACTGGGCCATCCCTATGGCAGTTGGTCGGAGAATGTGGCCAGTTGGCTCTACACCCGAGGCAGCCACCCCGGCTTCCTGCTGGTTCAATACGAGGCCCTACTGTCCCAGGCCACGCGGGAGATGGGAAGAATCGCGAACTTCCTGGGTGTTGAGGGAAATCCGGCGTCGCTCTCCCATGCCATTGAACAAAGCTCTGCGAGCCGCATGCGCGAGTTGGAGCAGAAACAGGCTCACCTGTGGTCCTCCACCAAGGACACACGATTGGACAAGCCCTTTGTACGCGAAGCCAAAGCTGGGGGCTGGCACACCGAATTGCCTCAGGACTGCGTGGCCAGGATTGAGGCGGCCTGGGGCGGCCTGATGACGGATATTGGTTACGAAGTGTCCGTACCGGCCCTGGTCGAGTCCAGCCCAGGATCGTAATCGAAGACCCTGAAATTACCCTACCGAAAATACCCTATTTGGGGGATTCCCACCTTTCATCCCTTTTCTATGCTGTGTTTGTTCGCAGGAGTGCGGTCCGATGTATTGGATCGAGGATCGCGCTGCCCGGTTCCCGCAAGCGGGCCCGAGCAGATCCTGACAGGGGAATTGCGATGCTATACGGCATAAAGACTGTAGTTACCTATCTGTTGGGAACTGACATCGCCGGCCGCAAGTTTGCAGTGTATCCCGACGATTCAATGCTCGTATCCTACCCGCGCTCAGGGAATACCTGGACCCGGTTCCTCATCGCCAACCTCCTGCATCCGGATGCGGACGTAAGTTTCGCCAATATCGAACGGTTGGTTCCCGATACCTCGTCGCAATCCAGCCGCGCCTTGAAACGCACTCCCCGGCCGCGGCTGATTAAGACTCACGAGTATTTTGACCATCGATACAGGAAGGTTATTTACATCGTCCGCGATCCGCGCGATGTGGCTGTTTCCTACTACCACTTCCAGAGGAAGTATCGTCAGATTGACGACTCTTGCACAATGGAACGGTTCGTGGAAAATTTCGTCCGCGGCCGAATGCTTTCCGCAGGATGGGGAAGTTGGGGAGAGAACGTGGCAAGTTGGATTTCCACTCGGGGCGAAAGCCCCGATTTCCTACTATGCCGGTACGAGGACATGCTGGAAGACCCGGTCCGGGAACTGGCAAGGATCGCCTTCTTCCTGGGCATTGAACCCAGCCAGCCGCTGCTGCAACAAGCGGTGGAGCGCAGTTCCGCGGATCGCATGCGGAAGCTGGAGAAGTTGCAGTCTGACCACTGGGTCGCGACCAAAGGCCACCGCAAAGACATTCCGTTCATCGGAGTTGCGACCTCCGGAGGCTGGAGGAATGTCCTCTCAGAAAAGTCCGTCCTTCAGATTGAAGAAGCATGGGGAGAGTGGATGGCAAAGCTGGATTATGAATTGGCGGGCAGCCGGCGCCCACTCATGTTTCCGCCGGGGACTGGCATCTCCAGACAACCACTGATGGCAGGTCGTAGCGAAGTCTAGCATTGGTCTGAAGAACCTGATGTCTGCGACGGACCGCATTCCGTCGGGGGTCATGCGGTGCACTAGGGTGGTGCGCTCAAGAGAGTACGCGAAATCGCGATCCATAGGGTAGGCTAGTTGTGATGCCCGAACCGATCGACGCTTCGCATCACCAGACGAATGAGGCCCAGCCGGGGCGCCAATCGCCTCTGGTGAGCGTGATTATTCCCGCCTTCAACGCCGCCAGCCACGTGGCGTCCGCTCTGGGCTCCGTCTTGGCGCAGAGCTTTGGCGATTACGAAATAATTCTTATCAACGACGGATCGACGGATAGAGATCAGCTCGAGCAAGTTATCCAGCCATACATTTCTCGCATCCACTACCTGACCCAGGAAAATCGAGGCCCTGGCGCAGCCCGCAACCTGGGCATCCGTAGCGCGAAAGGTGAATGGGTGGCTTTCCTGGATAGTGACGACGCATGGCTTCCACATTACCTCGCAGAGCAGTTGAAGTTCCTGCGCAATGATCCTTCTCTGGATATGGTCTATTGCGACGCCACGCTGGAAGGCGACACAAACGCGGTTGGACGGACCTTTATGCAAGTTTGCCCCTCCTCCGGACTAGTGACGTTTGAGAGCGTTTTAGTCGAGCAAGCTCAGGTCCTCACCTCGGCGACCCTGGTCCGCCGGCGACGGCTACAAGCGGCCGGCCTTTTTGACGAAAACATTCGCTATGCGGAAGATCATGATTTATGGCTGCGCGTTCTGCACAGCGGAGGGAAGATCTCGTATCAGCGCCAGACACTGCTGCGCAAGAAAGTGCGTTCCGATAGTCAGGGATCGGTGCCGGGAGCCCTGTTGGCGGGTGAAGTTCAATCGCTCAAAAAGCTGGATCGCGAACTGGATCTGAGTCCCAGCACACGGACGTTGCTGGCGCAGCGATTGCGGAAAATACAGGCGGACCTGGCACTCGTAGAGGGCAAGGCACTCCTGCTGACAGGAGCAACGGACAAAGCCTACGAATCGCTGACACGAGCTTACGCGCTCTCGCCTACACCCAAGCTTCGTGCCATCCTGGTGGCGCTGCGAATCGCACCCCGCTTGGCGGTTACGGGAGCGCGCTTCTGGCAGCGCCGGACGCCACAGCGCCGACGCGCATGAAAGATTGCGCACAGCGTCGGTCCTGTTCGCTGGCGATTGTGTATCCAACTCGGAATTCATGAAAAAGCTAGATAAAATCGCGCTCCTTAAGAACGTTGGCTCCAGTTGGTTTGCGCTGGGCATCAACATTGTCGTTGGCGTTCTTCTGTCGCCCTACATCCTTCATCACTTAGGCGACGAAGCTTTCGGTCTGTGGGTTCTGATTTTTTCAATCACCGGCTACTACGGGCTGTTCGATCTGGGGATTCGTTCTTCCATCGTGCGCTACGTGGCAACTTTTTCAGCCACCAGCGACCAAACTGAGTTGGACCGCCTGATCAGCACTGCCCTTTTCACCTACACCGGGATTGGCCTGGTTGCGCTTCTGGTCACTTTGACTGGAAGCGTGTACGTCGCTTCGATCTTTCGCATTTCGGCGGATTTTCTCCACACGGCGCGGTGGCTTTTCTTAATTGTCGGATCGGCGGTGGCCCTCGGTTTTCCGCTAGGAATCTCTGGTGGCATCCTGGAGGGATTGCAGCGCTTTTATCTGCTGAATTTCACCAACATCAGCGCGACCCTGATCCGGGCTCTCTTGATTGTGCTCGCCTTGCGGCACGGGGGAGGCTTGCTTACAGTGGCGCTGATCACCGTATCAATGCCCCTGTTTTCCGGAATGGTCAACGCCATCGCGGTCCTCCGCCTCCTGCCGCTGCGTCTAAGCATCAAGAATGTCAATCGCGGAAGTTTGCGGCGTATCGCCACCTACAGTAGTTCAACCCTGATCATCATCGTGGCCGCGCGTCTGCGCTTCAAGACTGATGCCATGGTCATCGGCACGTTTCTTTCCTCCGCCGCGATCACCTACTTCGCCATTGGATCACGCCTGGTGGACTATGCCGGAGAAGTTGTCAGCGGCCTGGCCCAGGTATTCGTGCCCATGTCGAGTCAATCCGATGCAACCGGCGATTTGGCAGGATTAAGAAAAATATTTGTCGCTGGAAACCGGGCTTGCGCTTTAATCATTTTCCCCATGGCGGCAATCCTCATTATCCTGGGCAAGTCGGTGATCGAGGCATGGGTCGGCCGACGTTATGTGGCCACAAGTTATCCCGTGCTGCTGATGCTTATCATCCCGTCTACTCTGTTGTGGTCGCAGTCCGCGTCGGCCCGCGTTCTGTTTGGGATGGCGAAGCACAAGACCCTCGCCATCGTGACGCTACTCGAAGGCAGCTCGAATTTGTTTCTCAGCATCTTTCTGGTGCGACGGTTTGGCATCCTGGGCGATGCAGCCGGCACTGCGATTCCACTCGTTTGTACAGCTCTGTTCTTTCTGCCCCGGCATCTTTGCCGTGTGTTGAAGCTGAGCGTTGGGATCTACCTTCGCGAAGCATTTCTGCTGCCCCTGATTCTCTGTGCGCCGTTGGTGGCCGTTCTGCTGCTGGTGCGGCATTGGTTCGTCGCTCACAACTTCCTCCAATTGGCAGTTCAGTTGGTGGCGGGCGCGATCGTGTACGGCGCGGGACTTCTGTGGGCAGTCACGACCCGCAAAGTTTGGCACGTTCAAGGCATTCACGATCAGGATACCGCCAACCAGGTCGCAGGCGGCTTGATCGAAACCTATCAGCAGGAAGAGGTTTAAGAATCGCACACAGCGTGCTACCGATGACGGGAAAAGAAGGTTTTGAGAAACACACCCAGCTCTTCACTTCCTTGCGATACCCGGGATGCGCTCATGACTGAGCGCGGAACCGTCTTCCTGATGTATCACGAAATCGAGGAACCGGGCCGTCCACTCTGCCAGGCGGAGCCCGGGTATGTCCGCTACGTGCCGCACTCTTCCAAGTTCCGATCTCAGATGGACTTCATCAAGCGCCAAGGTTGGCGGGGAGTCAGTGTGAGCGAAGCTCTTAACCATCAGCCGGGAAATATCGCCATCACATTCGACGATGGCTCCGAAACCGACTTGCTTTTCGCCGCTCCTATCCTGCGGGAGTTTGGTTTTGGAGCAACGTTCTACATCACGACTGGGTTTCTCGGGAAGCCGGGCTACCTGAGCGAATCGCAATTGCGCGAGCTTTGCGCGTTAGGTTTCGAAATCGGCTGCCACTCGATGACCCACGCTTACCTCACCGACCTCGACGACGAGGGAATTCACCGCGAAGTTGCAGACGCAAAATCTCAACTGGAGCAGATCATTCGCCGTCCCGTCGAACATTTCTCTTGCCCCGGTGGACGCTACAGTCAACGGGTTTCGCAGGTGGCTCGTAGTGCTGGATATCGAAGCGTGGCGACCAGCCGCATGCAGATGAACTCGGCATCGTCGGACCGATTTGCCCTGGGGCGCGTGGCCGTGATGCGATCGACCTCGCTTGCTGAGTTCGCTGAGCTTTGCAGCGGTCGAGGATTCAAGCGGCGTAACTTGCTGGTTCGGCTTCGTGAGGGATCGAGGCGTCTGCTCGGGAACGCCTTCTATGATCGCTTGCGGGATGCTGTTCTCCGGCGTCGTCCCATGTGACACGACGCAAAACTACACGAAGGTCCAGCGCGATGCATCTCTTCGTGTACCTTCGTGCCCTTCGTGGTAAAGATTAAGACATCCTCCGATTCAAGTCTGTTTCTCCCGAGTCCCGCCTGGTTACTATTGGTCCTCCCTGCGACTGAACACCCGTCATGTACCAATGAACTTAGATGGGCGCGACCTTCAGTTACCTTCCGCAAGTGAGCGCAGCCTAATAAAGTGCCTGCTAGGACTCAAACGTGATTCCCCAACATCGTTCTGAGAGGCGGGCATGACATGTTCTTCAACCGTTGCCGAGTGACAGCAAGCGCGTTATCGAATAACGCACGGAATTCGATAGCCGGAGTCAAACTAGTATTACTGGTCGGACTATTGCCGATCACGTTCTTCATCATTTCCTGTTCACCGGTGTCTGTGCAAAACCCCAACGCTAGTCAAGCCGCAGCTGCGAATGGCGCTATCCAAATCGCGCCTTCCACAGCAGAGGTTCAATCAGCCGGGAGTCTGCAACTCACCGCCACCCTGACGGGCACGAACCGCACCGCGGTTTCGTGGTATAGCAGCGTGGGAACCGTATCCGGTACAGGTCTTTTTAAGGCTCCTTCCGTGACCATTGCCACCAAGGCCGTCATAACCGCGGTTAGCCAAGGGGATCCCCTCTCCGGGGACCTTCCGTCGAATCTGCCTCAGCAGATCGGGAAGCCTATGGCATCAGGGTCGGCAACCATTACCATCCTTCCCGTAAGCTCCTCTTCAAGGCTCGCGATTGCTCCCTATACCCTGCCACTCGCTACCGTCGGAGTAAGCTACAGCGCAGCCATCACTGCTTCCGGAGGGAACGCGCCATACAAATGGAGCGCCATCTCGCCCGGGCTTCCCCCGGGTTTGGCGCTTGACCCGCTCAGCGGCGCGATCAGCGGTACGCCGATGCAAGCCGGTACGTTTTCCTTCCAGGTACAGGTGACGGATTCACTTTCTCACACCGCCACGTCGACCTCGACCATGGCCATCTCCTCCGCCCAGAGTTCCGGCGCTTACGATGGCCCTGCGGAGCTGCCGCGGGTATACATGCAAACGGCAATGTCGAATACGCCTGCGACAGGTGCGATTACGCTGGTTCCCACCGGAGGCGATTTTCAAGCAGCGCTTAACAGTGCGCAGTGTGGCGACACCATCCAATTGCAGGCGGGTGCAACTTTCTCGGGCCTGTTCAAACTTCCGGCCAAGTCTTGCGACGACCAGCACTGGATCATCGTTCGCACCAGTTCCCCTGATTCCAGCTTGCCAGCCGAGGGCGCACGTGTCTCGCCCTGTTACGCAGGAGTAAGCTCGCTGCCGGGGCGTCCCTCGCTCCATTGCAAGTCCACAAAAAACGTACTGGCCAGAATTCTCTACAATCAGACGGCTGGATCAGGACCAATTCAGTTTGACAGCGGAGCGAATCATTACCGCTTTATCGGATTGGAAATTACGCGCTCCGTAGGAACCGGATACGTGGGAGCCTTGCTTTCGGCTCAGAGCAATGCCACTGCGGACCAACTCATCGTTGACCGGAGCTGGCTGCATGGCACAGCGCAGGACGAAACATCGATGGGCCTGGCTCTTGCAGGGCTGACGAACACCGCGGTCATCAACTCTTATCTGGGCGACTTTCACTGCACTTCCAAGGTCGGCTCCTGCACCGACTCCCACGCCCTCTCCGGCGGCTCCGGTTCTGCACCCGGTGGCCCCTATCAGGTAGTGAACAATTTCCTGGAGGCGGCGGGCGAGAATATCTTGTTCGGAGGCGGCGCTGCCACCGTTTCACCCACCGACATTGAGATTAGCCGGAACCACTTTTTCAAACCCATGACCTGGATGTCGGGCAGCGCCGGCTATGTGGGAGGCGCAGGCGGAAACCCGTTCGTGGTCAAGAATCATCTGGAACTGAAAAATGCCCAGCGCGTGCTGGCTGAAGATAACGTTTTCGAGGACTGCTGGGGCGGATTCTCGCAGGTAGGGTTCTCCATTCTGCTGACTCCGAAGGACCAGTACGACGTCATAACAAAAGTTAACAACTGTCCGCTTTGCCAGGTCACCGACGTGACGGTCCGCTACTCCACAATCAGCCATGTCGGCGCGGGCATCCAAATCGCCAACGTTCCTTCCGATGGCGGAGGAGACGCGTCGGCCGGCGAACGCTACAGCATTCACGACATCGTCATCGACGACATCAGCGTCACTAAGTACGCCGGCGGCGGTGGGTTCATGGAATTCGGCAACGGCTGGACAGCCAACGTGCTGAATAGCGTCACCGTGAACCATGTCACGGCGTTCCCGGATTCCGCCGGTCACGTGCTCAATTTATTCAACGACACCACGAATCCCACAATGTGGGGATTCACCTTCACCAACAACATCGTGAACGCCACGAAGTTCCCTGTCTGGAATGGTAACGGCCACGCCCTGAGTTGCGCTTTCAAGGACGTGCCCATCACAAGTCTCACCACTTGCTTCAAGTCTTATTCGTTTACTAACAACGTGATCGCGGCTGCTTCGAGTAACTACCCACCGTCCAGTTGGCCGACTGGAAACATGTTCCCGACAACCGACTCAGCGATTCAGTTCGTCAACTATAACAACGCAATCGGCGGCGACTACCATCTGTCCACGTCAAGCCCGTACAAGAATACGGGCTCGGACGGCAAGGATCCGGGTGCCGATATTGACGCCGTCCAGGCTGGAATTGCCGGAGTTTATTAGCCCTGTCCGACGCGGTGGTGTCCTAACGCCGCACTATTAGGACACCACCGGTCGATGCCGAAAGGGATGGGGAAGTCTTGGGCAAGCCCCACCCAAAGTTCACTTCGGTTTCGATCCCTTGACGCCGATGGGAATTTCACCGACAGTGAGGTTCCCAAGCCCGCAACTCTCAAACCAGCGGAATACCTGTTCATAGGTGTGCTTGGATTGATACTGAGGAGAGTACCAATCCAGGGTATCCAGGACTCTGGCTTCAGGGTCAGGTTGACGGTTGACGGGAAAAACGTGATGAACCAGCCCTGCGACGGGTTTGCCGACGACGGGAACCACTCGTAGACCCCGGTCCAGCCAGTAGAAAAAAGGCACGGCGACGCGGAAGAAGCGATGCAAAGCGCGCGGCGACATACGGTGGGTGATCTTGCGATACTGATCGCTGAACCGATACCACTTGTTGTAACCGCTGTACAGCCACACTGCGATCGTCCCCCCGGGTTTCAGATACTGCGGCAGTGTCTTAAACGCCTTTTCGCAGTCAGGTGTGTGATGAAGAACGCCCATGCTGTAAATGCAATCGAACGTTTCGGGTAAAAAAGGAAGGGCGAACACATCCGCCTGGAAAGCCACAAAATCCCGGTCGGAGAGATTTTCAGCCGCCACTTCGGCGGCGGCGCTTAAGTCGATCCCCACCACATGAGCGCCCCATCGGGTCGCGACCTCCGCAAACCGGCCCATGCCGCAACCCACGTCCAGCACCAGCTTTCCCTTCAAATCTTCGGGCTTGAGTCCGATCTTCTTTACGAAATCTGGCTCCGAGAAATTGCGGCTGGCGTCATCCAACTGAGTCTTGCGAAATTGCTTCCACTGATATCCGAAGCTGTCGGCATAATTGCTCTGGTCGACAAAACGAAGCACGCCCCTTACCTCCGGAAATTGACGCCCGCAAGCGGGGCAAGAATAGCCATTCTCCTGTCTGGCGAGCGAACCCCGGCACACGGGACAACAGAGGAGAAGAGGTGGCTCGTTGGAAACTGGCGATTGCGCTATTTCATGGCTCGTGGACGACAATGCACTTCTCCCCGTAAAAGCGTTGGCTGCGATCTGGCTCACGTCGATAGATTACCGCAAAAGCTTCCCTTCGCGCGATGAGTGCCACGCACAACTGGAGGATTACAATGCAGCTTTCTTTAAAACGGTCGATTCCCCCCGGCTCACTGAACTCGCGCTCTTTGCATCTGGTTCTTGAGAACTCGAAAGATCTCATCAGCGGCGATTTGATTGCCTCTCACCGAAGGATGCGTTGGATCATAAGGGATCATCTTGTTTCGAAGATACAGGTCCTCGGAACTGTGAACTCGATAGACAGGAAGGAGGTCGATCAAGGTGAAACCCAAGGTTGCGGCGAGCCCCTGTAACCGTCTCTGAGGCTCACCGGAGAGTGCCCCATCGCCGAGTTGCAGATGAAGTCTCTCCCGGCAAAACTTGAATTCTGCCGGCGACATCTGCATCTGCATGGGGAAAACCGCCACTACAAGCCGGTAATTGCGTTCGCGGCAGAACGCAATGATTCGCAACAGCATTTCCCGACTTGACGCCCAAGCCTGCGTTTGGTAGGCCGACGCAGGCTGCACCGCTACAAAGTTCAACCCCTGGACCTTGTTGATATCGAGGACGCCAGAACCGTACAAAGTCGACTTGAGGCTTCCGTAAACCAGCGTGTAAAGCTGCGAATGGCGCAATACCAAAGAGTTGAACCTACGTGCCCTGGGCAGGCGGCCGCCCCACTGTGTGCTACCCTCCAAAACAACACCCGCCTCGGAGTACACAAGTATGTCATTGAGGCACAGACCGATCAGCACAATGTCAGGTTGAAGCAACTCGGCTTTCTGATTCAGGAAATGAAGGTAGTCGCTGAGCGAGGCCCCCAGCGTACCTCCATTCAACACTTCGTATCTTGTGTCGTCTGCTGGCGCTTCATTCAGGCGTCTCTCCAATGCTTTCGCATACGTATCTTGAATGGGAATGCCATACCCGAAAGTGATCGAATCGCCGACCACCAAAATGCGCGTGTTGTGAGGCGGCTTGGGGCTGCTGTTTTCATCTCCCCTGAGGCCGTCCCGGTTAATGGACACAGGCACACCTGTGAAGATGGCGCGGCCGTTGGGAATGTTCTCCACGAAGTGAGGAGATGTCGGCAGCACCCTTCGGAAAGCGTGACTATCCCAGAACCCCAGGTCCTGCGGGTAGAAAATCCGAATGCCGACTTCGAGCGCCAGCATCGTCACGCAAACGCTCAATGCCGCAGTGCCGAGCTTCGCCAGGAAAAGAGGTCGCAAAGGGAATGTCGTCCATGAAACCAATACGGGACCAATAAGGGTTAAATCCCCGCTGGCAAGTGACAGTATCGCTAAGACTTATCGTGTGCTCTAGGCTACCTTTCGATTGGACGCAGCGGGATGGAGCCTGCCGTCTACCTCCGACGGACCGTCGTTGACACGAGTGAAAATCACCTGGTAGTCCCGCCGGAAACATTTCCCGCAGCGCACCGGCTGCAGAAGGAGTAGAGGCACTAGATACCTCTCCGAAAACGTCCGACGTCGGGAGCGAAAGCCGAGATGACTGCCGCAGTCGGAACACTGATATTGAAGAAACGATTCTTTAGGAAATTCGAGCATCGCGCGGCACCTCGGCAAAATCGCCGTCAAAATAGCTGCTAATTGTATTGCACGCTTAGCCACGAAACAAGCATAAGTTGCTGAATGTAAGGTAACGGGCTACTTTGAGAGTACTTCCTACCCTGATGTAATCATTGGTTGACAAGAGCCTCCGCCGGGAGCAGACTGGCATCTTTCGTCCGTCGTAATCATCCGACGAACGTCATTTGTGTCGTCGACGATTTGGCCGAGGCTGCCGGGCAACCGTGCTCTGACCATGCATAAGCAAAACGGGTTCGAAGGAACTCCCGATGCCGTCAAATGCGCCATGCGCGCTTTGAAGAAGGAGATTTTCGGATTCAGCTTCGACTACCCCCTCTACACTGTCCCAGAAAGCTTCGAGAAGGACTCCCTGCACTACTACCTCTATAGTGATGCGCTGGCTTGGGAGGCGCTACGGCTGGATCCCAGTGGCATTCCTAAGGCTTGGTATAGGGTGACAGGCGCGGTTTACTGGCCGGCATACATTGCGTGGTACGGACTGGTCCAGTTGGGGCACTATCTGCGGCGCGGCGACAACGAGAATCTAGCCTCCTTCCTCAAACAGGTTTCATGGTTGGAGGAAAATGCGGTCTTGCGCAGCGATGGCGCGGTTGTTTGGCCGATGAATTTTGATTATCCGAACGGCGCAGTCCTGCTCAAGGCGCCGTGGATCTCGGCACACGCTCAGGGCCTGGTGATTAGCGCCCTGGTTCGGGCGTGGCGACTGACGAAGCGGCGTGAGCTACTCGAGCTTCTCAAGAAGTCGGCGAAAATATTCGAACTCGATGTTAAAGATTCCGGTGTCCGGGTTTCAATGGAGGGCCATACGCTGTATACCGAGGTCCCAGGGGGACCAGTTCCCGGTATCATCGATGGCTTCATGACCTCGCTTCTCGGCCTTTACGACTTGTATGTCGAAACGCGGGAGCCTGTTGTGGGCCGCCTGTTTGAAGAAGGCTTGGCGGGACTCAAATATGCGTTGCCACGCTGGGATTACAGAAACAAGTGGAGTTGGTACAGTTGCGCGTACCTGAGCCCGCCCGCGTATCACAATCTAAACTGCCTCCTTCTGCAGGTTCTGGCAACCTTATCGAAGCAACCTGTTCTGGCTGAATACGCTCGACGATGGAGTCCCAGACAGCTCTCTGCGCTCGACCGGACAGAAATCTATCTTGGTTTCGTGCTCACAAAAAATGCAAACCGTTTGCGGCACCGAACCTGGCGTCAGGGGCTGGAAAGGACTTCCGCCGGTTCGGCGAGCTAGAAAAAGCCTTTGGAGTCCTCAGCCAACGACGGCGAGAGGCATCCCCGCCACAGGGAGGATCCGGCCTCCCCGGAAACCGGCCGATCGCGCCCGCATGGTATGATTTTCCCGATATGTCATGCTGAGCTCGAGCCAAGGGCTACTGATTCATGACGAACTCGCAACTATCCGAACGTAATCGGGCCGAGGTCGAACGCAGTGCGTCCGAGGCCAGCAAGGTTGTCGTCAAGCCGCTGCCACGCGCTCAGATTGACCGCTATATAAACCCTCCGTCCGATACGCACTACGGACTGGAATACGCTTTTTACTTGTTGGGTGACATTCGAGGTAAGACGGTGCTCGACCTCGGTTGTGGAACCGGAGAAAACGTTATCCCATTGATCGAGCGCGGCGCTCATGTCATCGGCATAGACATCTCTCCCGACTTGATTGCCATAGCCCAGAAGTGTGTGCGTGACGCGAATCTCGAAGCATCTCTTTCGGTTGGGGATGCGTACAATACCGGCCTGCCGGATGAGTCTGTCGATGTGGTGTTCAGCATGGCGCTCATTCACCATCTCGATATAAAGGTTGTACGCGACGAAATGTGGAGAATCCTTCGCAAAAGCGGGGTGATTATCCTCGGGGAGCCTGTGCGATTTTCCAAGGGCTATGCCTGGGTGCGCCGTCTCCTGCCCGCGAAAGAGGATATTTCGGAGTACGAGCATCCGCTAAACCGGGAAGAACTAGCCACCATGATGGAGCGCTTCAGCGTCCAGGGGACGCGCTACTTCCGCCTGCCTTTTGTGCCGCTGGCTTCCCGCTTAATGCCGTCGAAGAGCGCCGACGCCTATAAAGCAAGTGACTGGATACTCCAGCGTTCGGCGGCGGCTGAGCGTTATGCGTCGGCGGTTGTTACCAGGTTACAAAAATAGAATGGACGTTTGGCATTGCGATTCCTTATGACACCCACGTTAGTCCCTCGGCTGCTCGGATTGATTGTCGCACTGGCATCTGTTGCATTTGGACTTCAGACTCGGAGCGTGCCTGTGGACTCCCAGGCAGGAGCATCCGCAGAGAAGCTTGACGGTCCCGCGGAGCTGCCCCGAGTCTTCATGAAGAGCGGGTTAGGAGATACACCCGCATCAGGCCAAACCCGCGTCGTCCGCGCCGGCGACGACCTCCAACAGGCAATTAACAATGCCCAGTGCGGTGACACGTTAAAACTTCAGGCTGGCGCAGCCTTTCACGGATCGTTTCGATTCCCAGCAAAACCCTGCGATGACGCTCATTGGATTGTCCTGCGCTCGAGCGCATCCGATGACGCTCTGCCTCGAGAAGGCACGCGGATAACTCCCTGCTACGCCGGCGTTCCGTCGCTTCCGGACCGGCCGGACTTCCATTGCGCTTCCGTGGCCAACGTCCTGGCCAAACTTGAATTTGACGACAAAGGCGGTTCCGGTCCGCTCGCTTTTATGCACGGAGCCAATCACTACCGGTTCATTGGACTGGAGATAACGCGCGGGCAGCCGGGAGCGTCCATAACGGCTCTGGCCTTCATGAAGGAGGCAGGCACGGCTGATCATCTTGTTTTTGATCGAGTATGGATGCATGGCACCGCTCAGGACGAAACGACGCGCGGCGTAGCCCTCAAAAGCATGACCTACGTTGCGGTCGTCGATTCCTTCTTTAGCGATTTCCACTGCGTCGCCGCTACGGGCTCCTGCACAGATTCCCAAACCGTTGGGGGTGGTGTCGGCGTGGATCCGGAGGGCCCCTTCAAAATCGTTAACAACTTCCTTGAAGCTGCCGGGGAAAATATCCTGTTCGGAGGCGGACCGGCGACGAGTGCGCCCACAGATATCGAAATTCGGCATAACCACCTGTTTAAGCCGATGATCTGGAAAGAAGGCACTCCAGGTTTCGTGGGAGGCGCCTCTGGTCGTCCCTTTATCGTAAAGAATCTTTTCGAACTAAAGAACGCTCAGCGCGTACTGTTCGAAGCCAATGTGCTGGAAAACTGCTGGGGAGGTTTTTCACAAACCGGTTTTGGCATTCTGCTCACGCCCAAGAATCAAGGCAACGCATGTCCCAAGTGCCAGGTTACAGATGTGACGATCCGGTACAACATAGTTCGCAGCGTGGCGGGTGTATTGCAGCTTGCCAACGTAAAGTCGGACGCCGGCGGCTCCACCGCCGCTGGCGAGCGCTACAGCATTCATGACCTCGTGGCAGAAGACGTGCAAGAACAAAAATATGCTGGATTTGGCCTGTTTTCTCTCATCCTGGCCAACGACCCGCCCCTTCGCAATGTTCGCATCGAGCACGTTACCGCTTTTGTTCCCCGTGGCATTTTCTCCATCACCAACGCTACAGGGCAGAAGTTGACCAATTTTGTGATTGCGAATAACTTGTTCTATTCGTCTGGCCCACGCCAGATCGGCTCGGCTGGCGGAGGTCCCCAGAATTGCTCCTACAAACCTGACGCTCAAGGCCCCGCTGGAATATTCAAGAATTGCTTCGCCGATCCTGGAGTCACGCACAATCTCATCGTGGCCGGAGCCGATTGGCCTGCGGGCAACATCGTCGTCAAAGACGCGGCCGCCGCCGGCCTGAAAACTCTTGAAGGGAACCGGCTGGAGGACTATCGCCTCTGCCGATCGAAGGACGCTGCCAGTTCCTGCCACAAAGCTTCTCCCGCCATCGCCGCCGGCAGTGATGGCAAGGATATTGGCGCTGACATCGACCGAATCGAACAACTCACCGCCGGAGTTCGCTGAGAAATGTTCCTGTGGGGACAGCCCTCCCCTTCGACAAGCTCAGGGCAGACTCTCGGCTGCCCGTCGTGCGAAGCTCGACAGCTTTTCTTGTCGGGCAACACGAGGATATTCCTCTGCAGTTCATGCTCTCGTCCGTAATCTGGTTGAGCATCACGATCCTGTGCTAGATTTCTTGTTACTCTGTAAATATCGCGGGGTTCAGGCTGCCGCAGCGCTCAGCCACGTACTGGTGACATGCTATGGGTTCGATTGCCCGGTCTTGGGCGCCAACGGGGACATTCCACCATTTCGGTTTTGTCGTTGCTTCCATTCAGGAGACGGCAGCATCCTTCGCGGAGTCGATGGCTCTTGACTGGGATGGCGAGACGATTCTCGATCCCCATCAGCAAGTGAGCGTGACTTTTCTCCGCGGCAAGAACCCCGCGGATCCGCTCGTCGAATTAGTTGAGCCCGCAGGTGATAGTTCGCCGGTCTTATCGTTTCTTAAGCGTGGAGGGGGGCTGCACCACGTTTGCTATGTGGTGGATTCGCTCGAGGCTCAACTCGAAGATTGCCGTGCACGTCGATCTCTGGTAGTGCGGCCGCCGCTCCCGGCAGCAGCCTTCGGAGGAAGACGCATCGCCTGGGTGTATACGAAGAACAAGCTGCTTGTGGAGTATTTGGAGCGCTGAAGGAATGTCGCACACGGAAAACATGCTGGGCTTGCGCGGCGAGGTGGATCGCCGCTTAGAGGCGGGATCGCCGGAAGCGTCGGCAGCAGGCATTCGCGAGCTTTGGAGAAACCAAAGCGAACTGGCAACCGCGGCATTCGTCTGTTCGCGCTTCGAGCGACTGCGCGGCAAGTTGCCGTTGACTCCCCATCGCACGGCCATTCTTCGATCCTTTACGGTCGAGCCAATCGTGCCCCTGCTGCGGGCGGAGGCTTTTTGCGCTGGCATTGACCTCAGCGTGCACATCGGCGACTTCAACGCCTATTCGCAGGAGATTCTTGATTCCAGCAGTTCTCTCTATCACTTCACCCCGAACTCTGTGATTCTTGCCGTACGCACTCCTGACATTGCGCCCGATTTATGGACCCAGTATTCCGATTTGTCGTCGGAGCAAGTTAGGGAGGCGTGCGAACGAGTTTCTTCCAGCCTCCAGCGCTTCATCCAGGCATTTCGCGAAAACAGTCCAGCAGCGTTGATCGTCCACAACCTGGAACAACCCGTTCGCCCGAGTTCAGGCGTGCTGGACGCACAATCTGAAACCGGCCAGGCAGAAGCCATTCGGCAGATCAACAATGAATTGAGGAGGCACGCCGGAGCCAACCGCGGAATTTATGTGCTGGACTACGATGCCCTGATAGCCCGCCACGGCCGGCAGAGTTGGCAGGATGATCGCAAATATCTTACCGCTCGTCTTCCCATCTCCGGCGATAACCTCATTTACGTTTCACGGGAGTGGCTTCGTTTCCTGGTTCCGCTGAGCGGGAAAATCGCCAAGGCACTCGTAGTTGATCTCGACAATACTCTGTGGGGAGGTGTCGTCGGCGAGGACGGAGTCACCGGTATCAAGCTGGGCCCTGAATACCCTGGAGCTGCCTACCAGGCGCTACAGCGCGCGATGCTCGACCTGACACGTCGTGGCATTCTGCTGGCCATCTGCAGCAAGAATAATTCCGAAGACGCAATGGAAGTGCTGGAGAAACATCCGGGAATGCTATTGCGGCCTGAACACTTCGCCGCCATGAGAATTAACTGGAACGATAAGGTTCAGGGTCTCCGCGAAATAGCGTCGGAATTGAATATTGGAACTGACTCTCTGGCTTTTCTCGATGACAATCCCGTCGAGCGCGAGCAAGTTCGCGCTTCGCTTCCCGAGGTAACGGTCCTCGACCTTCCTGCGAGCCCTTTCGAATATCCTGCTGTCGTGCGGGACTCTCCGGTGTTCGAGCGATTGTCACTCTCTGCCGAGGATGAGCAACGCACTGCGATGTATGCCGTTCAGCGCGAGCGCGCAAAAGGAGAGCAACAGTTTCAATCGAAAGAAGATTTCTACCGCTTTCTGGAACAAGAAGTCGAGGTCGCGGCACTTGCTCCCGAAACTCTAAGCCGCATCTCGCAGCTCACGCAAAAAACTAATCAATTTAACCTCACCACGCGCCGTTACACCGAACAACAGATCTCCGCGATGAGCCGCCAGGCTGGATGGAACGTTCTCTCCATTCGGGTGCGGGACCGCTTCGGCGATCAAGGACTGGTTGGGGTTGCCATCACGCACGATGCACGCGACACCTGCGAGATTGATACGTTTCTTATGAGTTGCCGGGTGATTGGAAGAACGGTAGAAACTGCTCTTCTGTCGGTCTTGGCGAAAGCCGCGAGCCAGCGGGGACGAACCCGTCTCGCGGGATATTTCCTGCCCACCAGAAAAAACGCGCCCGCGCAGAATTTTTATTCTCAGCACGGATTTAAACTGGAATCGGAAAACGGCGAAGGTTCGCTGTGGGCTTTTGACCTTACCCGGCAAGCGATTCCTTGCCCCGACTGGATTGACCTTAAGGTCACCGAGGGAGTGAACCATTGACAGGCAACGTCCTTGAACAGGTGCGCACAATCGCGTCGGATATATTTTCCGTGCCCCTGGCGAACATACACAACGACTCCACTCCCGAAACGATCGAGAGTTGGGACTCGATTCAACACCTGAGCCTGGCCCTCACCCTGGAGGAAAAATTCAGCGTGCAACTGTCGCCCGAAGAAATTGAACGCATGCGAAACATAGGAGAGATCGCCAAACTGATCGAGACCAAACTTCAAGCCACGCCGAACTAACTTGCCCATCGTCATCCAACCGTATCGCCAGGAACACGAAATAGCCGTACAGCAGTTCAATCAGCGCCTGCAAGCTGGAGGCGCAGAGGCAGATCTGGTGTTTTACGAAACCGCAAAGCCTCGTTGGCTACCTCCGTCCGGCGCTTCCCCGCTGTTCAACGAATTCTTCCTGGCTCTGGATGGGGGCATCGTTCGCGGAGGTTACGCCCTCAAACACCAAGACTTTAGCTTCGCGGATGGAAGCACTCGCTGCGTCGGCTACTACCACCATCCTCTGTCGGAAGGCATCGTCAATAAGGCCCACGCAACCGTGGGCGGGTTGCTATTGCGCGATGCCATGCAACGGAGCCCATTGCTCTATTGCCTGGGGATGGGCGGGTATGATCGTCCGCTTCCGAAAATGCTATTGCGCCTGGGCTGGAGCCATTCTCTCGTTCCCTTTTATTTTCGCGTCGTGCATCCAGCGTTGTTTTTGAGAGAAATGCATATGCTCCGCACTACAGCGGTGCGCAGATTTGCAATGGATCTGACTGCATATTCCGGAGCCGCGTGGGCGGCTTCTAAGGCGTTTCACTTATTCAAGAAGTTGCGTCGGCCGCGGGCAGCCATTTGCGAAAGTGAAGTAGTCGGAGAATTCGGCGACTGGACCGACGCACTATGGCAGCAATCTAAGTCCTCATATGCCATGGCCGCGGTACGCGATGCGGAAACGCTTCGCAAACTGTATCCCGCCAGCGACCAGCATTTCACTCGCCTGCGCATACGCCGGAACGGCACAGACGTGGGATGGGCTGTTATTGGAGAAAGACGCAAGGACGCAAAATATGGTTCGCTCCGCGTCGGTTCCATCCTTGACTGCTGGGCGCCGCCGCAGGATACTCCGCCCGTAATCCTTGCGGCCACCGAGGCCTTGATAAATGCAGGAGTAGATTTGATCACGTCGAATCAGAGTCACAAGGATTGGTGTACTGCTTTCGAGGATGCTGGCTTTTTGAGAGCACAATCCAATTTCATCTTTGCCGCTTCCAAAAAGCTGGCCGAATTATTGCAGCCTTTCGAGGAGACAAAATCGCACATCCATTTCACACGTGCGGACGGAGACGGATTACCCAGAAATTTCTGACTTTACGGACCGGAGCCGGACAGAATGAGCAGATTACTCCGCGGCTTGCGATGATGCGACGGCATGGCCCGGCGCTGTCGTAACAGCTTCATAACCCAGTTCGCTCATCAGATCCGGCCAGGCTGATTCAATGAGCACAACCGACTCCTCCGGCAGCACAGACTTCCATCCTCCAGACGAAGCCTTTCGAACGAAGGGCGCGTCCTGCCTCGTGTATTTTGTCTGCAGCCACTTCCCGCCTTCTTTATTCTCCAACTTTCTCATGCGGTCCGCCGAGCTTAGCTCAACAGCCCGCCCCAATCGATCATGCGTAGGTTCGATTTGCAGCAGGCGCGCCACCTTGGCCAGCTCCCGTTGGGTATGCGCCATCAGGTCTTCGTACCGCAGCAACACAAAATCGGCATGATTCCGCCGCGTGCTCAGCCAGCTGGCTACGTGATCCCCCCAGCAGCCGAGTCGCGGCCAATAATGCGAGGCCATCCAGCGTGGCACAAAATCCTGCATCGGAAAACCATCCGGGAACGATCCTTTCTTCAACTCCCAAAAATAATTCGACACCGCCACGTCCCTCGGATCGCGCACGATGTACACAATTCTTTTATAGCGCGGATCAAAACACTCGTGGCTTTTGATCACCCTCGGCCGCGCCATGTTCCGCATCTCGCGGTCGGAGTGGATATACATATCCGGCAGCAGACGCTCCAAGTTCAGAAAAGTGACGGGCTCGTTCTGGTGCACAAGATTTCCCACCAGGAATCGCATCCAAGTGTTGCCGGACCGCGGATACGATGTCAGAAAGACGTCGTCAGGAAAAACCGTGATGTCCCGCTCGATTTTCAATTTGCGGAACAGTACATCGCTCACCCGCGACAGATGCTTGATTCCCCGCTTAATCATTCCTTCTCTCCGACTTTTTCGGTGGCTCCTTGTCGAGTGACAACTGGCTTTGCTTTTCCGTTCGGCGCGTGATCCCGCATACCCGGTACTGCCGCGCCGCGACCGCCGGGTTTTGCTCGAAACCACCCTAGCACTCGCTGTTTCGTGGCGAACATCTCTTTCGCTCCGTCCCGCAACGTCGAGATGAAATCGAAACGCGACTTTGTGAACCACGGCACTTGGTGGACTTGGCAGCCATACTTTTCTTTATACGTGCCTTCCCCGCCCCAGTCGTAAACTTCGAGGCCACGCCGCTTCCAATATCGCATGACATACCATTGAATCGCTTCATTGGGCCGAAGAATCTGGCTGGACTGGAAACTCGCGTTGCCCCAGAACTCCGCAATCTTATTGAAACCCGGAAAAATTCCGGACGCGATGCACTTGCCCTCGGGGTCGCGCGCCCGCACCAGCAAAATATTTCCCGTGGGCTCCAGATGATTCACCAGGGCGCGCACTCGATGCAGATCGTAGGTTGGAACCAAGCCTTGCTTGGCAAAAACATCTTTCAGTTGCTCGTAGTACTCGCCCGCAAAATCGGCATCATGAGCTTCTTCGATAACGACTCCACTCTTCTCCGCTTTACGAACGCAGCGCCGGCAGGCGCTGTCCATATTGTTAAATAATTCTTCTTCAGACTTGGTCAGGTCCGTGCGATAGGAAGTGTAGAACTGGCACGTGAAACCGTGCTCCTCGCCATCTTCGATCTTGAAGCAAGGATCGGAGATTTCCATATGCAGGCACTTCAAAGTATTCCACGCCATCTCCTCGACCGCGGCCAGAGCCGCTGCTCGCGACACGCCAGGCAATAAGTTGAACCCAATGTACGGCGTCGTCCATCCCGGGAAGGAGCTGCCCAGGATCTTCACGCCGAACCTCGTAACCGTAAGACCGGAAAAATATCCCAGCAGCTTTCCTGCTTGGCGAAGCTCGGCAACGACTGGGGTTGCATTCTGCGTCTCGGCGACGAAAGCGAGCCATTCCCGAGTCTGAAAAACGGTTCTGTCGGCAAAGCCGTCAAGCGCTTGCCAGTCGACCGTCTTCAAGTCAATTGGGATACACTTCATGCTTTCCATCCCCTTGGCCATCACCAGCAAATGCCTTCGTAGCCGCCAGCTCCGCTTGGACGGCGAGACTTATCGAGATTCACCAGATCGATAACTAACTGGTCAGCCCGAAGATACTTCGCAAGCTCGTTCTTGTCGACTGACTTGTTGCCGATGATCACGATCTCAGCATGCCGGAGAACATCCTCCAAATCCGACGATAGCAGCGACCCGATATGTGGAATCACTTCCTCAATGTATTGGCGGTTGGAACCAGCCAGTCTGCCGAGGCTAACATCCTGGTCCCACACTTTGACCTCGTACCCCTCTCCCAGCAAGCGTTTGACCAGTTGTACTTGAGGACTCTCCCGCAGATCATCCGTGCCCGCTTTAAAACTCAACCCAAGTTGTGCGATCTTTCTCTTATTCGTCCGCGTTACAGCTTCCACCGCGCGTTCCACATGTTCCGAATTGCTGGGCAGCAACGACTCGAGCATGGGCAGCTTAAGATCAAGTTCTTTGGCTTTGTAGGTCAATGCCCGCAAATCCTTGGGTAGGCATGACCCGCCAAAAGCAAAGCCCGGCGACAAGTAGGCTCGCGAAATGTTCAAGCGCGTATCGGATGCGAAAATCTCAGTGACCGCCTGCGCGTCCACATTCAAATGCTTGCATAGAGTCCCGACTTCATTTGCGAACGTCACCTTGACCGCATGAAACGCGTTGGAAAGATATTTCACCATCTCGGCCACGCCTACGCTGGTCTCAAACACTTTGCCCGGTGTCTCTTTGTAAAGCTCACGCAAGGGGGCGAGATGAGAAGGATCCTGCGCCCCAAGAATCGTGTATGGCGGCTGCAGGAAGTCGGCGACTGCGCTTCCCTCTCGCATGAACTCCGGGTTGTAAGCCACCACAAAATCGACTCCCGCGCGCCGCCCGCTCGCTTGCTCAAGAATCGGAAGGACTACCGACTCTGTCGTACCGGGTAACACCGTACTACGCAAAACGAACGCATGGCCCGTTTTCTTTTGCTGCAGCGCGCCACCAATCTCACGCGCAACTTTTTCGATGTGACTCAGGTCCAGCTTCCCATTCCGCAAACTGGGTGTGCCGACACATACGAACGAGACATCGGACTCAAGCACCGCCGCGATTGAGTCGACCGTCGCGTGAAGCCGGCAGGCGCGATTGCCCTCGGCCACGAGCTCATTCATGCCCGCCTCGATGATGGGACTGCGCCCGCTTTCCATCATCTCCACCTTCGCCGGATTTACGTCCACGCCGATGACGCGGTGGCCCATCGACGCGAAACACGCAGCCGACACGGAGCCTACGTAGCCCAAACCGAAAACACTGATCGAGAGGCCCACTCTTAACGCTCCTCCGTCCCGAAGAACTTCGCCAATCGCCGCCGCAATAGACCCCTATCAACGAGCCAACTTCCCACTATAGCAATGCTTGAACGGCAAAGCACGGGCGGGCGTAAACCGAAGTCACCAAAGCATCGGCGCTTTTATCGATTGTAAATTCAATAAGTTACAAGAACGTAAACGGGCAAAACATTCGCGCCGTCATCGGAATGGTTAATGCGTGTTTCCATGTTTCTTTCAGGGCACGATAACATGGATTCGTGGGCTCTGAGTGGCAGAGAAGATGGTCGCGCCTTACGCGTATGAGCTGGGCAGAGGCGCGCTCGCGGATCGGTCAGGAGACTTCAAAACGCCTTGATTCGACGTTCTATCGACTCGGCATCTGGCCACAGGACGCTCGCATCCTATCGCGACCGGCCCGCCCGGCATCCTGCTTCTTGGGAAGCAATCGTGACCAGGTCGCCCATCGAGCCGCCCTGCTGCGCACGCATTTGCCAGAGGAGGCGGAGAATATCATTCGCGAAGCGGACAATATTTGCCGTCACCAGTTCCATCTGCTCGGCTTCGAAAAACTCGACTATGGCCCGGAGATCGACTGGCACTTCGACCCCGTGCACGGGAAGCGCAGCCCGTTAAAGCCGTGGTTCAAGATCAAGTTTCTGGACTTCCAGGAAGTGGGCGACCACAAAATCATCTGGGAACTAAATCGTCACCAACATCTGGTCACCCTCGCCAAAGCCTGGACTCTGACCGGCAATCGCGCTTACACGAGTGAACTCCTGCATCAGTGGTATTCGTGGCATAAGGCGAATCCGTATCCGCTCGGCATCAACTGGGCCAGTGCGCTCGAAGTGGCATTCCGCAGCATGTCCTGGCTCTGGGTGCGCTACCTCCTCGCCGAATGCCCGGACCTTCCGGCTACTTTTGACACGGACCTCCTCCTCGCCCTGCAGGCCCACGGGCGATATGTCGAACGCTATCTGTCAACGTACTTCTCGCCCAACACCCACCTGCTTGGTGAAGCGCTTGCCCTTTTCTTTATTGGCACCTTGTGCCCGGAAATTGCTGCAGCGCAACGCTGGCGAGACAAAGGCTGGAAAATCCTGCTCGAAGAACCTGACCGCCAGGTCCGCCCTGACGGCGTCTATTTCGAGCAAGCGCTCTATTACCACGTGTACGCCCTCGATTTCTTTCTTCACGCACGCCACCTCGCCAGCGAGACTGGTTGCCCAGTTCCCCAACAGTTCGACAACATGCTCAAGAAAATGCTGGATGTCGTTCAGGCTCTTTCTGAAGCCGGATCGCCTGAAGGCTTCGGAGATGACGATGGCGGCCGGCTTTTCAACCCGCGCCGCAATCAAGTCGAGTGCATGACCGATCCTCTCGCGCTTGGCTCAATTCTTTACGAAAGCGACGACTATCGAGCCCCCAGTCTTACCGAGGAAGCGATCTGGCTTTTCGGCGATAAAGCCTTCGCGGCCTTCGAGAAGCCGAGTCCTCAGAGGCGTATGGTATCGAAGGCTTTTGAATCGGGTGGCATCTATCTCATCAATGACAACGCGACTTGCGCGCAGCAGATGATGATCGATGCTGGTCCGCAGGGGACAAGCCGCTCGGGCCACGGTCACGCCGACGCCCTCAGCATCCGCCTCTCGGTTGACGGACAACGCTTTCTGGTTGATCCGGGCACCTACTGCTATATTTCCCCCGACAACGAGCGCGATTCCTTCCGTGGCACCGGCGCGCACAATACTCTAAGAATGGATGGCCTCGATCAAGCTATCCCCGAAGGCCCTTTCGCTTGGAGTTCGATTCCGAACGTCAAAGTCGAGACTTGGGTGAACGGCGAAAGCTTTGACTTCTTCGCCGGAAACCATGACGGATATCGCAGATTGCCGGATCCGGTTCTGCATCGTCGAATCGTGTTTCACGTGAAAGGAGGCTTCTGGTTCGTCCGCGATGTGGCCGAAGGACTCGGCAGCCACTTACTCGAGAGTCTTTGGCATTTCGCTCCTGACATTGAAGTGAAGGAAGAAGAGGGCATGTTGCTGGCTATGCCTCGCGCTGCTGATAGACCTCAGCAGAGGGCCGGCCTGGCGCTGCTTCCAGACCGCAACTCCAAATGGAAAACAGAAATCGCGGAGAGCTTCGTCTCTCGCGCCTACGGCTCAAAGCAACGCTCTCCCGTGGTGCGAGTAAGTGTCAACGTCACGCTGCCGGAAGATTGCCCGGTCATGCTTCTGCCAACAACTCTGCCATCCGACATAGGAACATTCGCCACAGTGGACGAAACCCCAGTCCGCGGCGTTCGGGGCTATCGATACCGGACATCTCGAAGCAGTGAGTTCCTGTTTTCTGCCCAGGGAAATATTCCATGGACATGCGGTCCCTGGACTGGTGATGCGAGCTTTCTGTATTGCAAACTGGAGAGCGGCCGCTTCACTCGCGTTATCATGGTTGCGGGCAGTTTTGCGGAATGGCGCGGCCGGCGCTTCGTCTCGAATCCGTCAGCCATCGGAAGTTTCGAATGGTCAGACAGTTTACTGGAAAACCATTCGCCGGAAGATGCGCTCCTTAGTGATTTTGAATTTCTTGATCTGGTGCCTTAGTTCCTTCGCGGCTGAGGTGAGTGGAAAGAAAAGCCATGTGTGGGATCGCGGGAGTATTTGAGTTCGGCGGAGACACGCAGGTCGATTCCGCAGTATTGCGGCGGATGTGCGACGTCATGGCCCACCGCGGGCCTGACGACGACGGCCTCTTCACCCAGGGGGAAGTCGGCTTGGGTATGCGCCGGCTCAGCATCGTCGACCTCGCCACCGGCCATCAACCCCTTAGCAATGAAGATGGTTCGGTGTGGATCGTATTCAACGGCGAGATTTATAACCATCTCGATCTGCGCCAGCGGTTAATCGCGCGCGGTCACCGCTATCGTACCCAGAGCGATACCGAAACAATCGTTCACCTCTATGAGGAATACGGAAAGGACTGCGTTCAGCATCTTCGCGGCATGTTTGCCTTCGCGATCTGGGATGCGAACCGGAAGTCTCTTTTCATCGCCCGAGATCGGCTGGGAATTAAACCGCTCTACTATCGTCTTTCCGCCGGCAACTTCATCTTCGGTTCCGAAATCAAAGTCTTGCTGGCTTATCCGGAAGAACCGCGGGATTTTAATCGCGGCGCTCTTCCGGAATACCTCGCCTTCGGCTATCTCTCGGGCGACGAGACTTTCTATAACGGCGTGCGTAAGCTCATGCCAGGGCACCGGCTTGAAGTAAGCACGCAGGGCGATCTCCGCGTCGAGCAATACTGGGACCTGCGCCCGACCCCAACCGACAAATCTCATGACGAGCGCTACTACGTCGATACTTATCGCGGCCTGATCGAAGAGGCAGTGAGCAGCCATCTCATGAGCGACGTTCCTCTCGGAGTGTTCCTTAGTGGCGGATTGGATTCAAGCGCGGTTGCCGCTCTGATGACAAAGATCAGGCGCGAACCCATCGAAACATTTTCGGTGGGCTACACCGAACAAACGTATAGTGAGTTGCCTTACGCCAGAAGCGTGGCCCAGCATCTCAAATCGATCCATCACGAAGTGCTCGTCAGCCGTCAGGATTTTTTCGGCTCGTTGCCCAAATTAATTTGGCATGAGGACGAGCCCATCGTGTGGCCCTCCAGCGTGGCCTTGTTCTTCGTCGCTCAGTTGGCTCGTGAGCGGGTCAAAGTTGTCCTGACCGGAGAGGGTAGCGATGAAACCCTGGCCGGATACTCCCGCTATGCATTTACCCTGAAGAACATGGCTTTTGACCGCGCCTATCGCGGTGTGGTTCCCGGCGCACTTCGCCGTCATGTAAGAGATTTCATTGCTACCTCATCCTGGATTAGCGCCACCGCGCGACGCAAACTCTCACACACCTTCCTTGGCCTCGATGGCGATTTGTGGATCTCCTTTTACTTCGACAACTTCTTTTCCGCGTTCAACCAGAAGGATCAGCGCGAACTGCTCACTGATGAGTTCACTGAACAGGTCAATACTGGCGCCGCCTACCCAAATGTCCTGCGCTACTGGGAACAATCCCCCGGAGAACTGCTACAGCGCTTGCTCTATACCGACATCAAAACCTACCTGGTTGAGCTCTTGATGAAACAGGACAACATGAGCATGGCTGCCTCGATCGAGAGTCGCGTACCCTTCCTCGATCATGTTCTGGTGGAATGGGCTATGAGTGTTCCCGCCAACATCCAGATACATGGCACGGCAGGCAAGCGGATTCTGAAGAAAGCGATGGAGGACCTGGTTCCCGACTCGATCATCTACCGGCCGAAGTTAGGATTCCCCACACCCTGGAGCGGCTGGCTCGCGGGTGCTCAACTGGACAGCATCGAACATCTTCTTTTGGAACCGCGCAGTGTGAGCCGGGGATTTTTCCAACGATCCGCCGTGGAAAAACTATTCCGCGAACATCGCGCCCGCTATCGCGATCACTACGACCGCATCTGGCGCCTGCTTAATCTCGAATTATGGCACCGGGTCTGCCTGGAGGGAGACTCCCACGATTTTATGGGTCAATCCCAGGAGTTAAAGTCGGTTCCCGTTGGCTGAGGGATGCGCAAACAGGAGTCTACTCAACATTTGGCGGGTTATCCGATTCCACTTCAATATTTCTTAAGTCCACAAACCGCCCCAGTGGAGTCGTTTTCATCCAGCGCTTGGCCCCGAACATGCTCAAATAAGTTGCTCGCAGCCGTTGCGCGCGAAGACTGGCTCCCCGCTTGGCTTCTGCTCCAAGGCTATACCCAAGTTCTGACAGAAAATCTCCGATAAGCTCTTCCAGGCCGGCAACCTGTTCCGGAGACATTTTCGTTTTCCAGCGTGCAACGGGATTGAAGGTTCCTCCTGACTCCGCTGCAAATGAAGAATTAGGTTGGCTGACGGATCCAATTCCAGCCTGCTGAATCCGCTCGTAATCGAGATCGTGATCGATGAACAAACCAAGTTGTGCCAAAGTTTCCCGCGGATTCGCGACCAGTTCTTCAAAGCGCACTTCTCGGTAATCTGCGCCCAGGCGTTTCCCCTGCTCTCGGCCTTCGCGCACCACCCACTCCCAATACAATCCCGCAATTCCCAGGCGTTCGCCCCGATCCCACGGCAGAGGATGAGACCACTTTTGCTGAACATAGGAAAGAGCGACATCGCGGCCATCGCGAATGATGTGAATGAAAAGCGCCTCCGGTATCTCGCGCTTGATTTCCTCCATGTAAAGGAGATGGTCCGGCGTACAGTCTGCCCAGCGTCGAACCCCCTGCTGGCGCGCGATTTCCTGCATCACGGTTCGCAGGAAATCGCCACCGCTGTGGCAGTCGGCCATGATTTTCTCGGTGATTTCACCCGCGTCCAATCCTGAGACGCGAAATAGCTTGCTCCTCAACCATATCTTCAGAAGCTCCCGCCGGTCGGCCGCCGAACGCATTCCCCGAAATCGCGGGACCAGCAAATTGAAAACGTTCGATTCCGCCCGGTACACCGCGAAGTCTCCCGCCGAGAGCAGGGTGTGATAGAGGACCGTAGTCCCCGATCTCGGACAGCCCAGCAAAAACACCGGCGCTCTATTCCTGGTCGCGACGGCAGGTTCTGTACCAGCCAGACCCGCGCTGTCAGCGGCTGATTTCGCGATTGGGCTCATTACTCTTTCTCGACCTGGTCCCGACTTCCTAATGATCCTGACACCAGTCTGCTATATGCACTCAGCCACTGTTCCCGCACTGCAGTCCAGCGATACCGGCTACACTCCTGGTAAGCATCCGCAGCCAGCCGGGAACTTAGTTCCGAATCTCGCAGCAATCGCAACACATTCTCCGCGAGCGAAGCAGCATCACCCGGCGGCGACAACAATCCGGTCCGCTCATGATCCACAAGATAGTTCATCCCTTCAGGCGAGGTACTGGCCACCGGCGTGCCGGACGCAAAAGCCTCGAGAACAGAAACCGGCATATTGTCCAGGCTGGACGCGTTGATAAAAATATCAGCATCATCGTAGATTTTGCCGATTTGCTCCCGCGGCACCACTCCCAGAAAATACACGCCGGTCAGATTTAGTTTCTGGACCTGCTCGCGTATCTCCGCTTCGAGCGGCCCTCCGCCAGCCAGGTCCAGCCGCGCCTCCGGAAACACTTTTTGTATCTCCAGGAAGGCTTGCACCACAAGATCCACGCGGTAATACCGGTGAAATCCCCGCGTGCAGATCAAGTGCGGACGAAGCGGCTTGCGCGCCCTGAAACAGAACTGGGATAGGTCCACGATGTTCGGCACAACTTCCGCTTTCACCTCGAATTCGCCAAAGACATCGACCAAGAATCCAGAGGGCACAACCAGCACATCCATTCGGCGGAGAATAGGAGGCGTCGTGCGGAATCTTCGCAAATGATCGCGAGCTTCCCCACTGTGGTAATGAAGCAGGACTTTTTTCTTACGCAAGCGCGCCACCAGCCATGCGGGAACGGGCGCAATCAGGAACGACCAATAGCCGGCGGAAAAAATATGCGCGACATCCGCGCTCTTTAAACCTCGCCAAAGCGCTCGCACATACAACGGTTCCCGCACCAGTGTCCGCAAACCCGGAATCCCCTCCACCCACTTGACACCCCGCGGGAACGGAGGATCGATGGGTATAAGTTCCGCTTGAACATCGGGGTCGCTCTGCCAGTTTTTTAGAAGTAAATCGGCCTGCACCGACTGGCCGCCCACGTAACGCAAGGAGGCCGCAACAATTGTGACGCGAATTGGACCCCGCGCACCGCCCCCACCCTTGCGCTGCGGCAAGGACAAGGACGTGGAATGCCAACCCTTTCTCTCGAGCAGGACGGCGTAGAGTTCCTCATGCTTCGTTCGCATCCGTTCAGTCGTAAAATTTTCCTGCGCGAATGCTCTCGCATTTCGACCCAGCGCCTCGCGCATCGGCGCATCGGACGCAACCCTCTGCAGAGCCGCCTCAAGCGCCTCCACGTCATTAGGCGGGATCAAGATGCCACGGTCGTCGGCGATCAGCTCAACATTTCCCCCAACTCGATTGGCGATGACAGGAACTCCCGCGGCCATTGATTCTAGAATGGCGTTGGAGAGGCTCTCCGAAGCGGACGGTAATACAGTCACGTCCAGCGACGCCAAAATCGCCCGTACATCTTGCCGGTCCCCTAAGAACTGCACCACGTTGCCAATGCCTAAATCGTCCGCATACTTCTCCAGTTCCAGCCGGAGCGGACCATCCCCTACCAGGATCACTTCAAGGTTCCGGAGGTGATTGTTAAGCCGCGCCGCGACCTCTAACAGAATCCGGTGATTCTTGGAACGTGCATTCATTCGCGCAATCATCCCTACGCGAAACACAGCTGCACGCGGCGCAATGGCGGGGGCAGTCTCGGTAAATGCAGCGGGCGCGAGACCGTTCCTGATCACCGCCAGCCGTTCCGGCCGGAGCCCTTGCTGGATCAGCGTTTCAGCTGCCGCCTGCGAGTTACACACCACGCAGTCAGCCCAGCGAAACATTGCCAGTTGAGCGCGCCGTTGACGAGGTGTAAGGAGGTCGCCCAATTGTCGTAGACTCCCAATTGCCACCGGCGTGCGCGCCAGCTTCGCCGCGGGAATCAATGTCAAATTGGTGTAGTAATCAAACGCGTGCGCGATGGCAATATCAGAGCGCCGCAAATACGTCGCCAGGCGGTACCGCGTGCGCATCGACCGCCAACGATACAGACTTCCACCGAGCGTGAAATGTTCGACCGCCCCAACTTCTTTCCGCAGAGGACCCTTCGGCTGCAGGCATCCCAAAGAGACTTTGAAGTTGGCGGGATCTAAAGAGCGCGCCAATTCCACGAACTGGCGCTCACTGCCGCCAGTCTCAAAGCTATTCGTCATCAGAAGAACGCCCGGGGGAAGGTTGGATCTGACATCGCTCTCGCCGGAAGAATCCGCCGCTGCCTCACTCGTAACATCCTCGGAATTCACTCCCGAGACTTCCGCGGAGGGCAGGTTCACGCCGTACCTCCAGTCAACGGAACCACGTCCTCCGTCCCAACCGCCGTGTCCACCGAGTGGAGCTTTTCAAGATAATTCCGGTGCCATAGCTCCAACATCAGCAACCGCCAGATTCGCCCCGCATGATTTCGCCGCTGGCGGAAGTGTTCGTCAAGCAACTGCCGGACCGCTCGCGGATTGAGATATCCACGCTGCAAAGTGCGCGGCTCGAGCAACACCGTCAAAATCATCTCTTTCAGTTCGTGCCGTGTCCAATGAACAAGCGGCAGAGCAAAGCCCTGCTTCGGCCTGTACAAGACCTCTCTCGGCACGCCCACGCGCAGAGCAAGTTTTCTCAAAATGTATTTCTGTTCGCCACCTCGCATCTTCCACTCCGAGGCCAACCCCGTGGCCCACTCCAGAAAAATGTGATCGACCATCGGAGATCGGGCTTCCAGAGACGTGAGCATGCTCATGCGGTCGACCTTGGTGAGGATGTCGCCCGGCAGATACGTTTTGGAGTCGAGATAAAGCAGGCGGCTCAAATCATCCTTTGCCGGTGCATTCTCCAAATAACCGCGAAACAGGTCGAAGGGATCCGCTTCATCCGGACCCGGGGACATGAACTCATCCGAGAAGAGCTGCATCTCCCGGTGCAAAGGCTTAAAGGAAATATCCTCGAGGTACCGCTCCTGCCATGGGAGCGCAATGCTGTAGCTCAAGCTCCGTCCCGGCGTGCTGCGCGGAACCAGTTTATGAAGATGCTCGCGATAGATGCGGCGCGCGCCGCCGGGGATCCATGGAAAGGCGCGGTCTTGCAGGCACACGCGGTAGCGGTCATAGCCGCCGAAGATCTCGTCTCCCGCATCCCCAGACAGTGCCACGGTCACATGCTGTCGCGCCAGGCATGACACATAATAGGTCGGCAGCGCCGACGCGTCTGCAAACGGCTCTTCCAACGAACGAGTGATCGTCTCCACCGAACTCACCACATCAGGCTCAAGAATCAGTTCGTGGTGTTCGGTGCCAAATTTTTCCGCGACCAGGCGCGCATAAGGAGTTTCATCAAAATCCTTCTGCCTGAACCCGATCGAAAAGGTTTTCACCGGTCGCGAACTAGCTCGAGCCATCAGCGCGACGATGGTTGAGGAGTCCGCCCCTCCGCTCAGAAAAGCGCCCAACGGTACGTCAGCGATGAGCCGCATCTCCACCGCTTCCGCGAGCCGATGTTCCAGTTCTTCCAAACATTCTTCTTCGCTGGCCGGCGAGTGCGTCCCGTATTCGGGAAGGTCCCAGTATTGCCTCACACTTACTTTGCCCGATTCCATTTCGAGCAGGTGCCCGGGCGGAAGCTTCTTGATCTTTATGAAAGATGTCGCGGGATCGGGGACGTAGCTGAACTGCAGATATTGCCGCAGCGCTGGGCGATCAACCTCCGCAAGCTCCGGGGCAACTGCCAGGATTGCCTTGATTTCCGAGCCGAACAGCAGCCGCCTGCCGTCGAAGGAATAATGAACCGGCTTCTGTCCGAGGCGGTCGCGCGCGATCAGTAACTTGCGGCGGCGTTCGTCATACAACGCAAACGCAAACATCCCCCGCAACTGCTGTACGCAGTCGCTTCCCAATTCCTCATACAGGTGAACAATTACCTCGGTGTCACTATGGGTAGCGAGCCGGTGGCCTCGACTTTGCAATTCGGAACGGAGTTGCGGGAAGTTGTAAATTTCTCCGTTGAAAACGATCCAGACCGATCGGTCCTCGTTAAACACGGGCTGGTGGCCTCCAGCCAGATCGATAATGCTGAGGCGGCGCATTCCTAGGCCCGTGCCGTCTTTGACGAAGATGCCTTCGTCATCCGGACCACGATGCACAATGGCCTGGCACATGCGGTGAATCGTCGCAGCTTCGATTCGATCGTCAGCCGCCGCGCTTACGATTCCCGCGATTCCGCACATGCACTATCCTCTCACGCTCACCTGAGGATTTGCGCTTTTGTCGCTTTCCGCGCCGGATTCGCGAGCTAACTTCAGGCGGTAGTCACGGTAGTCCCCCGGGTTCCCCTCGCGACCGTCGCACGCCGCCCATATGATATTCACCATTTCTCGAGCGGTCACAAAGTGAAGGATCTCTTGCCGGTCCAGTGCGCCTTCGACCAGTTCGGAGAGAAATCGTTGCATGGCTCCGCCCAGTACCGCCTCGCGTTGAGTGGGGTCCATGCTGTGGCAATGCAATTTGATAAAGAGCCAGTCTGGCCTGCCTTGAACCGTAATTGCCGCCTTCTTCCAGAGCTTGAGCCGGCGTAAACTTGGAGGATTCGCCGCAGTCAGGGCCGCATTTTCCACGCGAGCCATGCCGTTGCGCGCATGTCTGTCAAAGTCCATCATCAATGGACCTTGCACCATCAGCGGCAAAGTCTGCGGAGTCCGTCCGACACGCAGATCCTGCCCTTGCCGGTGCGGCGCCCGCCGATCGAGCGGAAGGCTGCACTCGTAAAGCGAATTTATTTTCCCAATTTGTGCCGGATGCAATGCGGATGCAGGCATCGTGAGGTCGGCGTAACAGCCGGTGTCAGCTAGAATCTGCACCTCGCTATCCACGCCGCACCCATAGCCGCCCGCCGAATTCGCCAACGCAAAATTCCCGTGCACAAAGGCGTATCGCGCTGTGCCGGAACCATCCAGGTAGGAAAGGCACCCATGATTCCGCACCAGGGTATCGCGAAATTGCACGAACAGGCGCCGCGTATTCTCAACCGTGTCGGGGCCGTCCATCCCATGGTGCAAATGGATTTCGACCTCTCCCCACCCTCCGTGGCAATGTTCGGCGACGCGGTCCACCTGACCTCGATCATACTGTTCTGCAGGATAGAAGTAGGTGTGGACGAAGGGCCGCCCCTCTTGGTCGCGCCATGACCCAACAGCGCGCGGATACTCCGAGCACCATCGCTCTATGCGGCGCTCTTGCTCGGCGAGCGGCGCTCGGGCCCGGCCGTTGTCCGGCACAATGGCCGGCTCAAAATGATCGGCAAGCGCGAAGATCAGATGCACCTTGCCACGCGGCACGGATCGAGTAAGCCTTTGCCATGCGTAAGCTGGCAACCATCGTCCGAGCGAGAGTCTGCGCGCTAGTGATCTTCCGAACGTAGGCGTGCGCACCCTTTGCGACATTCTCGCTGGTGTTTCTCCAACTCCGATCTCGGCAGTCAACTTCTTCATCGCGTGTGGTCCGGTGAGGTCATATGCCAGCAAATCAGATGTCACCGCGTCAACGGAAGGGCATCCACATTCTTGCTCTTGGCCGGAACCTCGCGCCGTCTCCAGTCGCTCAGCTCCCCACCGACCGCCGGCTTTCCCGCACGATCGTGTTCAGAAACGGTTGCGACCAGAACCGCTGTATAGGCAACCGCGAAATACGGAAAAAATTGATAAGCCTCCGGCGAAAACAGGGCGCCCACCACAAATCCCACCATCGAACTGTGCAAGGCTCCCACGAACAGCAAGGTCTGCGAATCCAAGTCTCGCCTGCGGAGCAGTTTTCGAAGATTACTAAAACCGCGGGCAAAGAACATCAGATAGAGAATCAGCGACGGTATTCCACCCTCCACCGCGATCTGGAGGTACGTCATGTGCACGTCGTGCCAAACCCCGGAATAGACTTCAAAATTGCGCACCCCCATCCCCAGGATGGGATACTCTTTGATACCCTGGAGCGCCTTCTCCATCAGGAACTTGCGCTGCTCATAGGATTCAAAGGCCTTCTCCTGTTGCTGCGTACTGGCCTCTCCCGCAATCGCTCCCATGCGGCTCATCAGCGGACGGCCCGCAACTGCCAGCAAGATGGCAACCGTGAGCAGGCTGATTGCGATCAAAGAAAAACGCCGTCCTCTAACTCCGAAGTGCCACAAGCACACCACCCCCGCAATCATCAGAGTGATGAATCCAGCGCGGGATGCCGTCATAAACAAGGCTAGCGCCATGATCAGCATTCCCACCACCCATGCAACCTTGTGGATGGCGCGCTTGGAGGTCAGCAGAAAAGCCAGGCAGAATGGAAGCGTGAGCACGACCGAGAAAGCCAGGTCATTGGGATTGGAATAAATTCCGCCAATCACTCCTTCCAGCCTGGGCTGAGAGTGTCCAATGATGATCGATACCGTACAGATGACCGCCACCGAGGCGGACTGTATGAAAATGATGCGTCGTAACCTGGAAAAATCTGTGACCAGAAGGAAGGTCAGCACCCACACGACGTACACCTTGGCAAAATCCAAGGTGTGGTTCAGAGCGCCTCCCTTCCAGATGGGAGACAGAAGCGCCGACAAAACCAAAACACCAATCATCGCCAACAGATACGAGGCTTCTCGCGGAACGTCCTTGAATTTGCGCTGAGTCCTGCCCAGGCTGTTCAGCAACCCCACCAAGGCCAGGATGCCCGTGATTTTTGCCAGAGGAATGTACTTCAAACCGGGAATCCAGTCCTCGGGCCGACCGCAGTAAACGAAGTAGAAGGCGCTGAGCCAGAAAAAAGCTCCGCTCAGGTTCGCCGACTTGTGCCACTGCGTTTTGCGGCGTGCGCTCTTTTGTTCCGTTTCAATCAAAGGTGCTTCCCCAGTCCATCCCACGAAATAAATCCGGCCACAAACTCATCGCTTTACGCTGACGCGATCTCAATTCGATTAACGTCCTCGAAGTTGCGATGCCTGCTCTGCTGGCCTTCCATATTGCTCATCTCTTATAACCGGAGCACACTTGGCGACTTTTTCCAGTACTCCTTCGAACCTGGCGCCGACCGCTGTCCAGTCATAACGCGCCGCCAGCGCCGCGGCCGCTCGCTCGTACTGTCTGCGTGCCTCACCGTCCGTCAACAGTGTGACGATCGCTGTCGCGAACTTTTCAGGAACGTCCGCCAGAACGATGTCGCGGCCATCGTGCACGTCCAAGCCTTCGGCTCCCACAGAAGTCGAGACGATGGCTTTCCCGGCGGCCATCGCTTCATAAATCTTCAAGCGCGTTCCACCACCTATACGCAACGGGACAATCACCACGGCCGCGTCTCGTAAATGGTCGATCACCGCCGGCACCCGCCCCGTGACTTCGACGGAATCACCGGCAAACTGCTGCACCCGGCGATCCGGATTTCGCCCCACGATACGAAACTTCGCTTCTGGAACGTTTGCCAGCACCGCTGGCCAAATCTCCTCGCAGAAAAATTCGACGGCGTCGATGTTAGGCTCCCAGTCCATGGCGCCAATAAACATGACCACCGGGGCAAGGTCACGATCCGACAAATCCGGCTGGTATTCTCGCAAGTCCACGCCAGTCGGAACCACCGTGATCTGTGAAGCATCCACCCACGCACTCATCAATTCTTTGTCATGTTCGGAAACTGCAATCACGTGCGGGAACCGTTGAACTGCCGCTCTTTCATACGCCAGCATTTTCTTAAACTCGATCGCATACACTGGACGCTTCGCCGGATTCGTTTCCGTCTCGGCGTGACGCCGCCAGATTTCGCTTTCCACGTTGTGCTGGAACATCACGCTGGGGATAGCAAGCGACGACGGGAAATTGACCGCCGCATCCAGAAAGTCGCACACTGCAACGTCAAATCGACCCTCCGTAAACCATGCTTCCAGTTGATCCTGCACTGGCACCGACTTGAACCGGCTCACCGCATAAGGAGCCCGGTCCGCCAGCCGCAGAACATAATCCAAAGCCCGTGCTGGAACGGTTTTTGGCTTGGCCGTACACACGCAGCAGGCGCCGGGAAAATGCTCCACCAGTTGCCGCTCGTATTCCGCGTCCGGCTGTCCGTCATAGTAGGAAAAAAAACAAAGTTCGTTCCGTGAGGCCAGATGGCGGGCGATATGGTAGGAGCGGATATCGCCTCCACTATGCAGCGGCAGCAGCTTGTTGGCTTTCACCCAGAGGATCTTCACCGCACCCAGACCTCTTTCCGGCGGGTCACAAAATTGGCGAATGCGACCACTGCCGCCGTATTGAGGACGATGAAGGTGAGGGCCACATTGGCGACGCGACTCAGCGGCCCAACGTTCTGCTTGGAGAGAGCAAACAGACTCAGCGCGTAAAATGCCAGTTGCAGGGCCAAAGCCACTCGGTACCATGGATCAGAGATTGCGGCCGACGCAATCAATACGGCCGCCAGGGCAAACGGCACAGCGAGACGCAAAAGCTTATGGCTGATGAACCTTAGCCGGAGCGGGTTCGCGCTGCTGAGCACCCAAGGCGCGATCTGCAATAACTGATAATTTCCAGTCAGGGTCCGAACTTTTCGGGCGAATTCGCGCTTCGCGCCCAAGTCGGGATCGTCCCAGGCTCGCGCCCTTCCGTCAAAAATGACCCTTCCTCCACTCCGCGCAACGTTGAGCGGCAGAAGCACATCGTCCAGAATGGTTTCCGGCGGAATCGGCGACAACAACGAAGTTCGGGCGGCGTAAAGAGCTCCGGTCGCACCTACCACCGAGCCCGAAGCGCTCTCCAGTTCCCGAATCTTCTTTTCAATTCGCCAGTAGATGCCCATGCCTTTTTCAGCTTCGCCTGAGGTTTTGTCGCCCAGCATCAATTCGCCGCTCACGCATCCGACGGTCAAGTCCGCGAAATTCTCCACCAGCAAACGGAGAGCGTCAGCCTCGATTTCCTGCCGGGCATCCACAAACACCGCGATCTCACCCTTGGCCACCGCCAGCGTTTCATTTAGCCGGCAAGCCTTGCCCTTCGGCTCCCGCGAAACAAGGACGCGAAAACGCCTGTCGGTCGCGGCCGCCAAAAGAATTTCGGCTGTCTTATCGGTCGATCCATCCGACGCGACCACAAACTCCATTCGTTCCGCCGGATAATTCAACTCCAGCAGGTTCCGCAGTTTCCGCGGAAGATTGCTCTCTTCATTGCGCACGACCAGCAGCAGAGACACCAGCGGTTGATCGCTTCCGCGCTGCACTGGCTTCGGACTCAGCCAGCTCCATATCCAGAGCCAAGCCGCATATCCAGCGTAGGCGTAGAAAATCACGCCGGCGCCGATCCAAAAGACCGCCTTCATTGCGCGCCCCGGCCCAGGACAACAATCTTGATAGTCTGGAACATGATCAGCAGGTCCAGGCCGAGCGAGGCGTTCTTGATATAGAAGAGGTCGTATTGCAGCTTTTCCCGCGCGTCTTCGAGCGTGTTGCCGTACTTGTATTGCACCTGAGCCCATCCCGTAATTCCCGGACGGACCACATGCCGTACGCCGTAGTAGGGAATCTCTTTGCTCAGCCACTCGACAAATTCCGGACGCTCCGGGCGCGGACCCACAAAATGCATGTCGCCCTTCAAAACGCACCACAACTGCGGAATCTCATCCAGGCGTGAGGATCGCAAAAACTTTCCCACCCGCGTGATTCGAGGGTCGTCATCGGTGGCCCAGGTCGCGCCGGTATCGGCTTCCGCATCCTGTCGCATGGTGCGGAATTTGTAACAATAGAAAATCTTTCCCCGCCGTCCCACGCGCTGCTGCCGATAAAGCGCCGGACCCGGCGAACCCAGTTTCACCGCCAGTACGATAAACGGAAGCAGTGGCAGCGCCACGACCAGGGCAATCAATGCAAAAGAAAAATTCAGCAGACGCCGGAGCAGCCGGAAGGAAGTACTGAATCGAAATCCCTCAGCAAAAATCAGCCAGCTCGGATACAACTGCTCGACTTCGATCCGGCCTGAAATCTTCTCCAGCCAGGAGGTGGCCTCCTCGACCTTCACTCCCCCCAGTCGCATATCCAGCAACTCTTCCACTGGCAGCGTCCCGCGCCGATCCGGCATCGCAACAATCACGCGATGCACTCCCTCCCCGCGCACCAGCCCCAGCAGGTGCGCGGCCACGGATTCCCGCGTCAGTTCGCCTTCAACGTTCCCTGTCCACCCCACCACGTCGATCCCCAGGGTGGAACGCTCTCGCAGGCCTCGAACCAATCGCTCCGCGCGTTCTCCAGTGCCCAGCACATAAACCCGCTCGCGCAGGAATGGCTGTTTCACCATCCAGGAATAAGCCCCACGCCAGCAGAAAAGGGTAAAGGTGAGAATGATCAATCCCAACAGGGCCGAGCCATTGCCCGGCATGAAACCGGGGAACAGGAAGCCTACTGCGGAAAGCGCGAGAGCCACAAATCCCATCACCATCAGGATTCGCAGACTCTGTTCCCAGTTCTTATCCAGGCTGGCGGAATCGTAAAGATCTAGCCAGTGCGAGAGCAGCAGAACAACTCCAGTAACCACGAGAATCTTGAGGTATCCGCCTTCGACGTTGAGCAGCAACCAGCTGTCCTGGTTTCGCAGCATCGTGCCCAGGACAAACGAGACCCAAACGATCAGCGCCTCACCCGCCAGCAGAACCAGCGTGCGCAGCGGATAATAGACTTTGAACAGCCGGATCACGTTTTCCCGCTTCCCTAGCTCTTGGACTCGGTCCCGTTCTTCTGATAGGCGTCGTAGTAGTAGCGTGTGTAAGGCAGCGCATCAGCATTCGTGCCATTTAGCACCAACCCGATGAGAGCCTCATCGGGAAATTCCTGCCGCGCCCGCCGCGCCATATCCACCGGCGTCGCGTTGGAACGCACCACCATCAACACGCCGTCGCAGACCTTCGCCAGCACGCTGGCGTCGGAAACCGGCACCGCCGGCGGGGAATCGACGATGATCCAATCGAACAAGGCTTCCACCCGCGTCAACAGAAGTTTCAGCCTCCCGTTGGATACCAGTTCGGCGGGATCGGAAATCTCCTGGCCGCTGGGAATAAAAAACAAATTTTCCATCGGCCCCCGCTGCATGATCGAAAATTCGTCGCTACTGCCCTGCAAATAATCCGCCAAGCCAGGAGACGAAGTCGTTCCCAGCATCATGTGGAGCCGCGGCCCGCGCAGGTCGGCATCGATCAGCAGCACGCGCCGTCCGTGCTGACGCACCAGCACCTGCGCAAGATTGGATGCAGTGAAGGACTTACCTTCTTTAGGCAGCGCACTCGTTACCAATACTTTCTTCAGCGGCATCTTCTCCCGCGCGTGGTACAGCCGGGAACGCAGCGTGCGGAATTCCTCCGTGCCCCGCGGGCCGTCGTCGCCATTCATAAACAACATGGTCTTCTCATCCGGCGCCCAGGGCTGCGGAGTGCAGCGCGACAACAGGGTCTCAAGGCTGAACGGGCTGGCAAACGATGGCATCCCCGCCGTCAGCGGAACATTGCCCATCGGAGCAGACACCGGGGCCACTTCTGGCCGGAGCTCTTCTCTCCTGAGTTCTTCGGCGGCGGGCGGCAGCGGCGGCGGATCGGCCGCGGCCGTGGTCGCATAGGCAGGCGGATAATCCGGCTGCGATGGACCTCCCTGCGACGCTGCCCGCTCCTGCTCCGCTTTCTTTAACGCTTCGTGAATTCTGCTCATAGTTTCCTTTCCTTGGGGAGGTCCTTATCTTCTTCTCGTAACCGGTCGGCTAAACTGGCTAACGACCGCAAGGTCTCCACCAGGTCAAGCTTGCCCTGGCCCCCAGCCGGCGGGGGCGTCAACATTGCCCCGGCAGCGGTACCATCGCCTAAATCAAAATCTCGCGCCACAACCTCCACCACTGCTGGAGCAATCGTTTTCTGTTGGTCCACGAATGCGCTCACCAGGCAGTGCTCGCACAACAAATTGATCACCCGAGGAATGCCGGTGGCATAGCGGTGGATCGCGGTCACTGACTCGGGCTCGAAGATCTGCTGCCCGTTCGACCCTGCGATCCGCAAACGCTGCTGGATATACGCCCTGGTCTCTTCCAGCGTCAGAGGATGGGTCTTCGCCCGCAACGTCAACCTCTGCCTCAACTGCCGCAACTGCGGCTGCTTCAGCTTCTGCTCCAGCTCCGGCTGGCCCACCAGGACGATCTGCAGCAACTTCTCAGTGAACGTTTCCAGATTTGTCAGCATCCGGATTTCTTCCAACACTTCGTCCGTGAGATTCTGCGCTTCATCCACAATCAGAACGGCGGTTTCTCCCGCGCGGTACCGATCCAGCAACCAGTTGTAGAGCCGCAGCAGGATCTGGCTTTTGGCCTTCGACTCGCAGGGAATGCCGAAGTCCGCCATCATGTAGTCGAGAAACTGCGTTGTGTTCAGGCGCGAGTTAAAAATGAAAGCCGTTGCGACCTGCTGCAAGCGCAGCCACTCCAGCAGCTTGTTGATCAGAGTAGTCTTGCCTGTCCCCACTTCCCCGGTCAGCAGAACAAACCCTTTGCGGCTCTGGATACCATATGTCAGGCACGCCAGCGCCTCCTCGGTATGCCGCGTCAGGAACAGATAGCGCGGATCGGGGTTCACGTTGAACGGATTTGCCCGCAGGCCGTAGAACTCTTTGTACATATCGTTGTTCTTTGTTCTTTATTCTTTGCTTAAGACTCGCCTAGAACCTGACGGTTTCCTTTTGTTCCGGTTGCTTGTTTCGCTTCCAGAAATGTCCTTTGCCATTGCCATTCGGGATTGCCGTCTCCGCTATCCACGGAACCGCCACCAGCATGGGAAGCTCCAGCGCCGCCTCGGCATCGGCCTGCGTGCGAATCGACTTGTCGCGGAATTCCAGCCACAGCGCCAGTCCCAATCCCAGTCCAAGTCCTGCTCCCAGGCCTCCACCGGCAAACAACACCCGGTTGGGAAAACTCGGCAGCTCTGGCAGATTTGCCGGATTTAACAGGTGCATCTGTTCTCCCTGTTGTTGCTGCTCCATTTTCAACGCCATGTCCGATTTGCTCTTGTTGGCCAGCAGATCCTGGTACACCTTCTGAGTGTTGTCGTAATCGCGAGCCAACTGCTTGTACTGTTCTTCGATCGCGGGGCTCAGCGCCACCCGGCCCTGGTACACCGATATCTCCTGCTGAAGTTTTTTCTGATCGCGAGTCGCCTGCCCGATCAGGTCCTCGTATTGATGCACTTGCAGCCGAAGCTGCCGAATCTCCGGCGGATCCGAACCGGATTCCTTATCCGGCGTGGCGCTCGGGGTTTTATTCGAGGCATTGTTGATCTCTTCGAGCCTCTTCTTGACTTGAGCAATATCCGCCTGAGTCTTGATTACATCGGGATGATCGGGGGTATAGCGCGCCTCGAGATCAATGAGCTGCGCCTGCAGTTGTGCAAGTTGCTGCTGCAGAGTCTGCGGGTTGCTGGCCGACTGCGAAGCCTTCCATGACGCTAACTGCTGGGCCAGCAGCGATTCCGTGTAGGCTTTATCCTGCTGCGCGCGGCTCAGGGTTTGGGTGTTGGCGTCCAGCTGCGAGTTCAACCCCATCAGGATTTTCAGGTTGTTGTCCTCGTCGCCGGGAAGCTGTCCCATGTATTGCTTCTTGAAGGCCGCCAGTTTGCTGTCGAGGTCGTCCAGATTGCGCTTCGTATCTTCAACCTGCTTGCTCAGAAAATCCGTGGTACCACGAGCCACATCCTCGCGCGATTTCAAATTCTCTTCCAGCAGCAGCGATGTGAGCTCGTTGCAAATCTGCTGCGCCTCCCGTGCCGTAGACGCGGTAAAGTTCACATAAAATCCGGGAACCGCGTTCTGCCCCGGCTTTCTCTTCGCGCCCATCTGCGAAATGTCGGTCAGCACCGGTTGCACGGACATGCTGTTGCGGATGCTTTCGATCACATCGTCCATGTTCTGGCCTGGCCTCGCCAATCCCGACCGCTCCAGCATCGGCTGCAGCCGGCTCTGGCTCAGCACCTGCTGCTGGAGCGTGGCAATGCGTTCGCTCAAATCAGCGGTGACCACCGGTTGCACAATCCCCTCGGGCACCTTCTGCCCTTCCACCAACACCAGCGATTGCGATGTGTACTTGGCGGCAAAGAAATAAGAGACCAGAAATCCGGCCAGTGGCGCCAACAGCGCCGGAATCAAAATCACTTTCATCCGGCGCCGGAACATTGCCAGATAATCGTCCATCGTTAATTCGCGGTTTTCCATAAATTTCTACCCATCCGCCAGCCCTGCAGGCTGGCTCAAAGTTCAATCAAGCCGGACTGGCCGGGGAGTCCAATCCAGTCCAATCGTTCCTACTTGTCTCTGTGAAATTCGATTGCACGGCCCGGTCGTTCCACAAAACGAACTGTCAAAGGCCAGGTCATTAAACTGGTAACTGGCATAAGCCTTGAACTCGCGCCCGAAACTCCGCCGCACTCCTACTCCTGCAAAGCCATACTGATATGTATTGGCGGCAACGCCGTTGACGGGACAGGGAGGAAGTAATGGATTGTTCCCGCCTGGCGGGTTGCAATTTAGCACCTGCGGCGGGGTCAGCGGCGATACCCGGCTGTTCCGCGAATATCCTATATTTGAGAACGCGGTCCAAATCCTTCCCAGAGGCCGGCTTAGTTCCAGATGCGCCACGTCGCTGTTCGCGCCCGCGAAGAATCCCGCACCATTCGTAATGTAGTGATCATAGCCAAGATCCGCACTGAACTTCGGGAACCGGTACCGCAGTGAGGCCCGCCCGGCCGCCGTTAAACGAAGACTTCCATTGATCGTCGTGAACTGAGGTCCCGCCCCTATCAAAAAATCCATGCGCCCGGAAACCCGGTGCCCCCACATGGCCTGAATCACATGGCTATGGAACGTAATACCCGTCGAGAAGTCAAATCCCTGATAGGCATAAACCAGAGCGCCCTGGTCGTGCGGCCTGAGGATGCGGTTGTAACCCACCTGCACCGACTTTTGGCTGTTTCCTATAAAAGAAGTGCCTGTGCCCGGGTCGTTTGCCAGAAAGTGGACAAACCCATATCCCCCCGTCACCGTTACCGATGACCGTGGCGTCAAACTTTCCACTAGATCGCCGAGGGCGAGATTCATAATCCGCGGTACTTGACCCAGCGCTCCGAGAGCCGATCCGCCCGCGAAAGTCCCCGTTCCAGTCAATCCCGCGCCCAACGTAGACACCGAACCATAGGCACTCCCGAATGTGCCCTCCGGCTGATAGCTGAACGCGTCCCTCACCCCGAACTCTCCCCGCTTCCAGGTAATCTTCTGTTTCAAACCGAGTTCCTGTATTTGCTTGAGGCCAAGGCCCGCCGTGCTGTAGTAGCCAACTCCCCCCAGATAATCGAGCGAGAGATCGTAATTGCTCCACAGCCGCTGTAAATCCAGGCTGGCCAGCGCGTCCGTGATCGTTCCAGTATGGGTTCCACCGAGCGAGTTCGCCAGATTGGTGCTCACCGCCTCGCTGAGGTGCCCCCCCGCCTGCAAATAACTTAGCGGAGCGGCATGTGGCTCCAGGTTCGGCATATCCAATCCCGAAATCGGGGGATTCTCGCTAATCGATGGCACCGTATTGTCCGGTCCATACGCGGGCACCGGCTGCTGCGGATTGCTCTGCGTAGTATCTGCCGGCTGCTGCGTGGAACTATCCTGCCCCCAGGCCGCAGTGAGCGCCAGCAGCAGCACAACAAGTGCCCAAAGGCTATGGCGTTGGCTCATCGCAGTTCCTCAGGGCACCACAATTGTGTCGCCCGGTTTCAGCATAATGTTTTGCTCGGGATTATGCCCCTTCACTACTTCCTTGTAGTTGAATGGAATCTTTCCCGGCCGCCCATTCTCGGTGCGCAGCAGGTAGATTGCTTTCACATTGGCAAATTGCGTGAAGCCCGCGCTGGCCAGCGCCTGCAGCACAGTCATATTCGGCAGCAGAGCCATCGCTCCCGGATGGGCTACTTCGCCGGTCACAAACACTCTCCGGCTGTTCATCGCAGTCACCACTACCGTCACCCGCGGATCGGAAATATATTTCTTCAACTTCTCGGTGATGGACGCCGCCAATTGCATCGGGGTGAGTCCTGCCGCCGGAACGTCGTTCAGCAAGGGCAGTGAAATCTTGCCGTCCGGCCGTACCGGCAATGTGGCCGTCAAATCCGGTTCTTTCCAAACTGAGATGTGTAAAGTATCATCCGCCCCAATCACATAATCGGACGGGGTATCCATAGCAGCGGTCGGCGCTTCAGACGCGGGCGCCTTCGCGGGCTTCGCCGGACTTTGGTCCGTATCGCTCTGAGCCCACATGCCCGTCGCCGCCAAACTCAGCAGCGCCATGCAGGCAAGCTGTCTTGCTCTCTTCATTCCGTCTCCTAATAAGCTAGGACGCCCGGTATTCGGAGCATCCCATCTGTTTGAGCTTGTATAGCAAAGCCTTGTAACTGATCTGTAAATCCTCGGCGGCCCGGCGCCGGTTCCAGCGCGTACGCGTCAGTGCCCGCAGAATCAATTCTTTTTCCATTTCCCGGGAAGCCGCACGCGCCGCCTGCTTGAGTGAAACCCGGCCCCCATTGTTCCCGGCGTCCGGCCGGCGCAACATCGCCCGCAAGCCACCCATGGCTACGGCTTCGTCTCCCAAAACCACAATCGCTTTGGCCGCATTCTCCAGCTCCCTTACGTTCCCCGGCCAGGAATACTCTTCGAACAACCGCCAGGTCTCTTCGCTCAACGCTGGGACAGCCCGCTGAAAATCGCGCCCAAACTTCTTCAAAAAGTGTTCCATCAGAATCGGGATATCTTCCCGCCGTTGGCGCAATGGCGGCAGCCGCAAACACACGCCGCTGATCCGGTAATACAAATCTTCGCGAAGATTTCCCGCCTTCACTTCCGCTTCCAGGTCCCGCGCACTGCCACAAATCAACCGCGCCAGCGCTTGTCCGCGCCCATTCTTCGCACTGCTTTCCGTCAACACCTGCAGCAGCTTCGCCTGGCCCCTCGCGCTTAGCTCCGCCAGCTCCGCCAGAAAGACCGTGCCTTCGCCCACCAGACTATCTTGCCCGGCCGTATTCTCAAACTGGCCTCCGAGCGTCTCGTCAAAACAAGAATCAGAACACGAAAAAGACCGGAAAGGTTGAGCTCCCCGTTGCGAAAGTTCGTGAATCCGGCGCGCCGTCGCCCGCTTGCCAGCTCCCTTTTCCGCCAACAGCAGAACCGGAACTTCACTGCGGGCTACCTCCCGCATCACTCGCTCCACGCTCCGCATGCTCAGGCTCAGGCCTTCCACGAACTCGCCGGAACCATTCGCCGCGGCCTCCGCCGTTGCCGAGCTTTGGCGCAAATCCATTTCCATCTTACGGCCTCTTCCAGGGATGACCAAACACAACTTGCCCTCCGCGGAGATAATCCCTCCCACAACGGAGCACGGGAACTACCATCCTTGTGCCTCGCCAAGAACCTGGCCCCGTGCGAGTCTAGAGCTCTGTTTTCAGATGTTTATACGCCAGAACCCGGGCTCGTGAGGGAGAAAGACCTTCCGATCTTACCCTACATCGTCCTGCACAAAAGGGAAAGTATTTACCCAATCGAAGGTAACCCTCTATGGCGACCGTTGCCTAACCCAGAGGAATAGTTCCCCACGGCTTTCCTTTCGAGCCCGCGTTCACCTTGATACAAGTCAGCCCCCGCCAAACTTCTCGTACCCAGCCAGACAACTTCCGTTACCCGCCCTCCGCCAGTTTTGATTTGCGGACGATTATTACTTCGCTTATGCTGAGTATGTCCCCCCCTGAGGCAAAACATAAAGCTGCGCCATTGAGCCAATTGTTGCAAGTCGAGCAACCAGTTGCGCGTCCCAAGCTCGCCGCCGAGCCGGCGTGGCTCCCCGTCTGGCAAATCGCTCTCCTCGTCGCTCTTTTGTTCTGGCTCTACCTCGCCACCCTCACCCACCTCGTCGGACAATGGTGGAACGATCCCAATTTCTCCCACGGCTTTTTTGTTCCCCTGTTCGCGGGCTTTGTAATCTGGCAGGAACGATCCAAACTGGCCGCGGTCAAGCCGCACCCTTCCTGGTCGGGACTCTTCTTATTGAGCCTTGGCCTCTGCGTACTTGTTCTGGGTCAGATGGGCGCCGAACTTTTCTTGTCTCGCTTTTCCTTGCTCATCGTGTTGGCGGGGTTGATCGTTCTATTTCTCGGCTGGAGCTTCTTTCGCGCGGTTTTTTTCCCCTGGGCCTTTCTGGTGCTCATGATCCCCATCCCCGCGATCGTTTTTAACCAGATCACCTTCCCTCTGCAACTGCTTGCCTCTAAAGTCGCCAGCACCACTTTGCCGTGGCTCGGAGTGCCCGTCCTCCGCGAAGGCAACGTAATCATCCTTCCCGCCATGGCCCTGGAGGTGGCCGATGCCTGTAGCGGCATTCGCTCCCTTATGTCGCTCGCCACCCTGGCAGTAATTTACGGGTATCTCATGGAAAGCAAGACCTGGCTCCGCGTCGTGCTCGCGTTGGCTTCGCTTCCTATCGCCGTAGCCGCCAATAGCCTGCGCGTCGTCGGTACCGGACTGCTCGTTCAATACTGGGACCCCGACAAGGCTCAGGGATTTTTCCACGAATTCCAGGGCTGGCTCATGTTTGTCGCGTCGCTGATTATGCTTTATCTTCTTCATAAGGGCATCCGGTTTTTCTGGCCCGAGCCCAAGGCTGCACGATGAACAAAGGCTCATGATGAGCGTATCAATGAAACCATCCGGCGGAATGCGCTTTGTGCTCGCTGTCATTGTCATCGCGTTGACGGCGGCTCTGCTGCAAGCTCGCGGCCGCAACGAGATCATTCCGGCTCGTACGCCGCTCTCTGCTTTCCCGGCTCAACTCGGCGACTGGAAAGGCCGGGACATTGCCCTCGATAAGGAAACGCTCGACGTTCTGGGGCCGGGAGATTTCCTGGTGCGCATCTACGGCGATCCCGTAGGCCGGCTTCCCTACGTCGATCTTTTTCTCGCTTATTTTCCCAGCCAGCGCGCCGGCGATACCATCCACTCCCCCAAACACTGCTTGCCCGGAGCCGGATGGACTCCCGAGGAAAATGACCGCATCACAGTTCCCCTGCCCGGCCACTCTCCCTTCCCTGCGAACCGCTATGTCATCTCTAAAGCCGGAGCACGCAAGCTGGTGTTGTATTGGTACTGGGCTCACGATCGCGGCGTGGCCAGCGAGTATTGGGCAAAGTTTTATCTGGTCAAAGACGCCATTCGCATGAACCGCAGCGATGGCGCACTGGTGCGCATCACCACTGACATGTTTCCCGGCGAGACTCCCGATGCCGCACAGCAGCGCCTCCAACCCTTTACCGCGGACGTAATTCCCCTGCTCGATACCTACATTCCGCGCTGAGACCCGGAGCGGCTTCACAGGCTGCGGAAAACTCGCAGGGCGTGCACTGCCATGGAAGAGCGGCGCTCAGCGCCGCGTAAGGGTTCTAAAATCAGTCGGGGCTTTCAGCCCCTGTGGTCGCAGCCTCTTTAAAGCCGCGCATGAGCCTTTCCTGTGATTCGCGAAAATTTCTGCCGTGTTACACTCTATGTTTCACAACAAACCCCTGCTGACACAGGAAATTCTATCCGCTCATGCTTCTTTCCAAGGAATATGTGGGCTATCTGGCCCGCGAAGTTACCAAGAAATTGATTGCCGGCAAGGCTATCGAAACCTCGGCTGTGCCTAAGGTTACGGAGCGCGTCCACGCCGCATTGCTCGACGAACTCACCCTCGAAGACCGCATCAACGATGAAGTCCGGGTGATCCTCGAAGCCTACTCGGACGAGATGAACAAGACCGGCGCCAACTACCAGGAGATGTTCCGCAAAGTAAAGAGCGAGCTGGTCCGCAAGTACAAGGCGGTGCTGTGAGACTGAGCCGCGACAAAGTGAACGTGCTGGCGCGAGCCGTTGCCGACGCCCTCAAGGCAATGGATGAAGTCGACTTCATCGAAGACCCGAATACCATCCGCCAGGAAACCCGCAAGATCCTCGAAGACCTGCTCAACCACGAGGAGAGGATCGACGTGGCCGCCCGCCAGAAGATCGAAAGCCAGAAGCGCACCATTCTTGAAGGCTCGCAGGAGTGGGACATTCTCTACCGCAAGTACTACAACGAGGAAGTGAAGAAGCTCGGGATCTGATCCCCGCCGCTCCCGGTGAGTCGTTGGCCGTTTAAGTCTCTCGCTCATTTCGCCTCCCCCAAGAAAAAAGCCCCGCGCTTTCGCGCGAGGCATAGTGGGGGAGGGACCAGAGGAAACTCTTAAGCTGCTTCCCGCCGTTTCTGGATGGTCTGGAGTGTCTGGCGGTACTTCTGCGCGTTGCCTGCGATCTTGCGTTGCGGCAGGCTGTTGATCCACAGTTCGTGAGGGATGTTGCGGCGTTCGCGGCGAGTACCGACAGCTCCGCGATGCAGAACGTTGGAGGGACGCTTCTCCGCGGTCTGTTGCGTCCAGCCGCTGCCGGAGTTCACGGTGAAGATCCCGATATAGCCGTTCACCAGCAGTTGGAACGGGGTCTGGATCTTGTTCATACGGTCGAATTGCGTGGAGCCCTCGGTGCGGAAACTCTCGAACCATGCGGGATAGACGAAGTCGGACAACAGGACGCCGTCGATCTGGTAGCCGAGGCTATCGTCCTCGCAGGCATCGCAAACTTCGTAGGCGTAGAGAACCCCGGCGGTGTCGTTGTTTTGCACGAAAACGGTGAGATTGATGTTGGGATCGCCGAGCATTTCCATCAATTCGTGGCTGGCGGTCACGGTCCAGGATGTTCCGGCTTTCAAATCGCTGGCGGCAAAAACTTTGCCGATGGGCAGGCCTTCGGTGGTGAGGTCGTGGTAGCCGAGAGCGTTGGCCTGGTCGGAGTCATCGAGCAGAACCAGCCACCAGCTTCCATTGGCGGGTTGAGTGCCTTTGGGCACGATGGTGAGTTCAGCGTCCGTGCCCCAAACCGGGCGAAAGTCATTGGTGACTTGTTTCTGCAGCGCAGCTACGACCGGCGTGACATCGGCGTCGGCCAGAACCGTGCTGTCATTGATCACTGAGATTTGGATTGTGGGGGTTTGTGCATGCGTGGTTTGCGGCATATCACTTATCTCCTGGAAAACAAATTCGGAGAACGCGCAGCTTTAAGGTTGCGTGACTCTGTGATGAAAAGCTTATACGCTGATGGGAAGAGTCGAGCGTTTTAGCAAGGAAAAAAGTGAAGTTGAATTCCAAAATGGAACTGGCACTTTTGCGATGATCGCGGGATAAATTCAGCTTCGTTTGCAACCGCAGTGCTCATCTCTTCTGAAATAACGGCGAGCGTGATGCAATCCGCGCGGGACGCGGGTTTCGAACTCGTCGGGATTGCCCCGATCGGCGAGTCGCCGGAGCTGGAGTATTTTCCCCACTGGATCGCCGAAGGATATGCGGGCGAAATGAAGTATCTCGAGGCACGCGATGAGCGAGGCCGGTTGAATCGTGCATCGCTGGCAAATGTTGCGCCGTGGGCTCGCAGTGTCGTGGTGTGCGCCATCAATTACAACACGGCGCAACCCTATTCCACGCAGGCGCAGGACGAGGGACGCGGCTGGATATCCCGCTACGCCTGGGGCCGGCAAGATTATCACGACTCGGTGATGCGGCGGCTGCGGAGAGTTGAAAAGGCGCTGAAAACAGCGAGTGGGGACGATCAACTCATCACTCGCTGTTACGTCGATACCGGGCCGATTGTCGAACGCGTGGTCGCGAAGTATGCCGGCGTCGGATGGATCGGGAAGAACACGTGCATCATTAATCAGAAGCTGGGATCGTGGCTCTTCCTGGGCGTGATCGTCACTTCGCTTGATCTCACACCCAGCCTGCCCGCGCCCGACCGCTGTGGCACTTGCACGCGCTGCATCGACGCCTGCCCCACCGATGCGCTGATCGCACCTTATCGCTTGGATTCGAATAAGTGCATCTCTTATCTCACGATTGAAAAACGTGGAGCGATTCCTCAGGAGCTTCGCGAGGAAGTGGGGCGGCATGTTTTTGGCTGTGACATCTGCCAGGACGTTTGCCCGTGGAACCGGAAAGCTCCGGCAACGGATGCTGCTGAGTTTCAGCCGCGTGCGGAGTTGGTGAATCCTGCGCTCGACTGGCTGGCGGAGATGAGCGCGGAAGAATTTCGCGGCACGTTTCGCGGATCGCCGGTGAGGCGCGCGAAACGCGCAGGCCTGCGGCGGAATGCGCTCATCGCCATGGGCAACAGCGGCGAGCGGAAATTCCTTCCTCTGCTTCACAAGTTGGCGCACGATGAGGACGAAGTCGTCGCCGAGAGTGCTGCTTGGGCGGTCCGGAAGCTGACTGATCCGAAGTAAGAAAAAATCACGACTGGCGCTCCGGTTCCGGTCGGGATGACAAATTCGTGAAGGCGATCAGGGGGTAGCGTCGAACTCCTTCTTGTACGCTTCCCAGCGTTGACGAACGCCGGCCATGATTGACTGGTACTCGGGATCGGAGCGGAGGCTGTCGTAGTTTTTGTCTTGTGCAAACCAGGGGTAATTGACATCGCCGAGTTCGACCGTGTGTTTGAGCCAGGCGACGGCGTGGTCGCGGTCGCCGAGCAGGGCGTAGATCCCTCCAGTCCAGTAGGCGACATCGCCGTCGATGATCTGTTCGGGACGGTATTTCCAGATGCTGGGGTCGATCTTTTCCCGTTGGTGCCGGGACGCGTACAAGAACCCCGCCATCAACTGGGGCGTTGCGTCGTTCGAGTTTGGGACGAGTCGCACGGACCGATCCAGATTGGCTTTGGCTTCGTCGAGCTTGCCTTCGTAATAGAGCACCATGCCGAAGTAGGCCAGGGCCTTGAATTGGTCTGGATTGGCCGCGACCAGTTGCCGCATCTCCTGATCGGCTTCATTGGCTTTAGCGCTGTAGAGAAGCATGCGGGCGTGCATCCAGTGCGGTTCAAGGGGCGCGGGGTTCAAGGCAATCACCCGGCGCAAGGCCTGTTCAGCCAGTTCATTGAGGCCGGCGTAGTAGCGGGAATAGCCCAGCGCTTGCCATGCGGTTTCGCTGTTGGGTGCGAGCGCAACCGCTTGTGTGAGAGAGCGGATTGCTTCCTGCTCCCGGCCTCCCTCACCATAAATGGTTCCCAAAGCAGTCAATCCCTCCAATGACTGGGGATTGATTCGCAATGCGTTCTGGGCAGCCACCTCGCCGCGTTTTAGATTTGCCCCGGCATCCTCTAGAAAGTTTGCGCTCTGAAACGCATACATCTGCGCCAGCAGGGCATAGGCGTCTGCGAAATTCTTATCCAGCGAAAGGGCGTGCAACAGGAGACGCTCGCCGCTTTCGAGGCTCTCCACGCGCGAATGCACCAGATAGTCACTCAGGTAGAAACGGGCCTGCAGATAGTCGTTATATGCCTCGACGCTGGTGGTTACGGGCTGTTGAATCGACTTTTGCTCCGTCGGTGAGATTTGGATCTGAAGGCCTTCTACGACCTTGGTGGCAATCTGATCTTCAAAGCTGAGGATGTCGGCGCTGTGCAGATCGTAGCGTTGTGACCATTTAGTATTTCCCGTGCGACCGTCGATCAGTTGAACGGTCACGCGGATTACATCGGAAGATCGCTGATAGGTCCCTTCGAGGACGCTTTCGACATTCAATGCTTTGGCTGCTTCCGCAGGTTCTGGCGCGTCCTTCGCATATTTCAGGACGGATGTGGTTGGCCGCACGGCGAGATTCTGCAGCGAGGTTAAGCGGCTGATGATGGCGTCGGTGATGCCGATGCCCCAGCTATCACTCGTCGCCGCGGAAATGTCATGGAAGGGGAGCACAGCCATGGTTTCCAAAGAAGGCTTGGAAACAACCTGGGCGGGTTGCGGTGTGTGGAACGGGGAAATGTAGGTGCGGAACGCAACCGCAGCCAGCACTCCGCCCAGCAATATTGCGGCTCCGATGATTAATTCCTTGCGGGTGCGTCCGGGCCGTGAAGGTTGCGTTGTTTCCGGTATCGGGATCTGAATCCTCTGCGACTCGGTATCCCGCTTCACTCGCTTCAGATCGGTTCTTAACTCGGTGGCGGACTGGTAGCGGACGTCGCGATCTTTTTCCAGGCACTTGGAGATTATGTCTTCGAGCTTCGCGGGGAGATCGGGATTCAGACGCACGGCGGCGGCAGGAACTTTATGGAGGATGGAATCAAAGATTACGCCCGAGGCGTCACCACGGAAGGGAAGCGTGCCCGTTGACATTTCGTACAAAACGACGCCGAATGAGAAAAGGTCCGTGCGGGCGTCCAGTTCCCTTGCCAGAACCTGCTCCGGCGACATATAGGCGACGGTTCCCAGGGTGCTGCCGGGGCTGGTCAGATGCTCGTCGGCTACGACTGTGGCTGTGGCTTCGATCGCGACCGCTTCGGGCGTGGGCGTGACCTTGGCCAAACCGAAGTCGAGAATTTTGGCGTGTCCGCGCTTGGTGACGAAGATGTTGGCCGGCTTGATGTCGCGATGAACGATGCCCTGGGCATGAGCGGCGTCGAGCGCATCTGCGACCTCGATACTGATCTCCAACACGCGATCCAGTTCCATCGGACGATTTCCGATCACGTGCTTCAAGGTCGCGCCGTCGAGAAACTCCATGACGATGAAGGTCTGGTTGTTCTGCTCGTCAATCTCGTGAACCGTGCAGATGTTGGGATGATTCAAAGCGGAAGCGGCCTTGGCTTCGCGCTGGAAGCGGCTTAGAGCCTGCGGGTCGTTGGCTACGTCGTCGGGCAGGAACTTAAGAGCTACGAAGCGGCCGAGTTTGATGTCTTCGGCTTTGTACACCACACCCATGCCACCGCCGCCGAGCTTCTCGACGATTCGGTAGTGCGAGATGGTTTGCCCGATCATGTTTGGCCGATCATGTTGGATAGGTTGAGGCTTGCAAATCCGGTTTAATAGATCACTGAATGTATCCCGCCCGGTGAGGGATCATATTAGGGGTGCAACCTGTAGCGCGTCAACGAATGGCGGCCGCAGATTTTAACACCGCTGTTACACGCCAATATCCATCTACTTTTCTATTACCTACGTACTATTATCCCGCATTCCCTGTTGATTCAATGACTTCCGTAATCTCGCCGTGCCCCACTACCGGCAACTAATCTCGCTCAAAGGGGTTCTTATTAAAGACCTGGCTATGCCTTGCCTCGCTAAATTTCGTCGCGCTTTTTGCACGTTGTTGGTGCTGGTGTTGGCGTCTGCGTGCCTGGCCGGAGCCTCGGCTACTCTTCTGCTCGAAGAGCCTTATGGCAACATGGGATTCTTCACGGCCACGGGACATGCGGCAGTGTATTTGTCCGGAGTGTGCGCGGAGACACCGCTGGTGTTGCGGCCCTGCGCGCCGGGCGAACTG
>Ga0307479_10000118_pt1 | contig 76502 bp, 57 predicted proteins | sample atmos_gasesECM4C_FD_203743 | JGI IMG/M metagenome (GOLD analysis project Ga0307479, IMG submission 203743) | Hardwood forest soil microbial communities from Morgan-Monroe State Forest, Indiana, United States - atmos_gasesECM4C_515 | ecosystem: Environmental > Terrestrial > Soil > Temperate... | reverse complement strand
TGGCGGATCACGGAATTCGAGTCGCCGTGTTCGAGCAGAACACGCGGCCGTACGGCAAGATCGAAGACGGTCTGCCGCGTTGGCACGTCGAGCAGCGCAAACAGGAATACGGCCGAATCGACGCGCGTATGAAGAAGCCGAATGTGTATTTCATACCCTCCATCAAGCTAGGCCGAGATTTCAATCTCCCCCAGCTTTTCGAGTGGGGCTTCTCGGCGGTGATTCTCGCCAATGGCGCGTGGCGCGACCGCGAATTGGGAGTGCCGGAAGCAGAGCAGTACGTCGGCAAAGGCCTCGTTTACCAAAATCCGTTTATCTACTGGTACAACCACAAGAACGAAAAGGACTACGTCGGACCGCGCTATGAAACGCCCGACGAAACCGTGGTGGTGGGCGGCGGGCTGGCGTCGCTTGACGTGGTCAAGGTGCTCCAGCTCGAAAACTACGAACGCGCTTTGAGGGCTCGCGGCATTCAGACCAGCATGCATGAGTTGGAAAAAAATATTCCGGAGGTGTGCAAAGCGCACGGCATCAAGCCGGAAGAGTTGGGCGTAAAGGGTTGCCTCTTAATTTATCGCCGCCGCGAACAGGACATGCCGCTGGCGCAACCACCCGACAACGCGACGCCCGAGCAGATCGCCAAAACGGAGCAGGTTCGGCAGAAAATGCTGCGCCTGGCGCGTGACAAATACCTGTTTCGCACCCAGGATCGCAGGCTGACGACCGGGATCATCGTGGAAAATGGACGGCTCGCAGGGCTGAAGGTGGCCGAAACGAAAATCGAGGGTCGCAAGGCCGAACCGATCCCCGGCTCGGAACAGGAACTCCGCGCGCCGCTGGTCGTTTCTTCGATCGGCTCGGTGCCGGAGAAACTTTCTGGGATCAACATGAATGGGGAATACTACACATTCGCTGGCAAGGATGTGCCGCGGTACACGGCTATGGACCGCGTATTCGGGGTCGGAAACGTCGTTACGGGGCAGGGGAACATCCGCGTGTCGCTGGTGCACAGCCAGAAAGTGACCAAGCGCGTGGTGGATTGCATGAGGAGCGACGATGGAAACGCCGCCGCTGGGGCCGGCAGTGCTGAACAGCAAGTCGCGAGTGCCATGGAAACAATTGGGAAGCAGATTGAAGTGATCCCGCCGCTTTCAGGCGACCAGATGGCACAGGTGGAGCGCCAAGTTCATGCCCTTCAGCAAAAAGCGGGCTTCACTTCCGACTACGACTCCTGGATTGCCAAGGTGACTCCGCCCGATCTCGAGTAGATCGTATTCCTTACAATTCGGATGCGTTTGCGAATTCCAAACTTCATCACACCCTATTCTGCTCACTTTGCGCCCACCAGCGAACCTGCGGGTTTCGATGAATTGCGATCCGGGCGTCTCAAGGTTCTTTGATAATCGCACCTTAGTGGAAATTCGCCTTTCACAGGGCTTTTTTTGTTCCTGCCCCGGCGCTCGGTTCCGCATTTTCGACCCGGCACTTGTCCCCCACACGGTGCCGTGACTTCACCCCATATTTGAGACACCCTTGCATACGGCAGCGCTGAAGTCCGCTGCCAAGGCTCACCGGGATAAAGCAGCGCAGCGCGGTTCCTGCTCTAAGGGGTCTCAGTGAACGTGCTTTGGAATGTTCCCATGCCGTCGCTGGTAGTGACGCCGTTCTCGAAGAAGCAGCCCCCGCCGAACGACAGGCCGACTGTCTGCACATTGTGGATTGCGACCTGGAACGCATCCATGACTTCCGGGCTGTCGTCGTTGAACTTGCCGTTCCAGTCGGACCACATGTGCACGGCATTGACGGGCTGGCTTATACTCATCGGCCCCTGGGGGTCCGAGACTAGTGGCACGCTCATGGGGTTCGACCACCAGAACCGTGTGTAGAAGCCGGTCGTATCGGTACCGGTCGTACCCGATGCCTTCGGTGAGGCGAAGTAGAAACGCACGTTTTTATTGTCGGGGGTGCAGCCGCCGTTGTTCTGATCTTGGAACACACCGCCGCCGCCGCTCACGGTGACGGTTACGTTCAGACTCTTCCCGCTGAGATCACCGGTCAGACTGCTGTCCCTGGTGGTGAGGAGCGCGGTGTAGGTATTGAGTTTGAATGGGAAGGACGTGGTGTCCCCAGTGGTCGTCGCCGGCATTGAGTCCGCTGACACCCGGGGCCGGATTGCCCGGCCCGAAGGGTTGTAGTCGTACACCGTCCAAGATGCAGAAGGCGTGGTGGCCGGATCTAGCGTGCAGTTAAGTCCAGTGGGGTTGCCGGCCAGCGCTTGGACTGCCGCCGTGAGCTCGAGGAGCGTGCTCGGATCGACCGCTGCGGCAACACTGTGGCCATCGTTACAGGAAAGGGTGACTTGCGTGTCGCTGATGGTCTGACCGTGGGAAGGATCTGCAATCGAGGAGAGCATTAGCAGCACTGCCGCCGAGCCGACGCTCAGGGCCGCGAGCCATACAGTTCTCGCCAACACTTTCTTCCATGGGTTTTTCTGCCTTGACATGGCTTGTCTCCTTTCGGTGAGACTCGGTGAAACAATGTTCGATCCTTAAGGTCGTTTCATGGGAAGCTCCGAATTAACTGTGGCCTAGGGAACGTGGAGCCGACGGTACGGCGGCGACGATAGCCAGGGAAACGCGCTGAAGCAATTGAGGGAATTCCTGCAAGCGTGGTCAGGGAAACACTTGATGCGCCTTCGGGTGAATTACTGGGTAATATGCGGAAGATTGCCGCGCGGCGCCTCCGTTAGCCACCGCCGCCTGCGTTTTCCACCTCTGCCGCCCGTCTGTTCTGCACTCCCCACGGCATACCTTTCTGACACGACTCGAGGAGTCTGGCTGCGATGTTTGGACGCTGGCTTGGGTCGTCGGCACAGTCAATCCAATCTTCGCTCTGCTACGTTCACCCGTCCGAAGAAGCAGTTCCCAAACGATTTCGCGCTGGGTGGCCACTAAAATTGGGAACAGCGATAAAGAGCCTGCCCAGTCGCTGGTTGCGAAGCATGCCGCAAGCGCAGTACAGTGAATCAGTTGCGCGCGACGCGCCCGTAGCTCAGTTGGATAGAGCGTCTGCCTTCTAAGCAGAGGGTCGGGAGTTCGAATCTCCCCGGGCGCGCCATTCCCTTTCTTCTGTATAATTTGCTGCCGAAGGGGTTCAAAATGAACTACTCGGAAGGCCGGCTTCGAGGGGAAGCTCAAAACAGAAATTCCGGATAAATCAAACAAGTGTCGAAGTGAAGTGGCTATGACCCAGCCAAAACTTCATTTGCAATTTGCCCACTCCTCCGTTCTCCGCTACGGTCTCGCAGTTGTTTCCGTCGCCATGGCCCTGGCGATCGCGCTTCCCGTGCAACACTACAAATTCCGGGAAGTGGGGCTTCCTCTTTTCCTCTTTGCGGTCGCTGTCACAGCCTGGTACGCCGGTGTAGGCCCGGCCGCTCTATCGATCGTGCTCTCAAGCCTTTGCTTCGATTACTTCTTCGCGCCGCCCCTTTATAGCCTCAGTTTCACTCTCGCTGATGTCCCGGCCCTTCTCATTTTGTTAACCTTCGCGGCGTTAATTACACGCTTCAGCACCGTGCGACACCGCGTCGAAGGGGAACTCCGTCAAGCCCGCGACGACCTCCAGATCGAAGTGGCGGAACGAACCCAGCAGGCCAGCCTGCTCAATCTGACACACGACTCGATTTTCGTCCGTGATATGGATTTCGTCATCACATTCTGGAATCTGGGAGCACAGGAGTTGTACGGGTGGGCGGCCGAAGACGCCATCGGAAAGCATTCCAACCAACTCTTGCAAACAGTGTTTCCAGCGCCACTCGAGGAAGTTCAGGCCGAGTTGCTTAGGACCGGACGCTGGGCGGGCGAGCTCAAGCGCACGACAGCCCAAGGCGCCACAGTGGTGGTGGCCGCTCGATATGCTTTGCGCCGAGATGAGCAGGCGCGACCTGTAGCCATCCTGGAAACCAGCAATGACATCACGGAACGGAAGCGACGGGAGGAAGAAATTCAAGGCCTCAATCAGGAACTGGCAGAGCGCTCCACGCAGCTCGAATCCATCAACAAGGAACTGGAAGCGTTTGCCTATTCCGTCTCCCATGACCTGCGCGCACCCCTTCGCCATATTGCCGGTTTCACTGAGCTCCTTCATAAGAAGGTTTCTTCCGTTGTGGATGAAAAGAGCAACCGCTACATCGCGATGATCCTGGACTCGGCCAAGCGTATGGGCAATCTGATTGACGATCTCCTGGCCTTTTCGAGGATCGGGCGGGCTGAAACGCAAAAGACGGCGGTTAGCCTGGCGCAGCTTGTAAGGGAAGCCCTCGCCGATGTTCGCCAAGACACAGAGGGACGCAACATCGCCTGGAAAATCGGCGCTCTGCCCGAATTTTATGGCGATCGTTCGATGCTAAGGCTTGTGCTGGTTAATCTTATTTCCAATGCGATTAAATTTACGCGCACGCGCCCGCAAGCTGAAATCGAAATCGGATGCGCCGACGGAAACAAAGACAACCTGGTAGTATTCGTTAGGGACAATGGGGTCGGCTTTGATATGAAGTACGTGAATAAACTGTTTGGAGTGTTTCAACGCTTGCACGAGTCTGATGCATTTGAAGGTACTGGCATTGGATTGGCTACGGTTCAGCGCATAATACATCGTCACGGAGGCAAGGTCTGGGCCGAAGGCGTCGTTGATAGCGGCGCGACTTTCTATTTCTCGGCCCCCAAGCCACAAGGACACCTATGGAGAGCATGAACAGGCTAGGACGTATTTTGATGGTGGAAGACGATCCCAAGGACGTGGAGCTTACTCTGACTGCCCTTGAGGAATACAACCTCGCCAATGAGGTCGTTGTCGCTCGTGATGGCGAAAAAGCCCTCGATTATCTCTATTGCCGCGGGGAATACAAGACGCGCTCCAGCGACAACCCCGCCGTCATACTGCTGGATCTAAAACTACCCAAGGTAGATGGGTTGGAGGTGTTAAAGGAAATTAAGTCCAACGGGAAGCTGAGAATAATTCCCGTAGTGGTGCTGACCTCGTCGAAAGAGGAAAAGGATATGGTGGCAAGCTACAAACTCGGAGTGAACGCGTACGTAGTAAAGCCAGTTGACTTTCATGACTTTGTGAATGCCATCAAGGAACTGGGCGCTTTCTGGGCAATCATCAATGAGCCGCCGCCGGGAAGCGTAAGGAAGTGAATATGCCGCACCGTTTGCGGATTCTGTCGATCGAGGATGATCCCAAGGACGCCAAGCTGATCCAGGATCTGCTTGAGACAGAAGACATCGTTTGCGAAGTAACACGGGTTGATACTCAGGCTGCCCTGCTGGCTTCCCTTGAGCAAGGCGGAATTGATCTGATTCTGGCAGATTACACCCTTCCCTCGTTCGACGGCATTTCCGCATTGAAGCTTGCAATGAAAACCTGCCCGGAGGTGCCCTTCATCTTTGTTTCTGGAACACTCGGCGAAGAAGTAGCGATTGAAGCGCTCAAAATTGGCGCCACGGATTATGTTCTGAAGACGCGGTTATCGAGGCTTGTGCCGTCGGTGGTCCGTGCGCTGCGTGAAGCCGGCGAAAGAGCAGAACGCAAGCAGGCAGATGAGAAGCTGCGCCGCAGCGAAGCCTACTTGACCGAAGCACAGCGACTGAGTCAGACCGGCAGCTTCGGTTGCAATCTTTCTACAGGCGAGATGTTCTGGTCGGAAGAAACCTTCCGAATTTATGGATACGACCGATCCACCCAACCCGCGGTGGAACGCGTTCTTCAACGCGTCCACCCGGAAGATAAACCTTTACTTCAGGAGCACATGGATCGAGCGTCCCGCGAAGGTAAGGCTTGTGATGTCGAATGCCGCCTGTTATTGCCCGACGATTCGGTCAAGCATGTCCGCATTATGGCTCACGCTTCAAAAAATGAATCAGGAAACATTGAGTTTATTGGGGCGGTGATGGATATCACCGCTGCAAAGCAGGCGGATGAGAAGCTGCGGCGCAGTGAAGCTTACTTGGCCGAAGCGCAGATATTGAGCCACACCGGCAGTTTCGGCTGGAATGTGTGCAGCGGAGAGATCCACTGGTCTCGAGAAACTTTTCGGATATTTGAATACGAGCCGGCAGCCAAGGCTACGATTGATATGGTCTTGCAACGAACTCACTCGGAAGACAGGCCAGCTGTGCAGCAACTGATCGACCGCGTTTCGCGCGAGAGGACGGATTTCGATTTTGAACATCGGTTGCTGATGCCTGATGGATCCGTTAAATACCTGCGGGTCATGGGTAGTCCCTCAGAGAACGAGGACGGCTGCTTTGAGTTCGTGGGAGCGGTTACGGATATTACCGAGCGCAAGCGGGCCGAGACGCTGCGTGACGGAGAGAGCCGTATTTTGGAGATGATAGCCCGCGATGCTCCGCTGGAGGAAATACTGGAGAAGCTGGTACGGGTTGTGGAAGCCCAATTTGCCGGCTTGCTTTGCTCTGTCCTGCTCCTCGACGAGGACGGGCAGCATGTGCGGCATGGGGCCGCTCCCAGCCTTCCCAAGGCCTACACCAACGCCATCGACGGCCTTTGCATCGGACCGAAGGCGGGCTCATGCGGCACGGCCATGTACCGCGGAGAACCTGTTGTTGTTACCGACATTCTCAAGGATCCGCTCTGGGAGCCGTACCGAAGCGTGGCCGAGCCCTACGGGTTCCGCGCGTGCTGGTCCACGCCCATCCTTGAGCATTCGGGCAAGGTGCTGGGTTCGTTTGCCATGTATTACTGCGAACCGCGTGGTCCGAGCCCGGCTGAGACCCGTGCCCTGGAAATGGCCACCCACCTCGCCGGCATTGCTATTGAACGTAAGCGGGCGGAAGAGACCTTGCGCGCGAGCGAGGGTTATCTGGCCGAAGCGCAGAAGATCACGCATACCGGGAGTTGGGTCTGGGAGGTAGAACGAAGAGACGCGGTGCATCTGTCCGAGGAATGGTATCACGTATATGGCTTTGATCCTGAAGAGTGCATGCCGTCATGGGAAAAACGACTGCAGCGCGTTCATCCGGAGGATCGACCCAAGTGGCAAGGCACAATCGAGCGAGCAATCGCTGAAAAATCGGATTACGATGTGGAATATCGAATTCTTCTTCCGGGCGGCACGGTCAAATACATCCACGCCATCGGCCATCCTGTTTTGAACGCATCCCGGGATTTGGTGCAGTTCGTTGGTAGCTCGACGGACATCACCGAGCGCAAGCATGCCGAAGAGAGAATTCGCGAACAGGAGTTGGAGTTCCGGCAGGTACTGGATCTCGCGCCGCAGCACGTCACCGTGCTAGGGCCCGATGGAAGCCGTCTTTATATCAACCAGGCCGGGCTCGATTATTACGGTCTTACTCTTGAGGAGTGGCGAACCTGCGACACTCGCAGGTTAGTTCATCCAGATGACTTGGAACGCATGGCGAGCGGAGCTCAAATTAAACTGTTAGGCGGGTCTCCGCACGAGGTCGAGGCGCGTTTATTGAGAAACGACGGCAAGCATCGATGGTTCCTTATACGCCGCAATCCGCTGCGAGATGAACAGGGACGCATCACGCGTTGGTATGCCGCAGCAACCGACATAGACGACCGGAAGCTAGCGGAAGAGAGACTCCAGCACGAGAACGTCGCTCTGCGGGAAGAAATCGATAAGGCATCGATGTTCGAGGAGATCGTCGGAACGTCTCCCGCCCTGCAAACGGTACTTTCTCATGTTTCCAAGGTCGCCCCCACCAGCTCCACCGTTCTGATCACCGGCGAAACCGGGACGGGCAAGGAACTTGTGGCCCGCGCCATCCATCGGCGGTCCCAGCGCTCCTCACAGGCATTTGTGAGTGTCAACTGCGCTGCCATCCCGCGTGACTTGATCGCCTCCGAATTGTTTGGCCATGAGAAGGGCGCCTTCACGGGGGCAACTCAGCGGCGTTTGGGCCGCTTTGAATTGGCCGAAGGGGGCACGATCTTCCTCGATGAAGTCGGAGAACTTCCCGCCGAGACCCAGATCGCTCTGTTGCGTGTTCTGCAGGAACACGAATTTGAGCGTGTCGGCGGAACTCGATCCATCCGCACTGATGTTCGGGTGATTGCGGCCACCAACCGTGACTTGCAGGCGGCCATCGCTGCGGGCAGCTTTCGCAGCGACTTGTTTTATCGGCTCAACGTTTTCCCGATCGAGGTGCCTCCTCTGCGGAAACGAAGAGAAGATATTCCCATGCTGGTCGAGTACTTCATCGATCGTTACGCAAGGAAAGCAGGAAAAAGCATACGCAGCGCAAATAAGAGGAGCCTGGACCTTCTTCAGTCGTATCCCTGGCCAGGGAATATTCGCGAGCTGCAGAACGTCATCGAGCGATCTGTAATCGTCTGCGACACGGAGAATTTCTCGGTAGACGAGAGTTGGCTTTCGCGGCAGCCTCTTGCAACGGAGCCGAAAAGCCCTCTAGAGCTATCCGAAAAGCTTGCCGCTCAGGAAAAGGAAATGATCGAAGCTGCCCTGCGAGAATGCGGAGGACAAGTGTTCGGACCGTCAGGCGCGGCTACCAAGCTGGGTATGCCACGTTCTACCCTGGAATCGAAGATTAGGTCGCTGAAAATCGACAAGAATCTCTTCAAAACAGCGGCCGCCTCTAAGAACAACTAGCCGCCTGCCCCGCCGGGTTGCAAGAGTTTCCGCATGAATCTTTTCAATTGTGGAAAACTTTGCGGAATAAACGAACCATTTCCATGAATGCGAGGTCAGTCGCTTCCGGATCGAAGCGCGGGCCCTCCTCACGCGTGAAGGCGTGCTCGGCCGGATACAGCAGCGTTTGATAGCGCGCACCGGAGTTTTGCAGCGCCCGATCAATCGTTTCGCGTCCCGCGTCGGGCACGTGCGGGTCTTTGGTCCCGAAGATCATCAAAAGCTCACCGCGGATTTCTTTCGCGCGGGCCAAAGATCCGGCATCTGCGTCCTGACCGAGCTTGCCGTCATGGATGCCCGTGCCGTAGTAACAGACTGTCGCGCGGACATCGGGCTGGAACGCAGCACGGAAGGCGAGGTGGCCGCCGATGCAGAAACCCACCGCGCCGATTTTCCCTCGCGCGACCTTAGGATGTTTGGAAAGCCAGTCCAAACCACCGCGGCAATCGGCATCGAAGTGCGCGACCGGAGTCTTCGCGGCGTCTTGCTGCCCGCGGATGCGTCCTGCGTCATCGAAGGGGATCACCGTTCCCGGCGGTTCGATGCGGCGATAAATTTCCGGGGCAGCGGCAACAAATCCATACCCGGCCAGCCGTACGCAAGCGCGCAGCATTGGCGGTGTGAGCTGAAAAATGTCGGAATAGCACCAGATGCCGGGATATTGACCTTCGGCCTTGGGCGCGGCGACGAAGGTTCGCATCGGGGAACCCGCCAGAGAAATGTCCACGTATTCGGTATTGACGATCATTTGCTTGCTCGCAGGATGCGATCACTCCTGGCCGAGGAATTCTCCGAGCAGCATGTGAAAGTAAGGCAGCCGGTTAAGACTTAGAATTTGCGCGTCTCCTGGCGCGACCAGCGTTCGATCACGATTTTTGATTCCGTATAAAATTCGACGGCGTCGCGGCCTTGTCCGTGAAGAATGCCAAAAAAACTATCTTTCCACCCGCTGAACGGGAAGTACGCCATCGGAGCGGCTACGCCAATGTTGATGCCGATATTGCCCGCGGGCGCTTCGTAGCGGAATCTGCGCGCCGCGGCGCCGCTGGTGGTGAAGAGCGAAGCTTGATTGCCGTAGGGGCTGCGGCGGATAAAATCCATCGCCTCATCAATGGAATTCGCGTGAATCAGGCTGAGGACGGGGCCAAAGATTTCTGTGTGCGCGAGCTGGCTGGATGAGGGCAGACCGTCCAGAATGGTCGGCGAAACAAAATTGCCGGCTTCGTAACCAGAGATTTTTGTATTGCGGCCGTCAACGATGGCCTTTGCACCTTCGCTGACTCCCGCGCCAATCAAGGATTCGACGCGCTGTTTGCTGTCGCGTGTAATGACGGGTCCCATCTGAACGCCGGAATCAAGCCCATTACCGACGCGAATGGACGAGGCTGCGGTGGCGATGGCGTCACGAAAAGTCCTCTGCGCTTCTCCGATGGTGACGGCGACGGAAACGGCGAGGCAGCGCTGCCCGGCGCACCCAAACGCGCTATCGCTAATAATTTGTTTGGCGAGATCCATGTCCGCGTCCGGCAGAACGATGACATGGTTTTTCGCGCCGCCCTGACATTGCATGCGCTTGCCGCTGGCAGCGGAGCGCATGTAGACGTGCTTGGCCACCGGCGTGGAACCGACAAAGCTGATGGCGCGAACTTGCGGGTGATCGCAGAGCGCGTCAACCACTTCGCGGCCACCATTGACGAGATTCACGACACCTTTGGGCAAACCCGTTTTCTCAATCAACTCAAGGGCGCGGTGCATCGTGAGGGGTACGCGCTCGGAAGGCTTTAGGACAATCGTGTTCCCACAGGCGATGGCGTACGGAAGGAACCAAAATTGGATCATTGCGGGAAAATTGAATGGCGTAATGGCGGCGACCACGCCGAGCGGCTGGCGAATCTGCATCTCGTCCACGCCCGGCGTAACGTCTTCGAGGTTGTAGCCTTGCATCATCATGGGGATGCCGCAGGCGACCTCGACGTTTTCGATGCCGCGCCGAAGCTCGGCTTTGGATTCAGCGAATGTCTTTCCGTTTTCAAGAGTGATCAGGCGTGCGAGCTCGTCGAGGTGTTCTTCGAGAAGATTTTTCAATTTGAAAAGATATTGGACGCGTTCGCCCGGGGGTGTGCGACGCCAAGCCGGAAAGGTTTCCGCTGCGGCCCGAACGGCAGCGTCAACATCGGCCGCATTGGAAAGAGGGACGCGCGCGAGAAGTTCGCCGGTGGCGGGATTCTTGACGTCTGAGTATTCCGTGGTTGTGGGCCGGCGCCACGCGCCATTCACGTAATTTTCAAGCTCGGGGACTTGGGTTGTTACGGCACTGCTCATGCTTGGCTCCTTTGGCTCTGCACGGAATCGGAAAAACCCCAGCAGGGTCGGCCTCGTGAGAAATCGGATCGATTTAGTTTAGCAAAGAAGTACATGGTTGAGGCCCCTCCCCCCTGTTTTTTGGAAGTGCGGATTCTAAAGGAGTTGTGGGAGGATTTTTTGTAAGTGCGGATTCCAAAGGGGTTATAACCCCTGTGTTTCCCACACTTCCGAGGGGGATTCGTAAATGTTGATTGTAAAAGGGTTGGAGGCGCCGTTCTGCCAATATAAGTCTTTTAGAATCTGCACTTAGGAGGCGTTCTTGGAAGTGTGGATTCCAAAGGGGTTGCAAGCGCGGGTTCCCAGAAGTGCGGATTCTACAGGGCTTAGCTGGGGACGGTTTGAAAGTGGAATCGGGGGAAACTAGCACAGGAAGCTCAAGACGGGTGGGACGGCGGATATAGAGGCTGAATATCAAGCCTGATGTTACCAGATTAGTACAGTACTTGTCAAGGAAAATTTGGAAGTGATTGAAGGGGAAAGAGGATAGCACCGCCTTGTAGCTGAATATGTGGGCGGTACTCACTCGACTGAAGCATCTGGACGCCACGGCCTTTCACTTCTTATCGGGTTTTTCGCTGGTTGACACTGAGGCGTTCAGCTTTTCCAATTTTGCCAATTGCTCCCGCACCTGATCCGCGTTTTTCGCTTGCGGAGCTAACTCCAAGTACGTTTGTATCTCTGAGATCGCAGTGGCATAGTTGCTTTTTCGGGTAAAAATTTCAGCCAGTAAGAGATGCAGTTGCGGAAAATGAGTGCGCAGGTCCAGGTGTTCCGCCTTGAGCGCGCTCCTTTCAGCGGCTTCGATCTTGTCGAGCTTGTAATTCGCGACCGAGTTATAGAAATAGGCCTCGGCGTAATTCAACGGATCAAGATCCAGGATGTAACCAGTGACGGCCACCTGATTCAGCGGATCGAGACTCAAGATGTGCCCAGTAAGTCTAAGGACCTCTGTCCAATTTTCTGCCTCGTAGGCCATTGAAGCGAGCGACAGATAAGGCGGCAGGAACTTGGTGTCGACGGTCGTGGCTTGGACATACGCCTTGCGAGCCGCATCGTTCTGGTTTTCCTCCCGTAAAACGGCGCCCAACTGAAACCAGGCGCTCGCGTACCCGGGATAGATCTCCACTGCCTGTTCAAAATATTTGCGTGCATTGGCGAGTTTGCCGTTCCTCTCGGCTTCGACGCCCTTCTCATAAGCTCTTCTGGCATCTTTGGGCGCTTTGTAGGGGATGGCGCTCAGCGTCATGCCTTCAACCTTTGTAGTTCTCTGCACAACAATAGCGCCCACGTCAACGCTGCTGCCGAAAGTAGTAAGGTCCACAAGGCTGATGTCACTGGAGCGAAAACCAGCAGCGGAGGCCCGTAGCTCACAATTCGCCAACTCGCGTCGTGATATTCCCGTCCTCGAAGCCTGCCTAGCCATGCCATCTTGCGAAGCCCGGTCACCGCTGGCGTCAAGGAAAGAATCGGCCATCGATCCCAATTCCATGGTGAAGTCGCCGCGGGAAGTTGCATGTACTTGTTGACGCACCCTGGCGTTGCAAACGCGCTCAACCAACACATCGTTTGGAACGGGTGTGCCGTCGCCAGTCGCAACGCGGCCCTGGAGAAACATCACAAGATCCACTTCCGGTTGACCTGGCTGCGAAATCGAGGGAGTGGAAGTCGCACCACGGCCTGGCGCTGTGGAAGACGGAGGCGCAGGGGCCGGAGCCGGAGGCTTCTGTGCCAATGCGACTGGTACCAGAAGTCCCATTGCGAGCGCTAACTCGACGAAAATGCGGCTGCGGTGGTTCACAGGTATGTTCCTGAGGAAGGAACGTCTGAGTAAAAATTTTAGGGCGCGAGTCAGCTCAAGTCAAGGCTCCCGAATCGAATAACGGGACAGCCAGGATCTCGCGGACACTTCTCCGGTCAGGGCCTGGTAAACGCGCTTATCGGAAGAGTGGAGTACTAGCACGGCAGATGTCCGGTTATCCGACTTACCAGGCACTAGCCCCCACACGATAGCGTTATTGACTTCGACGGCTAGTTTCTGGCTCTCAGCCCTGGCATTCTCAATTCTGATTCGACAAAATCGTAACAGTCATGCTTAACGATGCCGAATCATTGCTCCAACAAGCTGCCGAAGCCCTGAAGAGCAAGGAATACGCTAAGGCTGAGGCTTTGCAAAGGCAGGGCTGTGAGCTATTGCGCGAGGACCGGGTAGACGAATCCCGGCTCGCCACTGAACTAGAAAAACTCGCAGACATTCACTGCACCCAAAAGAAGTTTGAGCAATGCGCCAACGAATACTCGAAGGTCGTCCAGATGCGGGAGAAGTTTATGCCCGCAAACGATTCCAACATACTGCGACCGCTGTATCGGCTCGCGAAGTCCCATTTTGAAGGTCAAAACTACGAGTTTGCCGAAGCCGAAATGCGAAAAGTGCTCGCTTTGGCAGAGACCCGTAGCGATTCGCCTGAAAGCGTGGCTTTTTGCCTCTACGAACTCGGGTGGCTTCTGTATTACATCGGAAAGTATCGGGAGTCAGAGCCATATCTACTCAAGGCACTGCCCATTTGTGACGCGGTTCACGGCGGGTCGCACCCTCAGACAATTCAGGTGTTAGGAGGGATTGCCCTTCTTTACCAAAACTGTCCCGAAATTGGGAAGGACCCCGAACCTTTTTTCCGCAGGGCAATAGAGGCGAGCAAGTCCAACACAGACCTCCGTCAATGCTATCTTGCGAATCTCTATCGACTCGCAAGCTTTTTCGACGAAGCCAAACGATTTGACGATGCCGATGACCTATTCTCTCAACTCCTGCCGCTCATCAGCGGAAACTCGGAGCAAAGCGATTCAGACAATTGGTGGATTATCAGTGGTTGTGTGAAGTACTTCACAAAACGGGGAAAACAGAATTTGGTCGCCGACCTCGTCACATCCAGAACGGCGAATCACAATGCTTACGCGGAGATGGTAAAAGAACGCTTGGACCACGCGGAGCGAACCCTTTCTGATGACGACCCCGAATTGGTCGAGGCTCTTCTGACTGCGGGCAACAATGCGACCTTTGAAGGGAAGTATCAAGAGGCAGAGCCATTGCTTGACCGTGCTCTCGCCGCCTCTACTAGAATTCATGGTGAAAAGAGCTCACAAACCCTATTTGCGCTGAACCGCGTTTGCATCATCAAGCGTGTACTCAGAAAGTTTGACGAAGCCGAGTCAGCAATTCAGCAGGCATTGGACCGCGCGAAGGAATGCTTCTTGAACGACGGTTCTTATGCCCGAACCTTGGAGAATCTTGCGTTGTTGAGGGAAGCAGAAAAGAAAACCGATGATGCGGTCAAAATCTATGCCGAGGCGGTATCGGAATACGAGAGGATTTACGGTTTTCCCTCGTACGAAGCGGCTGAAGCCCTGTACCATCAGAGCGGATGCCTCTTGCGGACGGGAAACGTGATTCCCGCTGAGACGGCTATTCGACGCGCAATCAGCGTGATGGATAAAATCGAAGAACTCTCGGGCTACGAGAGATCGGATTACCTCACGACACTGGCTTCGATTCTGGAAGCAACAGGGCGCAACTCTGAAGCAGAAGAGATGCGGAATCGCGCCCAGCAACTTTTTGAACAATCCAAAAAAGAATATGAGAGCGAGACCGAAGGAGTCCCATAACGCGGGAGGCTGTCAAAGCGCGGTCTCCGTATTTTCACTTGCACTCGTCGCGCACGGCACGGCGAATGAACTTCGCAGAGATGTAGAGTGCGCCGAGTGGAAGTGGCGAGAAGACAAGAAGGAAAACCAGGGGTCCCCAAAGCGACGTTCCATCGGGAGGCGGAAGGGGCATGACGGCGCTGATCGCCCATGCGAGCGCGACTAGGCCCGCGAACCCTGCAACGACGGCGGTCATCAACGAACCCGCTCTGCGGTAGGCCGCTCGTTTGGCTCGCCATGCGAGAAGGTACCCAACGATGACTGCAACTACACTTCCTGCGAAGGTCGTCAGCACCAGTACGTTGTTGACGTCGTCCATACCAGTTCTGATCGAGAATAACATCCGATGGAGGCTAAGTCCTGGTAAACGCCGTTACCGGACATCTAGGTCCCAGTACGAAGATGTCCGGAGATGCGACTTATCGGGGACTAGGCGGCCGCCGACGATGAGGCTGGGGCGGGCAGCGCTGGCGGCTTGGCGCCCTTGATGACGAGCCAAAGCATGAACGCCAGCTCTCCGAGTTGGGCGGGGAAGGTGATGTTGGAGACTATATCTTCGTATTGCGGCGACAGTAAGCCCGCAGAGCTCATGGCCAGATAGGCGAAACCGTTGATGATCAACCACACGCCCAGGAAGCGGGGCAGGAAGCGCGACCTGTACGCAAGGACCCCCATGGGAAAAAGCCATAGACCCCAAAAGATCTCAGCGGCAACGACTTCCTGGTGATGCAGACGGAGGAACAGCATGGCCAGCGCGTCCCGCTGAGGTTTTTCGAATACGGACAAGAAATCGGCGCCGCGCGCGAGCATCAGGGCAGCCGCGTCGTTCAGCACGTTGAAGAAGTAGATCGCGGATGGCAGGACACCACCCAGGATTACCATCAGTACAGCCTGGTTCTGGTCCACTCCCTTAAACAGCCGGTAAAGCGCTAGCCCGACAAAGATCACCATGGTCCCGGTGAACAGGTCGCCGACGATCCCGAATCGGAAGAGCGTCTCGTGCGCGGCGATGTTGTTAGCCGTCGCGGTCGCGTTGCCATGCACGAACAGCTTGCTGGGAATATAAATGAGGCGGAGAGGGGCCGCTAAGAGGAGCAGGTACAGGAATCCGGCGACTCTCCCTGGGTTGCGGGTTGAGCTCATGTTCCCTCCCTTGTTATAAGGGGCCTAGTGTAAGGGTCTACCAGAGAGACGGTGAAGGCTGGCAAAATGTTTCGCCACGCGAGGAAAGGCAGCTCGTGTGGGCACTCGGCGAGCGGCTTCTGCCTTCCACGCTTCGAGTCACGATGATTGCATCTCAACGCCTGATTAGCACGCTATCGGGAACTGACCACCGAAAAAGTTTCCCCGCCGTGGGCCTGAGGAATTGCACGCCTCATCCCTAAAGGGATGAGCTGCAGCGTTGGCCGCATATGTGATTCAGACTGGAACGGGAGTGCCCGCTTTTGAAGAAGGGGTGTACCATCGGCGACGGAGTTTTGCACGCTTCAATGATGCACGCAATTCAGTCTGAGCAAGAGCCGGGTCTCACGCGCCACAGATTCTTTTTGCTCTTCGTTTTTCTCTTGGCGACACTCATTCTATTTCCCTATGCCGAAGCCAGCCACTTCGGTTCCTACGCATTCCGCGTTATCGGAAGCTTCGCCATTTTAATCAGCGTGTATGCAGCCAAGGTTCACCGGAGCCTGCTCATCGTTGCCATCGTGCTTGCGATTCCGGCCTTATTCGAACGCATCGTGCTTCCCAAAGTCAGCGCGAACTCATTTTCCATATTTAACATGGTCCTAACCTTTGTTTTTGACGTAGTGATTGTCGTGGTTATTTTCCGCCATGTGTTCGCCGCGGAACAGCCTACATCGGAAACCATCTTTGGAGCCCTCTGCGTTTATCTGCTGGTGGGCTTCACTTTTGCCGGCGCCTACGGAATGTTAGCCGCGTTCCAGCCAAACGCCTTTTATCTGGATCCGCGCGCTAACCTTCACAACATTCCCGACCGCTTCGATTTCATTTACTACAGTTTCGGCACCATGACTTCGCTCGGCACTGCCGGGGTTACCCCTGTCTCGCCTCAAGCACGTTCCTTTTCTATCCTCGAAGCTATCCTTGGCGTCCTGTACCTTGCCGTCATGATCGCAAGATTGATAGGAGCTTACCGCCCCAACTCCAGCAGGTGACCTCACTCCGAGCGCAGCGCTTGTATAACGTCGATGCGAGCGGCGCGGGCGGCCGGCAGCCACGACGCAACGACCGCGGCCGCCAGCAGCACGAACGCAGAGAGGACCACGGGCAAGGCGCCCGGCATCTTCACATCGAGGAAATAGCTGCCCGCCAAACGCGCCAGCACGAACCCGAATGCCGCGCCTGCGAGCACGCCGGCCGCAGCCATCACCGCGCCTTCTGTGATGATACCTTTCAGGAGATGCCCCGGCTGCGATCCAAGCGCCAGCCGGATGCCGAATTCGCGCGTCCGAGCGCTGACGGAAAACGCCAGCACGCCTCCGACGCCAACCAGCGCAATCGCCAACGCCACTGCCGCGAACACGCCGAACACCACCGAGTTCAATCGGTCCGGCGTGAGCACCTCCGCGCGAATGTCCTCCAGAGTGGCAGCGCGCTCGACGGGCTGATCTGCGGACATCTCGCGAATCAGACGCGTGACCGGCGCGACCAGCGAATACGGATTTTCACCGGTGTGGATGAAGAGGTGACCCCCAAAGATTTGACTGCCTTTAAGCGGGCCGTAGACGCTGAGTGTGGGCTCGGGAATGACGTGAATATCGTCAATATCGGCGACGACGCCAATGATGCGATGTGGCGCGAGAAAACGCGCCTTTTGCTCTTTGCTTCCGGGGATGAATTCCAACACCGGATCCGTCCAATAGACATGCCGGTTGAGAGCATCCTGATTCGGAAACATGCGCTGCGCCAGAGTTTCGCTTACGATCACGACCGGCTGCTCGTTGTTATCGCCGTCGGAATCGTTGAAATCCCGGCCCTCGAGGATGGGAACGCCGAGCGCGGCAAAGAATCCGGGAGAGACGGAGCGGGGCTGCGCGCGAGGATCTTCACCGGGCACATGAACATGACCGTCGGCCGAAAATTGCAGCCCGGGACCGAAGTTATCGGCATCCCGCCATGGAGCAACCCCGCCAAACGCGGTCTTACTTACGCCCGGTAGCACATCGATGCGGCGCATCGCTTCCTTGTAGAAATCGGCGACTTGCTCGGGTGTCTTGCCGTAAGACATAGGGGGAACGTTGATGGCCAGCACGTGCTGCATGTCCAGCCCGGTCTGCGCCCTTTGCAGTGCAATCAGCGTCGTGATCAGCATGCTTGCGCCGGCCAGCAGCACGAACGACGCGGCGATTTGTGTCACCGCGAAGACCCGTTGGCGGCGGCTCGTGCTGCCGGTGATCCGCGCGCTGCCGCTCGCTAGGTTAAGGCCATTGGACCTGTCAGCTGACGGCAGCCGCGGGACAAAGGCCAGAATCACCGCTGCGACGACAGCCAGCGCCGCTCCCACCCACAGCAGGCTGGAATCGACCGTCAAATCCAGAGCGCGCACTGAAAAGCGCGAGGCATAGCGCGCCAGGACAGCCACCAACGGCTGCGCGCTCATGACGCCGAGCGCAGCGCCGGCGCCGCAGAGCAGAAGGCTTTCCGCCAGCAGCATGCGGCGCAGCGCGCCTGTGCTTGCGCCGAGCGCCGCGCGGATCGCCAGTTCGCCTTCGCGGCGAACCGTCCGCGCCAGAATCAGGTTGGCCACGTTGGAACACGCGATGATGAAAACTAGCCCCGACGCCGCCAACAGCACCAGCAGCACGGTCCTGGCGCCTGACGTGAGCTCGTCACGCAGCAGCTTGGCCCCAATCTGGTAGTCCCCTTGTTTCGGATAAGCGTCGGGATGGTCTTTCTTTATCGTGGAGTAGACGGAGCGCAGCTCGGTGCGCGCTTGATCGAGAGTGACGCCGGGAGCCAGACGCCCAAAGATCTCCGTCATGCGATGGATCCGCCCGGTAACCATCGTCGCGGAGAGGTGATGCGGGCTGGTGACCACGTTTGAGATGATTTCGGTGTCTTGCGGATAAGGCACGCATGGTTCGAGCACCCCTATGATCGTGCCAGTCCGGTCCCCAATGCTGCCGAGGCGAACCGTCTTGCCGATTACCGTAGGATCTCTCTTAAGTGCGGTCGTCCAGAAACGATACGTGAGAACGACCACGCCGGCCGCGTTGGGGCCATCATCTTGCGGCCCAATGAGGCGCCCGAGCACGGGATGCAGGCCCATCACGTCGAAAAAGTTGCCGCTCACGACTCCGCCGTTAACTACGCGAGGTTCACCGAGGCCAACCATGGTGAAACCCATGGTGGAGAAGTCGCCGAACGCGTTCAGGGTTTTCACGCTGGAGCGCAAATCCTGGATTTCGGGCACGGAGAACGTTGAGTTCACGTCGCCGATGCCCGGCGCGCTCTGGCGGATGTAGATCAGCCGGTCCTCGTCGCGGTTGACCAGAGGCTTGAGGAGCACGCCGCGCACCAGCGTGAAGATGGCGGCGTTGGCACCGATGCCAAGCGCCAGCGTCAGGATCACGGTGATCGCAAGTCCTTGCGTCCGGGTGAGCGAGTAGAACGCAACTCTCAGATCGCGAAAAAATGACATGTTCTTGGCTCCCTCTTGCGCGTGGATATAGCACCACACGTGCCAATGGTAAGCATCACATTGTAAATCACTTAATGTGCGACGCGTTCGTCTGGGTGCTCGCTTTCAGGATGCCTGTGTCGCAAATTCGGACACCAACGCGCCGACTGAGGGTTCAGCGAAATCGTGCGCGAAGCCGCCCTCTGGCCGCTCCGAGAAATGAAGCAGCACATCCTCGACCGTGTGGCCGCGTTCCGAAACGACCCTCCGGCCGACGATATGTCACTCGTCGTTGTCAGCTTGCACTAAGGAGGGCTAGACTGAGTGCTTGACCGCATCGAGGTGACACATGTCCTTTGTAAGCGTGATTCCGGAAGCCCAGGCCGGGCCGGAATTGAAACGGTTATACGAAGAGGTGAAGGACGGCTGGGATTTTCTTCCCAACTTCTGGCAGGCGCAGGGGCGCCGGCCCGATTTAATCCGCGTTCAGAAGGATCTCTATGCGAATGTCTTCGCAAATGGGGCGCTGCCTCAGGCCTTGAAGGAACAAATCGGGCTTGTTGTGGCAGGGATCAACACATCTTCCTACTGCATCGCAATGCACATGGAAATCCTGAGGCGCATGGGAATCGAGAAGCCGCTGGCGCGAAAGCTGGCTACCGACTGGGAACACGCTCCCGTCGAACCAAAGGTGATGGAACTCTTCCGATTCGCTGCAAAGTTGACGAAACGCCCTGGCGACATCTCTAAAGAGGACATCGAAGTATTGCGAGAGGCGGGCTGGGACGACGAGGCTATTTACGAGACAGTCTTGGCTGCATCGGCGATGGGTTTGTTCAACCGGGTTTCCCTGGGGCTTGGTTTAGTCGCCGATCTCTAATGCGCTTCTTCTGCGAGTTCCCGCCTGGGCCAGCTTGGGCCGCACCTGGGTACAGAAGCCTAGGACCGGACCGCTGCGAGCGCCTCGTAGGCCGCTCCGAGGAGCGGGGCCGACTCATTCAGCACCACTGAAACGGGAATGTTACTCAGCAGCCGCTCGAAGCTCTCTTTATCTTTGAAGGCGCGGAAGAATGCCCCTTCTCTGATTTTTTCGAGAATCTTGACGGCAATTCCTCCAGCGACGTAGACACCGCCCAAAGCGAGGACTTTTAAGGCGAGGTTGCCGGTCTCGGATCCGTACATCGCTGTCCAGAGATCCAAAGTTTCCACGCAAGTGCGGCAGGTCTTCGCGAGTCCCAGCCGGGTAATTTCCGGCGCGGGGTCAGCGTCAGGATCGTCAAATGACGGGTGCCGGACGTCTGGCGCGAGAAATTCGTGGATGGTGCGGAATCCGCGGCCAGACAGGATGAGTTCCCAGCTTACCTGCGGATAACGAAGGCGCATGTAGCGAAGCAACTCAATCTCCTGGTCGGTACGAGGCGCGAAATCGGAATGGCCTCCCTCCGAAGGCGCGACCCGGTAGCGTTGGCCATCCCATACGAGAAAGGACTGGCCAAGTCCCGTACCCGCGGCAATCAAGGCGCGGGTTCCGCCGGGTTCGGGTTTCCCGGGATTCAACACGCAAAATTCGTCCTGGGCAAGGTGCTCGATGCTGTGTCCCGTCGCGCCCAGATCATTCAAGAGCACAATCTGAGGAACGTGGAGTTCTCTCGAAAGCGTTTCCGCATCGACGATCCAAGGAAGGTTCGTGGCGCGCACGCGATTATTCATGACCGGGCCGGCGACCCCGAATCCCGCCGCGAGGATACCGTTTGAGGAGAGGTGCGCCGCGGCTTGGCGAGAGAATTCCTTCGCAATCAGTTCAAACCGCGGGAAGTCTTTGCTTGCGAAGCGCTGGTTGAAAACGGGTGTGAGTTTGCCGCCTCTCTCGGAAAAGAGCGCGAGGTTGCACTTGGTACCGCCGACGTCACCCGCCAGAATCACCCGTTCCCCCTATGTATTCTCCGCGCAAAGACCTAACTCCGGTTGGCACCAAGTATTACCGTCACGTTCCAGCATGTGATCCGACTCTGGCGGGCCCCAACTTCCCGCGGCGTATTCAGGCACCGGTGCGCTTCTTGCGGCCGTCCACACGTCAAGGATGGGATCGAGGAGCGACCAGGCAGCTTCGACGGTGTCGCCACGGTCGAAGAGTGTTGCATCGCCGCGCAAGCAATCGTGCAGGAGAGTCGCGTAGTCGCTGCGCGTGCCGTCGCCGAATTTTTCGCGGTAGCTGAAGTTCATCGTCACGTTGCCGATGCTCATCTCCGTCCCCGGCAGTTTGGCGCCAAAAGAAACAGAGATGCCTTCGTCCGGCTGAATATTCAGGATCAACCGGTTCGGTTCAACCTCGCGCCCACGAAATACGATGTGCGGAGCCCGGCGGAACTGAATGACAATCACGGTGGTGCGCTTATCGAGACGTTTGCCCGTACGCAAGTAGAACGGCACACCCGCCCAGCGCCAATTGTCGATGAGCAATCGGGCCGCCACGAAAGTTTCGGTGCGCGAATTTGGGCTTACCCCCGGCTCCTTGTGATACCCCGGCACCGGCTTGCCGTTGATCTGTCCGGGGCCATACTGGCCGCGCACAACATATTGCGCGACCATCTCCAAATCGAATGGGCGGATCGATTGCAGCACTTTCAACTTCTCATTGCGGACAGCAGTGGCGTCGAAGGATGCGGGCGGCTCGACGGCGACGAGCGAAGTCAGTTGCAACACGTGGCTCTGGATCATGTCCCGCAAGGCACCAGCCGTTTCGTAGAAGCCGCCGCGGCGCTCGACGCCCAACGTCTCGGCCGCGGTGATCTGAACCTGATCCACGTAGTTGCGATTCCAGAGCGGCTCGAAGATGCCGTTGCCGAAGCGCAGGACCAATAAGTTCTGCACCGTGTCTTTGCCAAGATAATGGTCGATGCGGTAAACCTGTTTTTCATCGAACACGTTTAAAACGATTTTGTTGAGCTCTTTGGCCGAGGCGAGATCGCGGCCGAAGGGCTTCTCAATAATAATCCGCACCCAGGAATTTGGCGAGGAGGGACGCGCGAGCCCGGCACGGCCCAACTGCTCAACGATGTTGGGATAGACCTCGGGGGGCGTGGACAGATAAAAGAGACGGTTCCCGCCAAGGTTCTTGGCCGCCTCGATCTCGGCCAAACGCTTGGCGAGCTTCGCGTACGCTTCTTGGTCCGCATAATCGCCGGGACTGTAATAAAGATTGGAAGCAAAGTCGGCCCACTCCTTGGGATCGATGGGCCCCACCTCGGAGATGGCCTTGGCCGCGTCACCGGTGCAGGTGCGAAATACGTCGTCGGTCATGGGTGTCCTGGCGAAACCCACGATTGCGTAACGCGGACCGAGAGAGTGATGCTTGGCAAGATCGTACATGGCGGGAATAACCTTGCGCTTGGCAAGATCGCCCGACGCGCCGAATAAAATCACCGCGCAAGGTTCACCCACCCCACCATAGACAGCCCCGGAACGGTTAGTAGTCACTGACTGGATCCCCCTCGGCTTCTTCGCGCGTGTATTGAACCGATTCAGTGGCGCAAGAACTATACCGCAACATCATGATTTCTCAGCTCGGAACGCAGTTGCTCCGGGTCTCGATACTGGATGACATGCATGCCCAGCCGCCGGGGACTTTCCAGATTCAAGGGCCGGTCATCAATGAAAATACATTCTTCCGGCGGGCGTTGCGTGACATCGAGGGCCACACGAAAGATCAACTCTTCCGGTTTGCGAGAGCGGATGTAACAGGAGCTGAAGAAGACAGCAAAATCACGGCGCAGATGGAAAGCTTCGATGCGGTATTGATTGAGCTCGAGCGGCTCATTGTTGATAGCGCCGATGAAGTATCTTCCCGACCGGGTGGCGGCAGCAAGGATCGCCCGGGACTCGGGAAATTCCTTGGATTGCGCAAACATGAATGCGGTGAACTCCTCACGGGTAAAAGAACGCGAGCGATAGAAGAGGGTGCGGTCGAGATATTCATCCAGACTGATTTGGCCCGTATCAAAGGCAGGAAAAGAGAGTTCGTGGCGCTTCTGGAATTCTTCCCAATCAAAGTGAAATGTATCCGCCGCTTCACGACGCGAACCACGGCCCCAACCATTCGTTAGAATAACTCCCCCGATGTCCCAGAAGAGGGTCGTGATGTTGGCCACGCCTACCAGCCTCCCATTCGCATCGCTTCTATCCGTACCCTTATCCGATGAAGCGGGCGGCCCTTGGGTTTCAACGTTACCTGAATGCGCCCCACAATTCAGAGCCAGGTGCTAGGAAATTTGCCCAAGTTGAAGTAAGGTGAAAATGGCATTGCACCGAGGAGAACAGCATGGCTAACGACGCTTGCGGCCCTGAGCCAGTAACGAGCGAGCCGGTCAAGCCCGGCACACGAATGGTCCACTGCGTGAAATTTGGGAAGGAGATGCCGGGCCTCGATCGCATCCCCTGGACGGGCGAGCTGGGCAAGCGCGTGTACGAGAACGTATCGAAAGAAGCGTGGAAGCTCTGGCTGGAACATTCAAAAATGATTATGAATGAATACCGGCTGAATCCCCTCGACCCGAATTCCCAGAAGATCATGGGGGAGCAGATGGAGCAATTCTTCTTCGGCGAAGGGGCGACACTTCCCGAAGGTTACGTGCCACCGAAGGCGAAGGGTTAACCCTCAGCAGCAGTAAGGCGGCGGGTGACCGGGTGTTCCACTGGCAGGCGGGGCGTTAGCGTGAATCGTAACTTGGCGTGGGCTTGACGCAGCGCCGTTTCCACTTCCTCCGGAGTTTTTCCCCGCGCAAAAATAAATCCGAGATAACTCGATCCTTCCGGCCACGTCGCAACGTGATCGCGCAGCCGCGCGGTAATGTGCAGCTCCGTAATTCCGGGTGTCGCGCGGACGGCTTCTTCGCCTTCCACCTTTTCCAAAATGCCGCTTTTCGCGACAGGGATCATCATCACCCCTGAGGGAGATGGTTCGCGAGGCAGGCCGCTTCCGGGCAGATTGAGAGCGTGGCGAAGGAGCAGCTCTTCCAAACCAATCGCAGCGCCGGTGTTTTCCCCCGCGAACCGAAGCGCACGCGCGCAGAGCCCGCCGATCGGACGCGGCGCAACTTCGAGCGGCCAGACTTTCCCTTCATCAACTCGAAATTCCGCGTGAATGGGGCCATGCGACAAACCCAAAGCGCGAACGGCATTGTGGGCGCATTGTTCAATGGCGCGCTGTTGCGATGCGGGCAGCCGAGACGGTGTGACATAAATCGTTTCTTCAAAATACGGACCTTCGAGCGGGTCCGGTTTGTCAAAAATGGCCAGAATCCGCAGTGAGCCATCGCACAGCAGGCCTTCCACGGCCACTTCCCTGCCTGGAATGTATTCTTCGACGAGCATTTGATCGAGATGTGCTTCGCGGGTGGCGCGAATTTCGGGTGATTCGAGCAAGCGGCGAAGACGATCGGCCGCGGCAACAAATTCGTCGCGATTGTTGGCGCGAACAACACCTTGACTGGCCGAAAGCGAAAGCGGCTTCAGAACGCAGGGATAGGAGACTCCGAGCAGCGCAGGTTCGGGAGGCGGATGAATAGGCACCGTTCGAAACCACGGTGTTGGCAGGCTGACGTCACGAAATATTTGGCGCATTCGCAGCTTGCTTCGGCAGGCTTCCACGGCTGCGGGATGGTTGTAGTGAATTCCAAGGCCGCGGGCAACATAGGAAGCAGCAACGGCGGGCCGGTCGCCGAGCGCAAGAATTCCATCCATCCGCAGGCCGCGCTGGGATTCAAGCACGATTTGCGCGGCAGCTTCAGGCGATTCGAAATGAACGGCGATGGCGCGGTCGCCCCAGGGATCTTCCAGTTGATGACACCGGTCGGTGACAAAGATGAGTTCAACGCCCAGCTCTGCGGCAGCATCATCGAAGCTGCGCGTCTGGTAACCCAGCTTGCTAGTGAACAGCAGCAATCGTTTTCGTTGAGGAGACATCGCCAAGGGCCGTAAGTGCGCCGCTCAGACAAAACCATCGGCGGCAACGGCGGGTTCTTCTATTCTTTCCGAAGCGCCGCCAATCGAGACCAACTGGTCCCGCGTCGGCTCGGCGCAACAATACCAGGGCTCGCTGAGAAATGGCACGGCGGCGCCTGGGACACGCGGATTCGGAATCCGCGGAGGCTCCAACCCGGCCGCATCATGCGCGGCTCTCCAAATGCGCTGGAAGACTGCGGAACGGGACTCCTTCTTGCGATCCCCTTCGGCAGCGAGAGCCTGGACGGTTTCGCTCAACATGTCAAGGCGCGGGTCGCCATGCTTCCAGGGATAGACCAGCGATTGCGCATCGAATGTAGCGACGATGCGCCGTACCTCTTCCAATTCCAGCAGCCGCGAACCTTCGGGAATGAGCAAGCGAATACCGAGCTGGATGGGCGCGACGTTTTCCACGAGCCCCTCAACTTGCAGCACATGGAGCAGATCAAGGTAGGAGTCCATCGTCGTCCACGGATTAAATGGCACGAAAGTAGGATGAAGAGTCATGCCGAGAGCGCGGAGGTTTCGCACAACGTGAAGGAAATCCTCGCGAGTGTGTCCTTTGTCCAGGATGTGGAGAACAGCGTGGTCCAGAGACTCGACCGCGCTGATAACAAAGAGGCAGCCCGTCTCCTTAAGGCGGGGCAAATGTGCTTCGTACTTGCGCAGGTGCTCGATTTTGATGGTGGCGTCGTAGGTGATCTGTGGAAACTGACGATGAAACGCCTCGACTAGCTCGATGGCATGGCGGATGCCGTTGAAAAAGTCCGGATCACCGAAGGAGATATGCTGCGCGCCAGCGGCAACCTGTCGCCGAATGTCCTCGAGAACGACTTCGCGTCCAACGATGCGGAAAACGCCCTTGTAAACTGGAACGATCGGGCAATGCCGGCAAAGGTGCTTGCAGCCGCGGCTGGCTTCCGTGGAACCGACGATGCGATAGCCTGCGCCGGGGATTATGAGATGCGCATACTTTTCCAGAGACGGCATACCCGCGCGATCCGGAACTTGAAATGACAGCCGATCCATGGATACCATCGGCTCCGGTTGGGGCCCCGATATCCCGTGTTCGACCGAGGCGAGTCGCTCCGCCAAATGCACCAGCGCATCTTCGAATTCGCCGCCAAGAATGGTAGAGACTCCCAGCGAGCGCAGGTAGTCCGCATTCATCGGCGCATAGAGGCCGTAGCAGCAGAGATGGGCGCGGGGATTTCGTTCGCGCAAACCAGGAATGAGCTGCGCGGCCAGCCGCGTGGCTGTGTGCATGGGCAAGTAGAGGGCGATTAGGGCGGCCGCCTGGATCGCAGATTCGTCGAGCGATTGCCGCGTGAGATCGAGGCAAACGACGCGATGGCCGCGTCTACGCAACCAGGCCGCCGGTGAAGCCAACCCGAAAGGCTGGCGCCCGAGCTCGTAGGTCGAAATCAGGACGATGTTCACGCTGGTATAAGTATAACCGCCACGCGCCTAGAGTCGATTTCGGTTATCATAGAGGGCTGCCGCTGGCAGGGAAAGGACGGCAAGAATGCCTCTATCCGCGGCAAATTCCTTCGGCACGGGCGACCAACTCCGTGTCGGCGCACAGAGCTTCGAAATCCACCGTCTGGAAACGCTTGAGAAGCAAGGTATAACCAACCTGGCAAAATTGCCTTTCTCCCTCCGCATACTGCTGGAAAATCTCCTGCGCTGCGAAGACGGACGTTTCGTTCGAGCGGATGACATTCGCGCACTCGCAACCTGGACGCCGGGGGCAGCCCAAAAAGAAATCGCGTTTATGCCTGCACGCGTCTTGCTGCAGGATTTCACGGGCGTTCCGGCAGTGGTTGATCTCGCTACGATGCGCGAAGCGGTTAAGCACATGGGCGGGAATCCGAAACTCATCAATCCTCTCTTCCCTGCCGAGCTGGTCATCGATCACTCCGTACAGGTAGACAGCTTCGGCAACAGCAACGCTTTCGGCCTGAATGCCGATCTGGAATTCCAGCGCAACGTGGAGCGCTACGCATTTTTGCGCTGGGGCCAGACTGCGTTCCAGAATTTCAAGGTAGTCCCGCCGGACACCGGCATCTGCCATCAAGTGAACCTGGAATACCTTGCGAGGGTGGTTTGCGCCGTGCCTTCGGGAAACAAGGTGCAAGCCTATCCAGATTCCGTGGTGGGCACGGATTCGCACACGACGATGGTCAACGCACTCGGCGTATTCGGCTGGGGAGTCGGCGGCATTGAAGCAGAGGCGGCCATGCTGGGCCAGCCTTCTTCAATGCTGATACCGGAGGTGGTGGGTTTTCGTTTGCACGGACGGCTGCGTGCAGGCGCAACGGCGACGGACCTTGTTTTGACCGTGACAGAGATGCTGCGGAAGAAAGGCGTGGTCGCAAAGTTTGTCGAATTTTACGGAAGCGGACTCTCCAGCTTGAGTGTGCCGGACCGCGCCACGATCGCCAACATGGCGCCGGAGTACGGCGCAACGATGGGCTTCTTCCCCGTCGATGCCGAGACGCTGGTCTATTTGCAATTCACGGCGCGGCCACACGAGCAGATCGCGCTGGTCGAAGCGTACTGCAAGGAACAGTCGCTCTTTCGAACTGACGCGACGCCCGAACCATCCTTCAGCGACAAGCTGGAGCTGGATCTTGGGACGGTCGAACCGACCGTCGCGGGTCCGAAGCGCCCGCAGGACCGCGTGCCACTGCGCCAGGCGAAGAGTTCGTTCACGAAGGTTGTCGAAGGCAGCCCGGACAAGCACATCGCCATCCGAAACAACGGCGACTCGTTTGACCTTTCAAGCGGCGCTGTCGTCATCGCCGCGATCACAAGCTGTACGAATACTTCGAATCCCTCGTTGATGCTCGGCGCCGGTCTCCTGGCGAAAAAAGCGGTCGAGCGCGGTCTGCAGGTGAAACCCTGGGTGAAGACAAGCCTCGCGCCGGGCTCGAAAGTCGTCACCGATTATCTCCAGTCGTCGGGCCTAATGCCGTATCTCGAAAAGCTGAAGTTCCATCTGGTCGGTTACGGCTGCACAACCTGCATCGGCAACAGCGGCCCATTGCCGGAAGCCATCGGAGCTGCAATCAAAGAAAACAACCTTATGGCTGTGGCGGTTCTCAGCGGCAACCGCAATTTCGAGGGACGCATTCATCCGCTGGTGCGCGCGAACTATCTGGCTTCGCCACCGCTCGTTGTCGCTTACGCACTGGCGGGCCGGATGGATCTCGACCTGACAACCGAAGCGCTGGGGAAGGACACTGCGGGAAAGCCGGTCTACCTGCGCGATATCTGGCCGACACCCCAGGAAGTGGAAGAGACCGTGCGCGCATCCGTTTCTAGAGAAATGTACAGCAAAGAGTACGGAGAAGTGTATGAAGGCGACGCGCACTGGAAATCTATGCCCGTGCCCCAAGGTGATTTGTATCGCTGGGATCCAAAATCCACTTACATCAAGATGCCGCCCTACTTCGAGAACATGCCGAAGAACCCGCCGGCGCTGGCGGACATTCATGGCGCTCGCGTCCTGGCGATTCTCGGCGACAGCGTAACGACGGACCACATTTCGCCGGCTGGGTCAATTCCGGTGGATTCGCCGGCGGGTAAATATCTCATCGCGAACGGAGTGAAGCCGCACGAGTTCAACTCCTACGGCGCGCGGCGCGGCAATCACGAAGTGATGATGCGCGGAACGTTTGCGAATATCCGGCTGCGCAATCAGCTCGCGCCGGGCACCGAAGGCGGCTGGACGCTGTACATCCCCGACGGCGAAAAAATGTCCATCTACGACGCTGCGGTTCGCTATCGAGAAGCCGGTGTGCCGCTGATCGTTATCGCCGGCAAAGAGTACGGCTCGGGATCTTCGCGCGACTGGGCGGCCAAGGGCACGCGCCTCCTCGGCGCGCGCGCGGTAATTGCCGAGAGCTACGAGCGTATCCACCGCAGCAATTTGATTGGCATGGGAGTGCTGGCGCTGGAATTCAAGCCGGGCGAAAACCGCGAATCGCTGGGGCTGACAGGTCACGAAGTTTTCGAAATCGAAGGCGTTGTCGCGTTGGCGCCTCAGAAAGAAATTAAAGTCCGGGCGAAATCGGACCAGGGAAAAGAAAAAACATTTAGCGTCATTGCACGCGCTGACACGCCCGAAGAGGTTGCTTACTATCGTCACGGTGGGATCCTTCCGTACGTCTTGCGCCAGATGCTGTGAACATCACCGAACAGATGTCCGAAAGGATATCCGTGCCAAGAAGAACTCTTTGGCCTCTTTTTCTCCTGCCTTGCGCCGCCATTTCTTGTGTTGCGCAACAACCGCAATCCCAAGCTGTGGCACCAGTCACGGCGATTCGTGCCGGGAAACTCGTGGATGTGGAAACGGGACATCTTCTGACGAACCAAGTCATTCTTGTACGCGACGGGAAGATCCAAACAGTCGGTGAAAACCTCCCCATTCCCGTAGGCGCCAGCGTCATCGATCTTTCTAAGATGACCGTGCTACCTGGACTAATCGATTGCCACACACATTTGGCAGACGGCGCTTATGACGACAACGCAGACCCCATGTCTCAGCTCAAACGTACCGCCTCCCAGGTTGCCCTGGAATCCGTCCCCAATGCACGCGTTACTCTGGAATCCGGTTTCACAACCGTTCGTGATGTTGGTGTCTACCGCGCTCTCAATGACATCGCGCTTCGCGACGCCATCAATCACGGCTACATTGTGGGTCCCCGCATGTTCGTCGCCGGCGCCTACATTACGATCACCGGTGGCGCTGGAGCGATGACGGGCTTCGCGCCGGATATTCAGCTCCCGTGGGATTTGCATTACGGCGAAGCTAACAGCCCTTGGGAAGTCCGTCAAAAGGTGCGCCTGCTCGCGCACAACGGCGTGGATCACATCAAAGTGCTCTCCACGGGCGCCGTCCTCACTCACGGCAGCAATCCGAACTCTTCCGAGTTCACCCCCGAAGAACTGCAAGCAGCCGTCGACGAAGCCAAGAATTTCGGTCTTCGAGTGGAAGCCCACGCGCACGCCCCAGAAGGTATCAAGAACGCCATCCGCGCCGGTGTCGCTTCCGTTGAGCATGCCACGCTGATCGATGACGAAGGCATTGCACTCGCCAAGCAGCACGGCACTTATCTCGATATGGACATTTACGATGAAGAATGCATTCAGGAAGCGGGCAAGAACAACAAGATTCCTGGGGACTTTCTTGAACACGACCGTAATTTAGGGGAAGCGCACCGCCAGAACTTCAACAAAGCGCTCCGCGCAGGTGTGAAAATGTCCTTCGGCACGGACGCCGGCGTCTGCCCCTACGGCATCGCCGCCCGCCAGTTCGCCTTCATGGTGAAATACGGCATGACACCCATTCAAGCTATTCGATCCGCCACCAGCAATGCTGCTGATTTGCTGGATAAATCGAACCTTCTCGGCTCACTTCAGCCCGGCAAGTATGCAGATATCATCGCCGTCGCAGGCGACCCGCTGGCGGATATCCGCATCCTCGAAAATGTGAAATTCGTGATGAAGGAGGGAAAGATTTACAAACAAGAGCCATAGGCGAAATCCGAATTGCGATCGAGAGGAAAGGGTGATTATCTGCGCCCTTCTTTTTTTTGAGCCAGAACGAGGCCGCGCGGCGTCGGCAGTAGGAGGACGGACAGCAATCCTTCACTTTCCAACTTGAGGGCGGCTTGCCGCACTGTCTTCATCGCAGAACTCGCATCGTGCAAGACGATCAACCCATGCGGATTCGTCTGCGGCAGGAAGCGTCGAACCTCCTGTTCGCGCAGCGGAGCGTCGCTGTCGCAGAATAGTAAGTCGATCTTGCCGTCCAGCTTCATCTCCAGGCTGGATTCATTACGCGCTTCGATCCACTCGCCAAGTCCGGATGACGCAAAGCGCTTCTGGGCGGCAGCGAAGACTTTCGGGTCGTATTCACAGGTGATGACCCGGCCAACACCGTTGGCCTTCAATCCTTCCGCAATGTGCAACGTGCTGAGCCCCGAAAAAGTTCCCGTCTCCAGCACAAGCTCCGGCTTGATCGTAATGACGAGTGCCTTGAGAAAATCGAGCACTTCGACTTCCGCGCTCATCGAGTCGTACATGTGCCAGCGCTCCGGATGCGGACATTCCGGCGTGGGCTTGTGATATTCACGCTGCAAAACGTCGCCACGCGAAGCGATGTGCTCTACGATGCGGTGCTCCTTCTTGAGCGCGTGAAATTGGCTTTTGATACGCCAAAGTAACACCGCGCCAAGAAGAATGGAGGCAGCACTGGCAGCTTGTGCGTTCGATAAGCCGAAGAAGGATCGTGGATTGATACGAATAAATTCCATGAGGAAGCGAGCGGCGCCCGTCAGGATCAGGTAATTGGCAAAAATCTCGCCCTTGGCCTTGGGACCTCGCAGGGCCTTCGTGCCCATGTGCCAAAGAAAAGCGGCAATCGCCAGCCAGATGAAAAATTCATAGAGCGGCGTGGGATGAACGTGCTCGGTCGTCGGTACGATTCCGCTCGGAAAACTCATCCCCCAGGGCAGCTTTGTGGGAATGCCGTAATCGCCGTCGCCGGAGAGAAGACAGCCAATTCGCCCAATAGCGTAGCCGGCGGCGGCGGCTGGCGAACACGCGTCGAGAAACTCGAGCAGCGGAATCTTTGCCTTCCGCGCCAGAAGGACCAGTGACGCGAATCCACCCAGAAAGCCGCCAAACCAGGCAAATCCAACGCGGCTGAAGATGAAGGGCCAAGGATCCGCAAAAAATACGGCGGGGCTTTCCAAGACATGGTAGAGGCGCGCCCCGGCTATCCCCGCGAGCCCGGCGACGCCGATGATCAAGAATGCGTCGGCTTGCAATTTGCGCCGCTTGAAATCCGCATTCAAGATGTACGCAGCGCAAAGAAGCGCCGTCGCAACCATCAAGCCAAACGTGGGAAGAGACAGGGGGCCGAGGTGTAAGTACGGAATCATCTTAGTGACACGAGTTCTTGCACACAAAAAGTATACACGACGCTATCGAAAAGTCCGGTCAAGGCCGCTTGTTGAGAAGAAATCCAAGGGAGAGCCAGATACCGAGTGCGACCCACTCAGCAGGGGTGAAATGTCCAGGAAAGACGGGAAGCAGTTTCATCAGCAGCAGAAGCAGCGAAACAGCAATGCCCAGTCCGGTCGCCAGGCGCAAACCAGGCCGCGGCTCCACAATCCAGAACGAGAGACACGCCGCGAGCCAGCCGAAGGCAGAGGCCATGGAACCTACCTCAGTAACCGGCACCAGGAGCGCGTCACCGAGAAAAAGCCCGAGTAGCGTCCCTGCGGTAATGCCTATGACGGCCACCGAAGGAGTGGAGAATACTTCGTGGATGACGGCGAAGCGCGGAGAGACTGTGCCGCGGCGGGCAAAGGCAAAAAGCAAACGGGTCGCGGCAGCGAAGTTGCCGTTGAAGCATTGGAACAAGCCGAAAAGCCCCATGGTAAAGATCACGCTGACCGGCCATCTGGCGCCGAGCGCTCCTTCGAAAGCGATGGCGGTGGCGAAGCGCTTTCCAAGCAGAGTCTGCCACGGAGCGATGTAAGCGACCGCTGCGATGGAGAGCGCATAGAAGAATGCGCCGACGCCCAGTGCGAGGGCAATGGCCTGCATGTAGTTTTTGCCACGAAAATCGGGGTTGGCCTCTTCCGCATACTTGGGAACGGACTCGAAGCCGGTCATGAAATACGGCACGATCTGCAGCGTGAGCAGGATCGAGACAAACGGAGTTGCGCGAAATGCCGGATGAAAATTGGCGGGAGCGCCTCGCGTCGCGCTGACGCCCACGATGATCAGAAAGAGAAGCAGCACCATGGAAGTTATGGCGTTCTGGAAATTCGCGCTGAGGCGGATGCCGCGGTAATTGAGGATGGCGAGGAAAAGCGTGAGCGCGATTCCCAGAATGAGCCGAGGCAAAAACACCGGCTGGCCCGCGACACGATACAATTCGAGGGAATCGAGCGACGGAAAAATGTACGCGGCGAGTTTTCCGAGGGCCACGGCTTCCCACGGGCAAACGATGAAGTAGGCCAGCAACATCACCCAGCCGGTGAAGTAGCTGACGATGGGGGGAAAGACCTGGGCCGTATAAGCAGCCTCGCCCGCGGCATCGGGAAGCCTCTGTACCCACTGGCCATAGACGTAACCGACGGGCAACAAAATGATTCCGCCGAGCGCAAAGCCGAGAACTGCGCCCAGCGGCCCGCCGCGGCCCAGCCAGTCGTCCATCAAGATTAGCCAACCGGTGCCGATCATGGTGCCGAAGGCGAGCGCGAAGTAGTCGTGGAGCCGAAGTTTGCGGGCCAGGGCAGGCATCTAGAGTACGCAGAGCAGCTCGTATAGAAGATTTGCGGCGAGCAAGGAAGTAATGTCTCCGGTATCGAATGGCGGGGAGACTTCGACCACATCGCACCCGACGATGCTCAGGCCGCGCAGGGCGCGAACGAGCTCCAGGATCTGCACGCTCGTCAAACCGCCCACTTGCGGGGTCCCCGTTCCGGGAGCAAAGGCTGGGTCGACAACGTCAATATCCAACGTGATGTAAACGGGTTTACCGCGAAACGCCTTCAGATGGCGTTGAACGATCGCCAGTCCTTCCTTGTGAAATTCCTCGGAGGTGACCATTCTGACTTTGTGGGCGCGCGCAAAGTCGAAGTCCTCTTCACCGTAGACCTGCCCACGAAGGCCAATCTGCAAGACACCGCCATCTTGAATCAAACCTTCTTCAAAGGCGCGGCGGAACGGCGTGCCATGCGAGTACTTGCTGCCGAAGTATTCGTCCCACAAGTCGTTGTGGGCGTCGAATTGGATCAGCGCGACGGGACCGTGCTGCTTTGCGACCGCGCGGAGGATTGGGAGGCTTATGGAGTGATCTCCTCCCACGCACACGCAACGCACACTGGCCTTCAACAGAGAAAGGATTCCCTGCTCGACCCGGCGAAAAGTGTCCTCGATGGAAAGTGGATTGACGGAGAGATCACCGAAGTCCGCGATGCGGTGCTTGGCAAAGGGATTTACGTGCAAAACGGGATTCCAGGGCCGGATGATTGCTGATTGCGCGCGGACATGACGCGGCCCGAAACGCGGCCCCGGGCGATAGGTGGTGCCGCCGTCGAAGGGCACTCCGATTAAGGCCACCTCCAACTCCTCGGGCTGTGAAATGTTCGGCAGACGCATGAAGGTAGGGATGCCGGTAAAGCGCGCGTAGACCAGCGCATCGACAGGCTCGGGATGAGGTAATCGGAACTTCCGCTGTGCTTGGGACATGCGCGTGCATCTTAGTTTCCCGAAATGTCCAAAGTCAACGCGCAGCAGTCCGCATGTCGCGCCTAAAATTGACTCGCCATTCATCGCCCGCTAACAAGCAGAGTTTAAAAAATTGTCCGCGGGCGAAGCGACCCGTGATCATTCCGGAGGCGCCCGTCCGCCGATGCATTTGTCCCTAGCAGTACCAAACATCGCTCAAACCTATATATCCAAGGAGATACCGCATATGCATCATCGCTTTACGAAAGCAATGGCCGCCGTAGCCGCAGCGGCCCTGACTCTGCTGCCCACAGGTCCAGCGTTTGCCGACGGTTCCTCAACGGCAACACCGATCAAGCATCTCGTCGTGATATTCCAGGAAAATGTTTCGTTCGACCACTATTTTGCGACATACCCTCACGCGGCCAACCTTGCGGGAGAGCCGGCATTCTACGCCTCGCGCGATACGCCCAGCGTGAACAACTTGCTGTCTTCTGGGCTACACACCAACAACCCTAACCTGAATGTTGCCAACGGGGCCGGAGCTTCGAATCCTTTCCGGCTGAACCGTTCTCAAGCCGCAACGGCTGACCAAAATCACGACTACGGTCCCGAGCAAGCGGCCTTTCACGGCGGCCTGATGGATCTCTTCCCTGCTTCCGTAGGGACGGCGGGCCCGGCTCCGAATCCTCCGCCCGCGGTCACTGCCACCACGGGCCTAGTGATGGGCTGGTTCGACGGCAACACCGTCACGGCGATGTGGAATTACGCACAGCATTTCGCCATGAGCGACAATTCCTGGGGCACGACATTTGGCCCTTCCACACCCGGCGCGCTGAATCTGGTTTCCGGGCAAACGAACGGCGCAGTCAACGTGAGCGCTGCCGCGGCTACCTTCGCGGTTGTTGGGGATGGCAATGGGGGTCAAACGGTGATAAGTGACGGCGACCCGCTTGGCGATGTTTGCAGCTCGCCCGCCGTGCTGACTATGGCTGGAAAGAACGTCGGCAATCTCCTGAATGACGCCGGCGTTTCATGGGGCTTCTTCGAAGGCGGCTTCGACCTGACCATCACCAATGCGAACAGTTCGACCGGCTGTAATCGCAGCAGCACTTCTCCGGTCACTGGGGTCAAGAAAAAGGACTACATCGCGCATCATCAACCATTCCAGTATTACGCTTCCACGGCAAACCCGACCCACGCGCGGCCAGCTTCCGTTGCCGAAATAGGGCACAACGGCCGTGCGAATCACCAGTACGACATTCATGATTTCTTCGATGCGGTGAAAGCGGGTAACTTCCCTGCCGTAAGTTATTTGAAGGCAGCGGGTTTTCAAGATGGTCACGCTGGCTATTCGTCTCCTCTCGACGAGCAGACCTTCGTGGTAAACACCATCAACTTCCTGCAAAACACGCCAGAGTGGCAGAGCACCGCAGTGGTCATCGCATGGGATGATTCGGACGGTTGGTATGACCACCAGATGGGACCGATTCTCAATACTTCGGCCACCCCTGCGGACGCTCTTCTGGGTCCTGGCTCCTGCGGCGATGGCACCCTGGCGCTTCCCGGCGTGAATCCCGCGACGACGCACGCCCAGGGCCGTTGCGGCTTTGGTCCGCGGCTGCCTCTACTGGTGATCTCAGCGTTTGCAAGGAAGAATTTCGTCGACCACTCGATGACGGACCAGACCTCCATTCTTCGATTCATTGAGGACAACTGGCTCGGCGGCCAACGCATCGGTCAAGGCTCATTCGATGCACTTTCTGGGACGCTCGATAATATGTTCCGCTTTGGAGATGAGCCAAGCGCTGGCACGCTGATCCTGAACCCGACAACCGGAGAAGTGGTGAGCGACAACCAACAATAAGTTTCCGCTGCGATGCTGTGTGACGTCTGCGAAACTAAATAGAGAGCCCGCTGCCGGGGTAATTCGCGCAGCGGGCTTCCTTGTTTTGTGGGATGCGCAAGACAACCCCGGTGCGGCCTCTGTCATCCGTTTACGTATTCTCCTGGTGCAGGGAGAGATGAACACGCACTGGCCCCTTGCCGCAATCGTGGGTGGTTTGCTGTTCGCAGGTACAACGCGAGCGGCACAACCAAGTGGGAGCTTCGCCCCGAATGACGATGCTGCCTCGCTGCGCCCCGCAGCTTCCACCCCCATCGTCGATGAAATTGTTTTCTTGGGTCTCTATCGCGTCGCACCCGACGCTGTGCAAGCACAGATTTCATCCCGCCGAGGGGAAAGCTTTGATCCACGCAGAGTTGAGGCCGACGTCCACGCGCTGGCGCGTCTCGGCTGGTTCGGCAAGATTTCCGCCGAAACGCAGTCCGCAAAAATCACTTCGTCGCCATCTCTCGAGGCAGTGGCGGGAGTGCGGCTGGTGTTTCGTCTCGAGGAGATGCCATACCTCACAGGGCTCGAATATACGGGATCGCGGCTGCTTTCACACGCCCAGATCGAGAAGCTATTGAGTGAAAACCATCTAACGGCGCGTCTGGGCGAACCTGTTAACCCGGCAAACCTTAAAAAGATCGCACAAACGATCCAGTCCGCCCTCGCTGAATTAGGACACCCACGGTCGGACGTGGAAATTTGCCGGGACGAATTCCCAAATCGAACGGTCCGCGTTCGTTTTGAAATCACTGACGGTCCTCACATCCCCGTCGGACGGATCGACTTCCAAGGAAACACACAATTGCCCGCAAAATTGTTACGGCGGCAAATGCGCCAGATCGCTCCGAGAGCGCTCCTCGCCACTCTCCGCGGCAAGAATGCCTACACGCCGACGGCTTTTGAGGAGGATCGCGAACGAATCCTGACGTATTACCAGAATCATGGCTTTCCGGAAGCACGGATCGGCAACGCCCGCGTTTCGGATTACGAAAAAAATTCCCTGCGCTGGTTTCCCTGGCCTCATCGGGCGACCGGAACCCGCCTAGCGATCTACATTCCGGTTCAAGCTGGCCCCTATTACAGAATCGGCTCGATGGATGCGTCGCAGGCACTTTTGGAGGCGGGCGCGATGCGCGGACAGAAGCTCCAGACACTCTCGCGCTCCGAAATTGGCAAACCTTATTCTGCGCAAGCGGTCGAGCATCTGCGCCGGGCGTGGTTTGCTGCCATCCAGCCAAAGCCCGGCGCCCAAAAACCAGCGACCTATCGGGCCGTGGATACTTCGCGGATTTTTGACCCAGATACCGGCGCAGTAAGAATTAAGCTGGACTTCAGCGATGCACCGCCCTACCTTGTGCGACGCATCGACATTCAAGGTCTTCACCGCTTCAGCGATCGTTTTATAAGACGGCGCATTCTCTTGCAGGAAGGGCGCACGTTCGACGACCGCGCCCTTGAGGCAGGCCTAACGCGCCTGGCACGGACAGGATATTTCCGCCCCATTCACAAGGAAGACATCCACATCGAGACCGATGAAATCGCGCACGCCGCCGATGTGACCGTCCATCTCCATGAGATCGGCCAGCAACGCGTATCGTTTTCGGGGAGCCAGGGCCAATTCGGCAGCACGCTCGGAATCGCCTACACCATTTTCGATCTTTTCCAGCGGGAAGAGTTGCTCGCCTCGCAAATCGATGGCGGGCCGGAAAGTTTGCAGCTCCTGCTCGGTATAGCGAAGGATGGAGTTCTAAGCTCGCGGGGATCCTTGGCGCTTTCGGTGTTCAACAATATCCTGCGGCCACGTTTCGTGAAGAGCGTCAAGGGGCCTTTCTTCACTTCACAGAGTGAAGGGTTGAACGCGGGTTGGAGCTACGCTGCGACGAACGTAGACTCGTTGGGAATCAACTACGGCGTGTCGCGTTCAACCACGGATTATTCGGTCGCTATCCCCGCGAGCCTCACTGGTGTCACATCCAGTGACATTCATGCCCACACGTCGAGCCACGCGCTAGGGCTCGGATGGACACATGACACTGAAAAGGAACGCCTCGCATTAGCAGATTCTGTTTCCGGCGGATGGCTGGGGGAAAGCGAGAACCTGCTTCGCTCTTCGGGTGAGTATGCCCATCTTTTCCCGGACCCGATTTTCAACCATGAGAATTCCTGGGCTTTTCGATCCTCGTTCAGCGGCGCCGGCAGTTATCGGGGTGATATGCCGTTGTATGCTCGAATCTTTTCAGGAGATGACCAAGTCCGCGGCCTTCGTACGGGTGAGTTGGGCCCTTACGCCAGCGTTTCTTCCGTAACAGCTTCGGGGAATACACAATATTCAACCACACCGGCCGGAGCCAACCTCATCGGCGCCGCGAATATGGAGTACCGCTTGCCGCTGGCTTCTGGGATGCAAGCCGCCGGCTTTTTTGACTTGGGATCTGGCTGGTTGCTTCCCAATTGGCTGGGCCACGCTCGTCCCTCGTTGCTGGATACGACCAATGGCCTCTTGCACGGCTCGACGGGTATCGAATTGCAGTGGACAGTTCCGGCAATTCAGGTGCCCGTGCGCGGCTACTACGCGGTTAACGTGTTGCGCCTAAATCGTTTCCTTGCGCTGCCCGGCGGCTCGGTGTTCCACGCGCGCAACCGCTTTTCCGTCTTTGGCTGGGCGCTAGGCACTCTGTTCTGACACCTCGCGTCTGTACTAAACTCCCATCGTCATGAAATACGACAAACTCATCACGGAGGCTTCGCGCCTTGCCGCGCCTTACTGCATAACGGATGGCGAGAAGTTCCGCCTGAAGGACTACGACCCCGCTGATACGAACGGGGTGAAAAGCAAACGACACGCCCAGAACATCCTGGATAGACGCGTCGGCCTGCTCAGCGATATGCAAGAAAAGCTCTACGCCCAGGACCGGTGGGCCCTCCTGGTGGTCCTTCAAGGTTTGGACGCCGCCGGCAAGGATGGGGTGATCAAGCACGTCATGTCCGGTGTGAATCCCCAGGGTTGCAGCGTGTCCGCTTTTAAGGCGCCAAGCGATGAAGACCTCAACCACGACTATCTTTGGCGCTCGCACAAATTTGTTCCCGAGCGAGGGAAGATCGGCATTTTCAACCGCTCTTATTACGAAGAGGTTTTGATCGTGCGTGTGCACGCTGATCTCTTAAAGGCTCAGAAATTGCCGGCCGGCCTGGTGACCAAGCACATTTGGGATGAGCGCTACGAAGACCTCAACGCCTACGAGCGGTATCTCGCCCGCAATGGCGTGGTGATTCGCAAATTTTTTCTACATGTCTCAAAGGAAGAACAAAAAAGACGCCTCCTGGAAAGACTTGAGGATCCCAAAAAGAATTGGAAATTCTCGATGGCGGATGTCAAGGAGCGGAATTCTTGGAAGGCCTATCAGCAAGCGTACGAGGAGATGATTCAAAAAACCGCAATGAAGCATTCGCCGTGGTACGTCGTCCCAGCGGACAACAAATGGTTCACGCGGCTGCTGGTAGCTTCAGTGATCATCGAAGTGCTGGACGCGTTGGATTTGGCATTCCCCATCGTTGACAAAGCGAAAAGGCGCGAATTGAAGACCGTACGCGAATCCCTGCTGCGAAGCTAGGCCAGAGCGCTGTTCCGCTGAGCTTACTTGGATACTTGCCGGGTGGATTCGCGTACCACCAGCTCGGCTGGCACTTTTCGGCGCACGATAGGAACGTCGCGCTTCTGACGCACCGCATTAACCGCGTCCAGCACGATTCCAACGCTCAGCGTCCCCATGACTTCCATGGGCTGCCTCACGGTTGAAAGCGACGGCACGGAAATCGCGGCCTGCGCCACATCATCGAAACCCACGACAGAACAATCTTCCGGCACGCGCACCCCTTTCTTTTTCAAGGTCCGCAACGCACCGAGCGCCGTCATATCGTCAAACGCCATCAGCGCGGTAAACGGCTTGCCGCAGCGTAATAATTCGGCCGTCAAGCCGGCGCCCGCCTCAAAACTTGAATTGGGATCGAGCGACTCCGGCAATTCCGCGACCCGCCGTTGGTCCAGGGCGATTCCGGCGGCCTGCGCGAAGCTCCGAATACCCTTCCATCGCTGGCCGCTGCTGGCGAGCTTTTTTGGTCCGCGAATGAAGGCAATCTCGCGGTGGCCCAGACGGTGGAGACTCTCCAGCGCCGCTCGGGCGCCGGCTTCGTTGTCGACGGAGACCGTGCTCACCGTGTCGATATCGATCTCGCGGCCCACAATGACTGTGGGCACCTGCCTCCGTGTCAAATCCGCCAGCAGTTTGATGTCCATCACCAGCCAATTGGCGATCACGATCAGCCCTTCGACGCGGCGGTCAAGCAGCATTTCAAGATAACGCTCGAAACGATGCGGCTCATTGTGCGCGTCCGCCAGCAGCGACAAGTAATTTCCCTGATAAAGCGAATTTTCGATCCCGCGCAGGATCGGCGTGCAATACGGATCGGTGATGTCAAAAACCATCACGCCGACCACATTCGACCGCTGGCTGCGCAACGAGCGGGCCAGTGGATTTGGGCGGTAGCCTAACCGGCGCGCCGCGGTCTCGATACGTTGCTTCGTGTCGCCAGGAATGTACCGGGAGAGCGGCGCGTTGTTCAGGACGATGGAAACGGTCGAGGCGGAGTATCCGCTCTTGCGCGCCACGTCGCGAATCGTAACGACGGCACTTCTCGCCATACCATCCTTTCTCTAATCAACGCAATATTCGCTCCGCGGGCACGGCAGCCGCGATTCACTTCGTTGAGCGGACCTGTACGCCGGAATTCGGCTATTGGGGCGGATTATACGCCGACGCGATGTTGCGACTGTAAGGAAGTTTACCCTTTCCAGGGAGCGAGGGTTTCAAGCGGTGGAATCGAGGCAGGCATTGTCAGTGCCCGCGCGGGTGGCTGCTTTCCATGCTGTATCGCCTGCACGAACATTTCAATCGCTTGCCCGGCATTCGGAGGCACAAAAACTGTCGCGGACAACAAGCCGCTGCGCACCCACGTTTGCCCTGTCTTGGGCAAACCGTCGCAGCCCGTATAAGGCAGCTTCAGCCACCTTTCACGATCCGATTCATTCGTCAGTTCCTGAAATGCTTTGCGCGCGCCCATCGCCATCGAATCATCCTGCGCACCTACCAAGTCTATCGCCATTCTCTGCGACGTTGAGAGCTTCAACCACGACCGCACCGCTCGCTGCGCACTATCCTCCGTCCACTGCCCGCGCAGCAACGCGAGCTGGATATTTGCGGGCTTGGTTTCCTGCATTCCCGCGGTGCGCTCCTTGGCGGCAGAATTCTCCGAAGGCCCCTGGATATAGAGGATGGAACCGCCTTTCGGCAGAAAGGCGGCAAATTGCCGCCCTTGGATACGGCCGATCTCTTCGTGGTTGGAACTGACCGCGAAGATCGGCACGGTCGAAGTCCGGCGGAGCTCCGCAATGTAATTTGCGTCGCGGTTCAGCACCGCCCATCCAATCCCGGCTCCGGCGGCAGCGCGTGCGACCTGCGGGAGCGCCGTGCCTCCTACGGGTTCGAAAACGATCGCGTCAGGCCGCGTTTCTGCCGGTGCCTGGATCGCTTTCAGAATCTGTGTGCTCTGCGTGATGGCGTCGTTATCGGCGTAAATGATCTGCGCCTCTACGCCCAGCGTCTTCGCCGCCTGCTCTGCCGACTGCGCCTGTTCAATCTGATAGTCGTTGTCGTTGGTAGTCAGTGAAACTAGGAATCTGAGTTTTCGCATTGTGTCTACGATACACTCCGCGAGCATGGAATCTAGCGAATCCTAACCCGGTGTGTCATCAAAAGAAATCCGGGTAATCAGGGCGTCAATAAGTCGGGAAGGCAAGGCCTTGTAAAACGAGCGTTGCTCTCACTTCGGTTCATTGACGCTTATGGCAAGACTGGCGTTCCAGCCGCTTTCGCGATGAGAAATACGGCTAATCTGAATGCCATCAAGATGCTCGCGCGGAGATCCCTGCATGTCTGGGCAGGACACAAACTGGCGTCGCGGCTTCTGGAGTCTGATAGCTACCCAGTTCCAAGGCGCATTTAATGAGAATGGCCTGAAGAGTCTTGTCTTCTTCCTGATCCTTGCGATGCACCTGAAGCCCGAGGAAGAAAACAACAGAGTCTTTGTCCTCAACCTTCTGTTTTCCGTGCCCTTTATCCTCTTCTCCATGACCGGCGGCTATCTCGCCGACCGCTTTAGCAAACGAACCGTCACCGTCGGAACCAAGCTGTTTGAGATGGTCGTGATGCTCCTGGCGATGCTTGCCTTCGCGCAGGAAAATCTCCAGCTCGCTTTGGTCGCCGTCTTTCTCGCCAGCACGCAAGCCGCTTTGTTCGGCCCCTCGAAGTACGGCCTGCTGCCGGAACTTCTGCCGCAAAGACTATTGTCCTGGGGCAACGGCGTCATCGAGCTCGGAACGTTTCTCGCGATTATCTCTGCAGTCGTTGCCGCCGGATTTTTGTCCGACGCATTTCGCGGGCGCCAGGCGATTTCCGGCCTGATCTTTCTTGGCTGTTCGCTCGTGGGGCTCGCTTGCGCACGGGCCATCACACGCGTCCCCGCCGCGGACCCCTCGAGGAAGTTCCGCGCCAACGTATTCGGTGATCTCTGCGCCCAAGGTCGCCTAATCCGTGCAGACCGAGTGCTGTGGCTGGCGGTTCTGGGCAACACGTACTTCTGGTTCTTCGGAGCTCTGCTGCAAAACAACGTCATTTTTTATGGCGAGAGACTTCTGCGCGTTGACAGCTCTCACACTGGTCCGCTTTTGGCCTCGGTTGCCATTGGGATCGGCGTAGGCAGTTTGGTAGCGGGCTTTCTTTCCGGTGGAAAGATCGAATACGGACTGATTCCTCTTGGCGCACTCGGAATGACGGTCTTTGGATTTGCACTTTCCGTTCATGGACTCTCTTACCTGCAAGTACTTGTTGTGCTGGCCGCGCTGGGCTTTACCGGCGGATTTTTCATCGTCCCCATCAACGCTTTGATTCAACACCGGCCCGAAGAGCAGCACAGAGGCAGCGTGATTGCCGCGGCGAATCTGCTTTCGTTTGTGGGCATTGGCGCTGCTGGCGCGTTCTACTACCTGGTGACGAACTATTTGCATCTCGGCCCCGCGGCTGTTTTCTTCTGGGGAGCCATCGGCACATTCATCGCTGCCGCTTATGTCTTGTACTTGCTCCCGGATTCTGTCCTGCGCCTCTTGCTCTGGATTGCCACGCATACGCTCTACCGCATGGACATTCAAGGCCGCGAAAATGTTCCCTCCCGCGATGGTGCATTGCTCGCTCCAAACCATGGCTCCATCGCCGACGCCGCCCTGGTCATTGCTTCTATTGATCGGCCGGTGCGATTTCTCATGTTCAAAGAAGCCTACGAGACTGCGCTGATCAAGCCCTTTGCGAAAATTCTTGGCGTTATTCCGATTTCTTCGGACCAGGGGCCCCGCGAGATGATTCACTCGCTCCGCGAAGCCACTAAAGCGCTGCGCAACGGCGAATTGGTCTGCATTTTTCCGGAGGGCCAGATGACGCGCATCGGCCAGATGCTTCCCTTCCGCCGCGGCATGGAACGCATCATGAAGGGCGTTGATGCGCCCATCATTCCCGTGAATATCGATGGTATCTGGGGCTCCATCTTCAGTTTTTCCGGCGGTCGTTTTTTCTGGAAGCTCCCTCGGCGTATTCCTTATCCTGTTCGCGTCACCTTCGGAAAGCCGCTCCCTCCGACGGCCACTGCGCAGGAGGTGCGGCAGTTCGTTCAAGAACTGGGTGTCGATGCTTTCCTGCGCCGCAAGCGCTATATGAAGACGCTCACGCGTTCCTTCATTCAGACTGCTCGGCGCCACCCGTTTCGCTTCTCCATGGCCGATGGGCGAACGCCGCGTCTTCGCTTCCTCACTGTGCTTGCAAAGTCCATTTTCCTTGCCCGGCGTTTGCGCGCGCACTGGCGCGGCCAGGAGATGGTCGGAATTTTGCTCCCTCCTTCGATTCCCGGAGCCCTGGCGAATCTTGCTGCTCTGCTGATGGGCAAAGTGCCCGTTAATCTCAATTACGCCGCATCCAATGAAACACTGATCTCGTGCGCGGAACAATGCAATTTGAAAACCGTACTCACTTCCCGGCTGTTTCTGGAAAAAAACCGCGCGCAACCCCCGGGGGAGACTATTTTTGTCGAAGATCTCGCGGAAAAAACCCGGCTCGGCGAACGGCTCGCCGCGTTTATTGCCGCTTCCTGTCTTCCCGCAAGAGGAGTGGAAAAATATGCCGGCGCTGAACGCAAAATTCAACTTGACGACGTGGCCACAATTATTTTCTCCAGCGGCTCCACTGGGGACCCCAAGGGCATCGTGCTCACGCACTGCAACGTCGCTTCCAACGTCGAACAGCTCAACCAAGTTTTCATGCTGCACGCCGACGACCGCATTCTTGGCATCCTTCCCTTCTTCCACTCCTTCGGCTTCACAGGTACCCTCAGTTTGCCCATGGCCACCGGCATGGGTGTCGTATACCATCCCAACCCTCTCGAGTCTGGTGCCATCGGCGCACTCATTAGCCAGCATGTCGTCACCATGCTCTTGGCCACTCCTACTTTTCTCAACACCTACGCCCGGCGGTGTTCGCCGGAAGACTTCGGCAGCTTGCGCTTCGTCATGGCTGGCGCGGAAAGACTTCCCGAAAGGATTTCGCAAGGATTCGAAGACCAGTTCGGGATTCGCCCCTTGGAAGGATACGGTTGCACCGAATGCTCTCCCGCGGTTGCCGTAAATACGCACGATTTTCGCGCAGCTTTCTTTCGCCAGGTGGGAGCAAAACGCGGCACCATCGGCCATCCGCTTCCAGGGATCGGCATTCGAATCGTGGACCCGGAAACGCGCCAGCTTCTCCCTGTCAATCAACCCGGCTTGCTCTTTGTCCGCGGGCCCAACGTCATGCAAGGCTACTTGAACCGCCCCGAGAAAACCGCCGAGGTTCTGATCGATGGCTGGTACAACACCGGAGACATCGCGGCGATGGATGAAGACGGATTCCTCCGCATCACGGACCGCTTGAGCCGCTTCAGCAAAATCGGCGGCGAGATGGTTCCCCACATCAAAATCGAAGATAAGCTCCAGGAGCTGGCCGAGGCCACCGAGCAGGTCTTTGCTGTTACCTCCATTCCCGATGAAAAAAAAGGCGAGCGCCTCATCGTGCTGCACTCGCTGCCTGAGGGAAGTCTGCGCGAATGCCTCGACCGTCTTGCAAAGAGCGATCTGCCTGCCCTCTGGAAACCTCGGCCCGACCAATTTCTCCACATTGAGAATCTGCCCTATCTGGGCACCGGCAAGCTCGACCTGCGGCGCCTGCGCGAGCTGGCGCTGGAAATGGCGCATCAAGATTGAATTTACTCGCAAAGCGCCGCTGAAATCGGTAACGTTGCAGCGGAATTCCGCGCGTCTTGACACCAGCGGATCCTTCGATAATGAATCCGGAAAATTCACTTCCACGGCGCAACCTGGCTCGCCGTCTGATCGCCACCGCCCTGGTGCTCGGCGTCTGGTTCTGGACGCAGTCGCTCATCGGCGCCCGCTCACTGCCAGCTACCGGTATCGGCGATGCGATTCACCAGTGGACTGCTCCGCTCAATTCCTACTTCTATGAAAATCTTCGGGCTGCGAACGCTCTTCTGGTCGTCAGTTCCGCTCTGATTGATGCCCTGGGTCTCTTCCTGCTCGGCAGCTGGCTCGTTGGCCGCACCGTACGGCCTTTCCTCGGGCTTGTGCTACTGCTGAGCTTGCGCCAAATCATGCAGATCATCTGCGCGCTTCCGGCTCCGCCGCACATGGTCTGGCACTATCCCGGCTTCCCTTCTCTGCTGGTCACCTACGGCGTTGCCAATGACTACTTCTTCTCGGGGCACACCGCCATCGCTGTCTTCGCCGCGACGCAGTTGGCGCGATTCGAAAGGCGATGGCTAACGGTGCTCGGCATCGGGGTTGTGCTCTTTGAAATCGCCACGGTCCTCGTTCTTCGCGCGCACTACAGCATGGACGTTTTCACTGGTATCGTCACGGCACTGTGGGTTGCCGTCGTTTCTGATCGCATCGCTCCGCCGGTGGACCGCTTCTTGCTCGGAAAGAAGTGATCGAGAGCGGCGGTTTTCGGGACACTATATCCCGAGAGTATGATAATCGAGCGTTGCTCGGTTGATCGCGAGCCGCAGTGCCACCTGGAAGCGATGAGAGCGGCCAGGACTTGGCTTAACTACACAGGAGGTAAGCATGCTCAGTTTTAACAGTCCACGGGGCAGCTGGCTGGTTGCATTTGTAATGGCGGCGGCCGTCTCGCTCGGATTCGCCAAGGCCACGGATCTCAATCCCGTCGCCATCGCATATAAATTACCGGATCAGATCAAGTGGACCGATGAGCCCATCGGCTCAAAGCACGCTGTTCTACAGGGCGATCCCGATAAACCAGGACTCTACGTCATCCTTGTCAAATGGACTGCGCACCATATGAGTCATCCACACTTCCATCCGAATGATCGCTTTATTACCGTTCTCTCGGGAACCTGGTGGGTGGGCACTGGCAGCAAATTTGATCCGGACACTACCGTCCCCTTGCCGGCAGGCACGTTTGTGACACACTTTGGGAAGCAAGTTCATTACGACGGGGCGAAGGACGGAGACGCCGTTTTGGAAATCGTCGGTGAGGGGCCCGCGACCGCGACGCCTGCCGAAGCAAAGTGAGCACTTGCGGTGTGCCGCCCCTTTTTCTACTCACGCGCTCCTCCACACTGCCGGTAACCCTTTGCATCCCTTGCGCCGAGCGAGATCTGTTCACTGCCGAATCTCCCCTTAAACTGAATCTGGCGCAACATGTGGACCTATATTCTGGGGCCGTTCCTTTCGCTTCTGCCAAAGCATTGGCGCAAATCCTTTCTATTTGACCTGTCTATCAATTGGGCGCGGGCCGCTGCGATTAGCGGTCTTGCGGAGTTTGTGGCCGCCCTCATTTCGCTCATGTACTGGTATTCCTACTCGGTTACGACCTGGGTGGGCCGCGCTCTCGATTTAGCGCTTGAGGGGAAGCTGGGCAACGGAGTAACGGATCATGCCATCGGCTTTACCGCGCTTCTCATATGGGCGGCTCACCCACTGACATGGCTGCTCGCGTATCTCTGTGCCGAAGGGGCGGCCCGCTTTTGCGGCGCGGCGTTCTCGGACAGCATTCTTGGAACTCTTCCGCTCTTCCTGCTCGATAAGATATTCGCAAGGATCCTCCTCCGCCGTGCGCCTGGGACCGCAGACCAACTGGGCGTTCCGCGCGACGATTCTTCCTTTCTGGGTGCCATCGGCGAACGCATTTTGATCGCGAGACTCCCTGTGGTTTCAGATGAACTCTTCATTCGACGAAGCGCCACCGAGGAACTTTTGGAGATTCACGCCTGCCGCCGGAAAGTGGACTGGACGCTCCCCCGTGTGGTGCGTTATCAGGATAATTATTACCGGCTGGAAGCGTGCTCCCGTGGCAAGGGGCCCCGGCCTTTCCGCTACACGCTCCGACGTCTGTCGGCGGGGGTGCCGGGACGCACCGTGTTGGTGTACTCACCCTGAAAGGCTTAAATCCTCGAGATGTCGACGGCCGGGGATTCCGCTGATATATGGATTTGGCGCTACGGTTGCACGATCATCCGAAAAATAATAGCCGGTCTCGCGATTGTTTGCCCCAGGACGTCCTCATCACACAACAGACTCCTTGTTGAGCCATCTGTGATTATCGTCCCGCGGCTTTCTGTCCCCGAAGGACGAGACAGGTCGACGCTGCCTTGGCAATGAGCTGGCCGCGTTCGTCTGAGATCTCGCACTCGACGTAGCCCAGACTCCGCCCGCGGCGCACCACTTTACCCTCGGCTTTTAGAAGAGCCTCCCAGACGGGTCGGAAGAAATTGATCTTCAATTCCACCGTTGTAAACGATTCCTCCGGCGCGAGTGTGCTCGCGAACGCCATTCCCATCGCGGCGTCCGCAATGTCGCAAAGAATCCCGCCGTGCAACGTCCCCATGGGATTCGCATGCTGTGGCCCCGCCGCCAATGTGACCGTGGCTCGTCCATCAGCGACCTCTTTCGCTTCGAATCCAATCAGACGGGCCACCGGCACATCGTTCGTCTTCGCTCGTGTCCTAAAGTCGGGTTTCAAATGAATCTCCGGCGTGCTCACGACTTTTCCGCCCGGGTCTTCGATTCCTTCACGCGAATGTTGGTTTCGAGATATTCCTCGAGATGGCGGCAGGCTAGACCGCGCGCGTCGTCCTTCCGCTGCAGACGACTCACCATCAAGCCCCCTTCGAGTGTGCCGACAATCAACGTGGCCAATTCCGTGGGATCGACATCGCTGCGGACCTCGCCTCTTCGTTGCCCGTCGGCGACGATCCATTGGAGGCGATCGAGCCAGGAGCTAAGAGCCCGTCGGGCCTTCCCACGCAACTGAGGATTTCCATCGTCTGAATCGATGGCCGTGTTCAGCAACGGGCATCCTCCTGGCACGAGCCCGGCGCGCCGCAGCCGAAAGTTGCGCACGATCTGTTTCAGGCGGTCAACCGTATTCGAGATCTCTTGCGTTCCTTCGAACCGCGTGTCTAGCGCTATCTGCCACGCGTAGTCGAAAGCCTCCGCCGCAAGTTGTTGCTTGCTTTCAAAGTGCCGGTAGATCCCGCCTTTTTCTAGCCCTGTCGCCCGCATGAGATCGGACAGGGCGGCGCCGTCATACCCTCTCTGATTGAAGATGGGCGCCGCCTTACGAATGATCTCCTGCCGAGTCTGTTCGCCTTTGCGCATATCGGCCTCCCGCCAAGCAAATCCTGCGACCGAGTGGTCGCCAACTTGCATTCTATCAGGTATTTGATGAGACCGAACGGTCTCTTGCTGCATCAAAGATGGACGGGGATCCCCTATGAGGGTTCCACGGCTTCCATATCCGTTGTTGAATCATGGCTAGAGAGCTGTTCCCAAGAGGCAAAACTGAGGGGACAGATCAATGAGTTCAAAAAAAATGCCTCCACTAGAACGGCTAGGCCGACCCGAGGACATCCGCCGGAGTTGTGTCATTCCTTGCTGGTCCGGACGGCGGATGGGTAAATAGCCAGGTCGTTCGCGCTAATGGGGGCTTCGCGTAGGGCGTATCGGATTGGCCCATTGGCCCTCGTAAAATAACAAGGGAACAAATCGCCATTACTCGCATCAAAGTCTGAGAGTGATTTGCCGCAACAGTCCAGATTGAAGCACAAGCAGACTCGACTTGAGACAGGAGAAAAAACATGAGCAGTTCACCGTCGAAGGGCCTCATCAGGCAGGACTCAAATGAGACGCACAGACAAATGGCAGGCACATATACAGCTGTGGAGGTCTCCGCACCCGGCGTGCTTCGAGTCGTGGAACGGCGAGTCTCCGAGCCTGGACCGGGTCAAGTTCGGATTCGGGTGGAAGCCTGCGGAGTCTGTCACACCGATGCGGCCACGGTCACCGGCAACTACCCGGGTTTGAAACTGCCGCGAGTTCCTGGGCATGAAGTCGTTGGCCGCATTGAGGCATTGGGCAGCGAAGTGTCCAAATGGAAAATCGGTCAGCGGGTCGGTGTCGGCTTCTTCGGCGGCGAAGACGGGGTCTGCGAATCGTGTAGACGCGGAGACATGGTGCAATGTCAGAATCCGGTGACACCGGGAGTAACCGCGGATGGTGGATATGCGGAAGTGATGATCGCTGAAGCGCGCGGCATCGCCGCCATTCCTGACGAGCTCAGTTCCGTAGATGCCGCCCCTCTCCTCTGCGCCGGTATTACAACCTACAACGCTCTTCGCAACGCCGGCTTGCGCGGCGGAGATCTGGTCGCTGTGCAGGGCATTGGTGGCCTTGGGCATCTTGGCGTCCAGTTTGCGCGGCAAATGGGATTCCGTACAGTCGCAATCGGGAAGGGGCGCGAGAAGGAAAAGCTTGCAAAAGACCTCGGCGCGCACGTCTACATCGATACCGCTGTGGATGATGCCGCAGCCGTGCTGCAGCGTATGGGCGGCGCCAGAACGATTCTTGCAACAGCCCCCAGTGGCGATGCTATGGGGCCACTGGTGTCCGGTCTTGCAGCCCGCGGGAAGCTTATCGTGGTGGGCGTACCGGGAGACCCGATCCAATTAAATGCCTTCCCGCTCGTCTTCGGAGGTCGCTCGATCTATGGGAGCCTGGCCGGCACGGCGATCGATACCGAAGACGTTCTTGCCTTCAGCGTCCTAGAGAATATCCGCCCGATGATCGAGACACTTCCCCTCGAACAGGCTGCTGATGCTTACGCTCGCATGATGCAAGGCAAAGCCCGCTTTCGCATGGTATTGGTCACCACCGACGGAATGGCGAAAAAATGATCGGCCAACTGAAGTAGGGATGCTGGCGAGTCCGGCTTAGACTATGACCTTCGAGCTCATGACCCGAAGGTCGTCAGTTCAAATCTGACCCCGCAACGAGGAATCCAAAGCGGACATATCAGGCGAAGAAAACGCGGGCTTGAAGGCTCATTTGACCGTTGCGGGTGATTGTCTTATATTTCCACTGTTTTGGAAATATGAAGACATCATTCGCTGTCGATTCGCTCGCGGCGCTTGCCCAAGAGACGCGCATCAACATTTTTCGATTGCTCGTCCGGCACGCGCCAGAAGGCCTTGCCGCAGGACAGATTGCTCGTCGCTTGCATCTGCCGGGCCCAACCCTTTCATTTCATCTGAACGTCCTGGCCGCGGCCGATCTCGTGCAGCCACTCAAAAATGGCCGTTCGATTTCCTATTCCTCGAACTTGAATTGCGTGAACGATCTTGCTGCATTTTTGCTAGAGGACTGCTGCGGCGGTCAACGGGGCTGTTTGACATCAAGCGGATACGTGAAACGGCCGCGAAAAAGGAAGCGAACCATGCAAGGACGCTACAACGTTCTATTCCTCTGCACGGGCAATTCGGCCCGTTCGATCATGGCCGAGGCCATCATGAACCACAAGGGCAGACCCAACTTCACGGCCTACAGCGCGGGAAGCCATGCAACGGGACGAATCCGTCCCGAGGCGGTCCAGCAGCTACAAATCGCTAAACTACCAATCGAAAACCTGCGGAGTAAGAACTGGGATGAGTTCGCCAAACCAGGCGCACCACACCTCGATTTTGTGTTCACCGTTTGCGATAACGCCGCGAAGGAAGTTTGTCCCGTTTGGCCCGGCCAGCCGATGACCGCGCACTGGGGTGTTCCCGATCCTGCCGCCGCAGTGGGAACGCCACAGCAAATCGAACGGTCTTTCCGCGATGCCTTTATGATCCTTGACCGCCGGATAAGCCTGCTGCTTTGTTTGCCGCTTGCGAGCTTGGACAAACTGGCGATCCAAAAAGAAATCGACCGGATCGGTAAAACGAGTGAAGCCAAATCTGCTTAGGCGATTCAACGCAGAATTCTCGAAACCGCCTTTGCTCATGGCAAGTGGTCGGTTCCGGTATCACGGCGGAGCGACTCATCTCCCCTGGGGCTAAATCCCCGGGCTGCTCAAATGTCGAAGCACCGACATTTTTTTCAATCGTCTGACACTTCGACCAGCGGCCGCGGTCTTCGACCGCTCTAAAACCCCTCTATTCAGTCACTTCGCCCGAGATTGGCGCGCACTTTTTTGGCAGATCAAGTGCCCTACAAGTGCAGGACGACTGTCGGTAACGTCATGAGAGGAGTAGTGTTTATGTGTAATCGTCTTGAAAAAACCGGGTTTCTAGCCTCTACCACGGGCTTTGGTTTGCTTTTGGCGTTGATCATAATCACGGCTTCCCCCCTGTTTGGGTCAACCCAAAGCTTCAGCGTTCCAGATGATGTAGCGCTCCGGATTCGCCTCGATGACACGCTGACCAGCACCGACTCCCAAGTGGGTGACCCCTTCAGTGCGACCGTCGTTGACAAGGGCGACTACCGGAACGCCCGAGTGTACGGTCGCATCGCGGAAATTGACATGTCCGGCAGAATTAAGGGCCATACCAGCATGATGCTGCGGTTTGACCGGCTGGTTATGCCCGACGGGCGTCGCGCGCCGATTCACGCCGAAATTGTGGAGCTTTATCACGCTCCCTCTGGGGAAAAGGTTGATGTGGAAGGTGCTATCGAATCGAGCGGGAGAGGCCGCAAAACCGTCGTGCACACGGTGATCGGCGCGGGAGCCGGAGCATTGCTGGGCGGAATCTTCGGCGGCGGCAAAGGCGCCGGCATCGGTTCCGTGATCGGCGGAGCTGGCGGCTTAGGAACCACGGCTTTCCACGGACGCCAGAAGATCACGCTGAACAGCGGCCTGGAAATGCTGATTCGTATCACGGGGCGCTAATCCACCGCGCCTGAATATGGTAAATTGTCTGTTCGCTTAATTGAGATCACAAGGGGGAATCATGTCATCTAGTCTGTTTAAGGTGGGTTTTCGAGTTGTCCTAGCTCTGGCTGCCACATGCTGTGTCGCAGCCTCTCAGGGGGCCGAGACTTCAACAAACGTCATTACGGGCACAATCGAAAAAGTCGATTCTGGCGCGAAGACGATTGCGGTGAAGACTGCCGACGGCACCGTCGAAACCGTGAAGTTCACCGAGAAGACGACCGTTCACGGCCTCAAAGATGCCGGAAAAGGAGCTGACCTCGCCGGCAAAGAAGGCGGCCACGTGATTGTCCACACCGGTGGAGAGGGTGCCGATAAGACGGCTCATTCGGTCGAATGGGTTGGCGATAAGACAGTCCATACGGCTGATGGTACCGTGGAGGACGTTGGCAAGGGCTCAAAGACTGTTGCTGTAAAGACAGCCGATGGCACGAAAGAAACCTTCGTCGTTGCGGATCATGCCACAGTTAACACAGGCAAAGACGTAGCGCGCTACTCTGCGCGAGGCGCCAAGAAAGGCGAGCACGTGACCGTATACTACACCGAAGAGGCGGGTAAGAAAGTCGCTCACGTGTTCAAGCACCTCTAACCCACCGCTGCGGATTGCATCATCCTGCTTTCGCGTGAACGATGAACCGCTTTGGCGCCGTCCCGACGGAATAGAACGGCTGGCACGTCGACAGAGTCAGCTCTGCATCTTCAGCCTGGTGCAGTACTTCGGTGATCAGATCTCTTTATCCAGGAAGATCGCTACACTTTCAATGCTGCGGGACAGAGTAAGAAAGGTTTGCAGTTCCTCTGTGGGCAATCCTTGCGGTCCTTGCGAACAGCAAGTCTGGATCGTCTGTTCTAGACGCTCGAGCGAATGTTCCAAGTTATCTCTTCCCTCCGAGGCTTTGCCGTCCAACCGGTCCGCCATACCGTCCAGCATCCTGGCTAAATGATCGTCAAACTCCTGCTGTCCCACACGTACGGCTTCCGGTAGTTCGAAACCAGGGAGCTGGAGACGATACTTCAGCAAGGCAAGCCGTGTCAGGAAAAGGGCCCGCAGCTGCGGCTGCCACTGCCGGATTCGACTGCGTAATGCGAGGTCCTGCTGCCGGGATGAACTGAATTCAAATAAAACTGCGTCGGCCAGACTCCGAACCTTGTCAAAGTTCGCATTGATCGTCTCGCGAAGGGAGTTGCTGCGTTCGACGGCAACCTTTAGCTCCTTTGAAAGCGGTTCTCTTGCGAATTGAGCCAACAATCGTAGGTCAGAAATAAACGCCCTCTTCATCTCGACCGCGGCGGAAGCACCCCACGCACCCCACAGTCGGTCAAAGACAAGCCACATCATGAACAGTCCAAGCAGAACGCCAACGACGCGGTCCCTTGGTACCGAGAGCGACGTCTGCATCGCGAACTCCTGCAGGTGGATGAGGTAGAAAGCCAAGGCGGCCTGCAATCCGAAGTATGACAACCGAGGGCTGGATGTCATGAACCAGGAAGAGAAGGCCGTGACGAGTACAAAAAGAACTGTGAAACCAACAATCGAATCGAGGTAGGGCAGAATGAAGATCTGAGAGCCCATTCCGAGCAAAAAGCCCCCCACGATCGCGCCGGTAAGGCGCAGAATCTGTTTTTGGCGAGATGCCCCGATCGTGGAAAGCCCTGTCAGCAAACATGTGGTGACCGCCGTGCTGATGCCCGGCCAGGCGATGGAGTTGTAGACGATGTAACAGAGGCTCGCCGCAAGGCAGCCTTTCAGCGCGAATTTAAGGTGCTCAGGATTGGTGAACGCATCTGGGACAACAAGCTTCGGTCCCGGCATTTCGTCTGAATGCGGCAGGTACTCATCCATTGATTTAGAACCCGCGAATGCCTGAGGGATGAGCGTAACGATTTTCTCCATCTCGAGCAGCAATGGAACACCGCGCGAAGGTTCGTCAGCGGCATTGAACTCAATCGAACCTGGAATTCGCCGGTTCATTAGATCGGTGCGAATGCTCGCGATGGTAGCTGCTAGCTTCCGCAATTGCACCTGACCAGCGTCAGAAGGCTCGAAGCGGAACTGCGTTAGGGTTGCGGCAACGTCCACCAACCCACCAACAAGCGATACAACACCACTCATCTGTGAGCGGTAATGCGCCGAGTAGTCAGAGCGGCGCAGGACGCGCCGCAACGTTGATGTTCCGAGCATAGCCAGCCTGGCGATTTTCTGTTCCGTCGCACGATCGACAGGGCGACCCTCTATGTAGCAAGCCAGCACACTCTCCACCCCAGCCAACTGTTCGGCAATGGGCCGAACGACGTTGTCTCCAGGCTTCCAGCGTGCAAGCGTCAGTTCTACCGCCGCGGTGACCACCACTCCAATCGATGACGCCAACAGAACTCGAAGCGTGTCTTCGACATTGGTCTCGGCGGATACATGGCGGTCCCATAAGGGGACTCCGATGGCGATCATGAAGGAAAACACAGCAGCCGCACCGTAGTTGGTTATCGTACTAATCCCGTAAAAGGCAGCAAAAAACGAAACAATGATCCAGAAAAAATGTAGCATGGGAACACTGATCACAAACCACGCCGAGGTCAAAATATAAGCCGCGGCGATGCCGGTAAGGAGAAGCATTGTTCCGGCTGATTGCAGAGTGGCTCGAAGATTTTCGCGAGAAATGAGAAGCGCAAAAACCGCGCCTTGGTACGCATAGGAAATACGAAAGGTCATGCAGATGACCATGACGAGAGTCGCGGCAATGACCATGCGCGCGACAGTTCCGGCCCGCCCCGGGTATGGAGCGAGCTCCTCTTTTAGAAACCCCCCGAACCAGGCCCACGGTCGGGGCGACTCCGGCACACTTTGCGCAAGGGTGGCCATCTTCAACGTCCGCGAATGATGACGACGGCTGACTCGCCAACTCGAAACAAATCTGGAGGGGGATCCTTGACTCGGACCCGGACCGGGTATCGCGATGCCAGATGCACCCAGTTGAGCGTGCGCTGCACATCGGGCAAACCTGGACCCAATCGGCCAATCAAATCCGCATCGGGGGTTACGCCGAAACCAACGCTGTCCACCACTCCGGAGAAGTGCTTGCTCGGTCGGGATAGCACGTACACCTCGGCCCGCATACCGGGTTCAATATGCTTCAGTTGGGTTTCACGGAAGTTGCCGACTGCCCACCAGGTCCGCGCATCGATCAGCGTGAAGATCTGCTCGCCCTTATGGACGTACGCTCCTTCCGAAATGGTCAGATTGGTAACCAAGGCGTCAAACGGGGCGTACACCTTGCAATTGTCGAGATTGTATTGCGCCGTCTCAACGGCCGACGTTCTTGCGCCGCGCTGGGTGATCAGCGGCTCGAGCGTCAGCACCGCGTGCCCCGCTTGTTCCAACTGTGCTGTGCTTTGCTCCACCAGGGCCTTCGCCTGCTCCTGCTGCGCCAGCGTCGATTGCAATCGTGCCTTTGCTGCTTCCCATTCCGACCTCGCCTGATTCAGCACCTCGGCTCTTGCGGCCTCCAGGGTTTTCGCCTGATCCACCTGGTCGACCGTCACGAACTTCTTGGCCAGCAGCGGTTCGATGCGATGAAGATTGTTGTCCGCGTACGCCCATTCGGCATTCGCCCGCTTCACTCCCTGTTCCGCGTTCGTGACATTCGCTCTTGCGGCTTGGACCGCGGCTTGCCAGTGGAGCAGATCCGCCTCGGCACTCTTGCGATTCGCTCCCGCCACGAGCACAGCGCTCTGCTGCGCTGCAATCGTTCTGCGGTCGTCCGAGATCTGCCCTTCCAGTGCAGCCTGCTCGGACTTTGCCCTCTCGAGTTCATAGCGAAAGGGCCGGTCGTCGATCTCGAAAATAAGTTCGCCCTTCTTCACGAACTGATTGTCCCGGACGTTCAAGCGAATGATCGGTCCTTCCACCTGCGGCGCGATTCCAATGAAATTGGCTGTCACTTCCGCGTCGTCGGTGCGCGGCTGGCGATTGATTTCGAAAAGCGTAACCAGACCCAGCGTGGCCGCAGCCGATACAATGGCGATGCGAAGCTTGCGAATTACTTTGGGGCGGGAGTCTTGCGACTGTTCCAGTTCCATAAATCCTCGTCAGTGAAAAAAAAGGAGCCACAGTCCAAACGTGAACAAAGCCGTCAGGCAGGGATACATCAGGATTGGCGGAGAGAGCGCTTCTTCCAGGTGAACCGCCAACAAAAGGAAACGAGTTCCCGCCGCCAGCAGAATTCCCAAGGTCACGCAAAGAAGCCAAGCCGGAAAAAAAGATCCCAAGATGTTGAACGATGGAGCCTGTTGACAACCTGCAAGCGGAAGCACTCCCAGCAGAAGCGGCCAACCCGCAGCAGCACGATTTGCCGTTCCTCTCATGGCTGGTCCTTGGAACCACCGATTCGCATCAGGTCGCCCGTTCGAAAAGCCAGATCGGCCAAGGTGTCAAGGACCGCCGTGCGTGCCGCGACGTCAGTAGATCGGGCCTGCGCCAGCGCTCGCTGCGCCGCCGTAACATCCAGCAAGTTGCGAACGCCGTAGCCGTATGCTTCGACGGCCGCATCGTAGGATTGGCTGGCGGCTTCCAGGAGGGCGGTGGCCGCCTGCCGCTGCCGCAACGCCGTCTTCACGTTCGAATAGCTTCGCCATACTTCGTCCGCAATCTGATCCACAGTGACTTCCGCTTGGGCCGCGGCCGCATTGCGAATTGCCTCGGCGTTCAGCAGATTGTTCTTTCGAGCTCCTCCGTCGAAAATGGTCCAATCGATTCGCACCGCTGCCGCCCCCGTCAGGCCCGTTCTTCGACTCGCCGGAAGCTGCTGCTGCCATCCATATTGATGCTGCCCATCCACCGCCGTCTCGAATTTCACCGAAGGGTAGTACGCCGCGCGTGCTTCTCGAACCCTCCCCTCCGCAGCCTTGACACCGGCCACCCGCTGCAGCAGGTCGGGGCGTTGCTGCAATGCGCGATCCAGTAACTGCTCAATCGAATCATCCTGCATCACTGGAGCCGGCAGTTCGTCGAGTGGCTGCACCCGGATCCTGACAGTCGGCGCAATCCCCAGCGTCGTCGCCAGGTCGCCATGAGCAATTTCCTCGGCCCCGCGCGCTGACTGCAGATCGTACTCCGCCTGAGCCGCGGCGCTCCTGGCCTCAAGCGCGTCCGGAACAGTGGCAAGTCCGTGTTCCAACCTGTCTTCCGCTGCTTCCTGCACGGTCTTCGCATTCAGCAAGCTGGCTTCGGCCGCATCTACTTGCCCGATCGCGTTCAGCAGCCGGTAGTAAGTGTCCGCGACTTGGAAGATGATCTTTCGGTGCGTATCGTTGAAGGCAAAGTTGGCTGCAGAGAGTTCTGCGCGGGCGGCCGCGATGCGACCCGTGCGCGCGCCAAAGTCGAACATGGTGTAATCCAACTGCAGTGCCGGTCCAAACGCCGCGACCGTGTCACGCACGAAACTGCTGCCGAACAACAGGTCCTCCCGGCTCACTTGCGAAAGCGCAATGGCAGCCAGGGCCGGATACAATTCGCTCCGCGCGATGTGCAACGCGGCTCCTTTGGCCTTAGCGCCTTCCCATGCCACGCGCGTTTCTGGATTGTTGCGCTCCGCGAAATCCACCAGTTCTGCCAATGAGTAAGTCTTGTCTAGCTCAATGCTTAACCTGGACTGACGGAAATGTTTCGCATCCTCTTCCGTTTGCTGTTCGCCAGGGAAACGCCACGGATGATCGGATGATGCAGGAGCTCTCTGGGCGAGCACACGTCCGGTAAATAACAGGACGAGCAGCGGAATAGCCGCAAGATTCAGAACTGTCGCTTTTAATCTAATGCTCATTAGGCACCATCGCGTTGGCGAATTCTTCAGGCTCCGCGAGCCGGCCGAGAGGAATAAAACTGGTCCAGCGTCTTTTGGGCCTACAATCCTAACACCATGATCCTCGCGAGGAGCGGCGCAAATGAATGACACTCAACGGACGCTTGATAAACTCAGGTGACAGCCCGGATTTCGCGGATACGTTGCGATGACACAGGAAAAGCGAACCCGTATGGCACCTCATTTGCTCGTGATACGATGCGGGGGCAATGAGTTGCAAGGAGGCAACCATGTTCCGGAAGCTGACAGCAACAAGTGACGATCCCGTTATAACGATCCTGCGATTGGTGTTGGGAATCGTTTTTTTCTTCCATGGCGCTCAGAAAATGCTGGGATGGTTCGGCGGCTATGGATTCAGTGGCACGATGAATTTCTTCACCCACCAAATGGGAATACCGGCCGTCTTCGCTTTCCTCGCGATCGCCGCCGAATTTTTCGGCAGCTTCGGACTGATCTTGGGCTTGCTCGCACGAGTCGCCGCCAGCGGAATTATCGTGAATATGTTGGTGGCGATTTTGATGGTTCACCACGCAAACGGTTTCTTCATGAACTGGTCTGGCAATCAAAAAGGCGAAGGCTACGAATACCATTTGCTGACGATCGCGGTTGGGCTTGCGATAGTCATCCGGGGGGCTGGCGCATTTTCGGTCGACAGGATGATTGGACAAGAGAGCAAAAGTAGCAGCTGATCGGCGATCAGCGCTGAAGCTGCCACCTAGAGCAAGCTTAAAACCAGGTAAGCCTGGGAAGTTCGCGCTAATAACCTCAATACGCCCGAGCTCTACCAACCGAATTTGGAGAGTGCAGCGCGATCAAAAGTAGAACCGCGCCCGCTTGCTGCTTGACGAGTCTAATGTCCTCACCTAGAGTCACCTGGACCTCGCCGAAGCTTGCTCGTGGCACACCGATTGAGCGGGTCTTTCGATGGAGTCAAATCCAAAGCGAGGCGCGCATGGCCGGAGGGCAAGCAATCGCTCCGATCTCCATCGAAACGAAGACGACTCAGAAAGTGCGGCTCAGGATCCTTCCCTTTGTCTTCCTCCTCTACGTGGTTTCCTATCTCGACCGCATCAACATCGGGTTTGCGGCGTTGACGATGAACAAAGAGCTGGGCATCACCAATCAGCAGTTTGGATTGCTCGCTGGGATTTTCTTTTTTGGCTACTTCCTCTTCGAGATCCCCAGCAATCTGCTGCTCCACAAAATTGGAGCCCGCATTTGGATTGCCCGCATCCTCATTACCTGGGGAGCTGTGGCCGTGCTCACCGGCTTCGTGCACACCGCGCGTCAGCTCTATGCTGTTCGGTTCCTGCTGGGGCTCGCGGAGGCAGGTTATTTCCCTGGAATTATCCTGTATCTGACGTACTGGTTTCGGCAGCGGGAACAAGCGCAGGCGATTGCGCTGTTTTTGACGGGCATGCCTGTCACCAGCATTCTCGGAGCTCCGATTTCCGGTTTCATCCTAGATCATGCGCACTGGCTGAGTATCAGCAGTTGGCGGTGGCTACTGATACTTGAGGGAATTCCGGCAGTAGCTTGCGGCGTTCTCACTTATTTCCTGCTGCCAAGCCGCCCAGCGGAAGCCAAGTTCCTGACGGCAGACGAAAAGAACTGGATCAATGAAGAACTGGAGCGTGAGGAACAGCAGAAACAAGCAACCCAACCAATTTCCGCGATGCGGGCGTTGGCCAACGTGCGAGTGTGGCATCTGGCATGTATCGGCTTCACTCTGAATATCGCCATGTACACACTCAGCTTTTGGTTGCCCCAGTTAGTGAAGTCACTTTCGAGTGGATATTCCAATAGCGTGGTCGGACTCTTGGTCATGATTCCCTACCTTGTGGGCTTGCTGGCGATGGTCCTGGTTTCCCGCAGTTCGGATCGCAGGATGGAGAGGAAGTATCATGCGGCGATTCCCGCAATCATTGCAGGCATTGCCTTCTGGTCCTTGGGCGCAACTCATTCTACATTGTCTACCATCGTGTTTTTCTGCTTCGCTGCCGTCGGCATTTACAGCGTCTATGGCCCTCTCTATTCGCTGCCTGGCGAGTTTCTGTCGGGATTCGCGGCGGCTTCGGGGATTGCCCTGGTTAGCTCCGTCGCAAATCTGGGCGGGTTCGTCGGGCCGTACGCGATCGGGTTGATTGGCCAGAGAACGGGCAATTTGTACAGCGGGCTGACCTTCATCGGCGTTTCCCTCTTCGTATCAGCGACACTTGCATTGCTGCTGCCAAGGTGGAGTCCAGTGCGGACAAACAGATGATCGCGGTACTGCGGCGTAGCAAACGATAATGCTCAACGGGGTTGCTTACGCTCCCAAATCAGACTGACACGGCAGCCATTTTCTGCCATGATTCACACTAGCGAGAGAGGCTGGGGGAGGTGTCCGATTATGGGACGATGAATCCCAGTCGTGGTCAAAAAGAGATCTCGGATCCTCCTACCCTGCTGGATAAGTCATGGAAGATGTTTGCGTTACCAAAACAAACCTTCGGAAGGCGGTTTGCGCTTCCAGGAGGTGAAAAATAGCATGGATATACAACGCCCATCAAACGCTAGAGCAAAGAAGATACGCCGAATCGCTTACGGCACTGTCGCAGTGATTTTGATCGCAGGGGTAACGCTCGGTTTATCGCGCCTCCGGCCGGCGGCGCCAACAGTGGATGCGGCGACGATTTGGCCGGACACGGTCAAGCGAGGCCCTATGCTGCGGGAAGTGCGCGGCTTGGGGACACTCATACCCGAGGACATTCGCTGGATTCCGGCGCAGACCGACTCCCGCGTGGACCGCATCGTGTTGCGTCCTGGCGCTGTCGTGAAGGCGGACTCGATTATCGTGGAACTTAGCGATCCTCAATTGCAGCGCGACGCTCTCGACGCGGAGTACCAACTCAAGGGTGCGGAAGCGGACTACGAAAACCTGAAAGTGCAGCTCAGCAGTGACTTGCTGAATCAGCGCGCTGCGGCGGCGGCCGTGCGCAGCGATTACGAGCAGGCCAAGCTGCAACATGAAGTCGATGACCAATTGCAAAAGCAAGGCCTCGGCGCGGATGTAACGGCAAAGCTTTCCAAAGTCCGGGCGGAACAGCTGGCGATTCGCTCGCGACTGGAAGACGAACGAACTAAGAATACCGAGGAAACGGCAAAAACGCGTCTCGCAGCGCAGCAGGCCCGGGTCGAGCAACAAAAAGCCCTGTATAACCTTCGGCGCAGCCAACTCGAAGCGCTGCACGTCCGCGCGGGCATCAATGGTGTGTTGCAACTGGTTCCAGTTGAAGTCGGGCAGCGCGTGACGCCGGGCACGAATATCGCACGGGTTGCGGATCCCAAAAAGCTGAAGGCAGAAATCAAGATTGCGGAAACCCAGGCGAAAGATGTTGCCATCGGGCAGAAAGTAACCATCGATACGCGCAACGGAGTCGTGGCGGGTCGCGTATCCAGAATTGACCCTTCCGTCCAGAACGGAACGGTCACGGTAGACGTCGCGATTGATGATCCGCTGCCGCAAGGCGCGCGGCCTGACCTCAGCGTTGACGGGACGGTTGAAATCGAAAATCTGAAAGATGTGCTTTATGTTGGCCGGCCGGTTCATGGACAAGCCGACAGCACCATCGGTCTCTTCAAGATTGCTAGCGACGGCTCCGAGGCTGTGCGCGTCAACGTAAAACTCGGCCGGAGCTCCGTCACTACGATTGAAGTCGTGCAAGGTTTGCAGGTCGGAGACAAAGTGATTCTTTCCGATATGTCAGCAGTGGATAATTTCGACCGAATTCGGCTCAAGTAGCAAGAGCGCAATCGAATCATCAGGCTGAAGTGGGATTTCGCAGGTCATTTCCATTGGTTCACACGACAAGGAGACGCCATGCCGGAAGCAAATGACACTTTGATCAAGCTCGAAGGAGTGAAGAAGGTCTTCTACACGGACGAGGTGGAGACCCACGCGCTCTCGGAGATTCATCTGGAGATAAAGAAAGGTCAGTACATCTCGATTGCCGGACCTTCCGGGTGCGGCAAATCAACGCTGCTCTCCATTCTAGGGCTCTTGGATTCACCGAGTGCTGGTAGTTACTGGCTGAATGGACAGCCGGTTGCGAATCTTACTCTCAGCGAACGCACGCGGATTCGCAACCGCGAAATTGGCTTCATTTTTCAGGCGTTCAACTTGATCGGCGACCTGACCGTTTATGAAAACGTCGAGCTGCCGCTAACTTATCGCGGCACGGGCGCCGCCGAGCGCAAGCAGAAGGTGCAGCATGCGCTCGAGCGCGTGGGCATGGCCCACCGTCTGCGCCATTATCCCTCGCAGCTTTCGGGCGGTCAGCAACAGCGTGTCGCCGTGGCGCGCGCGCTCGTTGGCGATCCGCTGATCCTAATGGCCGATGAGCCGACGGGCAACCTGGACTCCAAGAATGGCGAAGCCGTGATGGAACTGTTGCGCGACTTGCATCGCAACGGCGCGACGATTTGCATGGTCACGCACGACCAGCGCTACGCCAACTTCGCGGAACGTACCATTCATCTGTTTGACGGCCGTGTGGTCGAAGAAACCCAGGAAGCGCACGCCTGAGCTGAGGCCAAAGTGGAGCCGTTGATTCAGTTAAGAAATCTTGAAAAAACATTCGACACAGGCGGAAACAAGTTTTTCGTCTTGCGCCGCGTCACCTTGGATATTCAGCCCGGCGAATTTGTCACTTTCATGGGTCCTTCCGGTGCGGGAAAATCCACGCTGCTCAGCATCATCGGCATGCTGGACAGCGCGTGGAGCGGTGAATACTACTTCCTCGATCAGCCCGTTCACAAATTGAACGTCAAGAAACGCAACGAACTGCACAAAGCCAACATCGGCTTCGTCTTTCAGAGCTACCACCTAATTGACAATTTAACAGTCTTCGAAAACCTGGACATTCCGCTGTCCTACAAAAACGTCCCTAGCAAAGAACGCGTCAGCCTCGTGTGCGACGCGCTCGACCGTTTCAACATCGTCGGCAAAAAAGACCTCTTCCCCAGTCAACTCTCCGGCGGTCAGCAGCAGCTCGTGGGCGTGGCCCGCGCCGTCATCCAGAATCCGAAGCTCATCCTCGCCGATGAGCCTACCGGCAATCTCCATTCCGCGCAGGGCGAGGAGATCATGAAGCTCTTCAAAAGATTGAACGAAGCCGGTACAACGATCATTCAGGTTACCCACTCGGAGAGAAACGCGGCGTATGGCGACCGCGTTATTCAGCTGAAGGACGGCTGGATCGTCAGCGAAACCACAGCCACAGCTCACGCGGGATGAACTCTCGTAGTCCGAAGCGACCCGATTTTGTCAATTGAGCCTCCAGTAGCTATGCTAAGAGACGATTTTAGAAAAGGTTTGCCTCTGCGATTGGAATGAAAACGAATCCCAATCACGCCCATCGTATACTTCTCGCCGATGATCAGGCGGACATTCGCGATGCGCTTCGCCTCTTGCTCAAAAGAGAGGGCTATGAGACCCACGCCGTCGCGTCTCCCGCGGAAGCCCTTGCAGCGATAGAATCGCGTGAGTTCGATACCGTTCTCATGGACTTGAATTACGCCCGCGATACCACTTCAGGACAGGAAGGACTGGATCTCCTCAGCCGCATCCAGATGATTGACAGTACCCTTCCGATGATTGTGATGACCGCGTGGAGTAGCGTGGAAATCGCCGTGGAGGCCATGCGCCGTGGCGCCCGCGATTTCATTCCCAAGCCTTGGGAAAACAATCGTCTCCTCGCCATCATTCGCACTCAGATTGAACTGCGCCAGGCGCTTCGCAAAGCGTCGCGGCTAGAAGCGGAAAATCGCCTTCTCCGCTCCGAATCTCGACCCACCATGATTGCAGAGTCTGCGGTGATGCAGCCGGTGCTCGATCTCATCGGCCGCATCGGCCCGTCGGACGCAAATGTGCTCATCACGGGCGAGCACGGCACAGGCAAGGAGGTCGTAGCTCAAACCTTACACGCTTTATCCACTCGATCAAACAGACCCATGGTCACCGTGAATGCCGGAGGTCTCTCCGAAGGAGTTTTTGAGAGTGAACTTTTCGGCCACGTCAAGGGCGCCTTCACGGATGCTCGCGCGGACCGCGTCGGCCGCTTCGAGCTCGCCGAGGGCAGCACGCTCTTTCTCGATGAAATCGCAAATGTGCCGCTGAATTTGCAAGCAAAACTTCTTCGCGTTCTCGAAACCGGTGAACTTGAGCGCGTCGGCTCCTCAGCCACCCGCCGTGTTGACGTTCGCGTTTTGGCCGCAACCAATGCGGACGTAAACGCCGAAGCCGCCTCCGGACGCTTCCGGCAGGACCTCCTTTTTCGTCTGAACACCATCGAGATTCATCTGCCGCCTCTCCGGGAGCGCCGCGAGGATATTCTTCTCCTCGCTCACCATTTCCTGCGAGGTTACTCTCAGCGTTATCGCAAAACCATTTCCGGGTTTGACTCGGCGGCCACGCAACTCCTTCGCGAGCATCCCTGGCCGGGAAACGTCCGCGAGTTGGATCATGCGGTCGAACGCGGCGTGTTGCTCTCGACCGGTCCGTTGGTCCATGCCGCGGACCTCGGCTTGCGCGCTCCGGCTCCGGCGGGCTCGCCGCGCCTCGAGGAGATGAGTCTGGACGAAGTGGAACGCCATCTCATCCAGCGCACGCTGGCGCGCCACGATAGCAACGTAAGCCAAGCTGCCAAAGCGCTGGGGTTGAGCCGCAGCGCGCTCTATCGCCGTCTTCAAAAATACGGTCTCGAATGAAGCGGCTGTCTTACGAACGCCGGCTCCAGCTTCTGGCGCTGGCAGCGGGCTTCCCTGGCTCGCTCATTGCCCTCCTCCTGCTGTGGACGGGCAGTTATTCGTCTTCTACCGCCTGGACCTTGACGCTGTTGATCGTTTGCTTTTGGCTGGGTTTCGCGCTCTCGCTTCGCCACCGCGTCGTTTTCTCTTTGCAAACGCTTTCGAATCTTCTGGCGGCGCTGCGCGAGGAAGATTTCTCCGTCCGCGCCCGAGGCGCCAGTCGCGAAGACGCTATGGGCGAAGTGATGATCGAAGTAAACGCGCTCAGTGAGACGCTTCGCCAGCAGCGCCTGGGAGCCCTCGAAGCCAGCGCATTGTTGCGCACCGTGATGGAAGAGATTGACGTCGCCATCTTCACCTTTGACAGCGAAACCAAGCTTCGCCTGGTGAATCGCGCCGGCGAGCGCCTTCTTGCCAGGCCTGCCGAACGGCTCCTGGGTTTTACTGCCGATGAGGTGGGCTTGGCCGCTTGTCTGGAAGGCGAAGCTACTCGCACGATGGAATTAAATTTTGCCGGCGGCTCGGGGCGCTGGGGCATGCGTCGTGGTTCTTTTCGCCAGGGTGGTCTGCCTCATCATCTGATCGTCCTGAGTGACCTCAGCCGCACCTTGCGCGACGCGGAGCGCCAGGCTTGGCAGCGCCTCATCCGCGTTCTAGGCCACGAACTCAACAACTCTCTGGCGCCGATCCAGTCCGTGGCGCAGGGCCTCGAGGCCGGACTTCAGTCGGCCATCAAAGCCTCCGAACTACAGGACGAGCCGGGCAACGCCATCTTGGAGGACCTTCGCCAAGGACTCGGGATTATCCGTTCCCGCACCGAAGCGTTGGCACGTTTCATGGCGGCATATGCGCGTCTCGCGCGCTTGCCGCAGCCAAAACTGGCTCGCATGAACGTTCCTGAGTGGATCGCCAGGGTAGCGAAACTTGCAAACCGCATTCAAGTCCGGGTCGTGGAAGGGCCTGCTGTGGACATCTCCGCGGACGCTGATCAATTGGAGCAGCTCTTGATCAATCTCATCCGCAACGCCGTCGATGCCGCTCTGGAAACGGGGGGCGGAGTGGAGGTGGGATGGTCGCGCGAATCTTCCCAACTTGACGTATGGGTTCGCGACGAAGGACCGGGAATCACCAATACCGCGAATCTCTTTGTTCCCTTTTTCACTACGAAACCCGGCGGCTCCGGCATCGGCCTTGTCTTCAGCCGCCAAATTGCGGAAGCCCACGGCGGTGAGCTTACCTTGAAGAATCGCACCGACGCGCGGGGCTGCGAAGCCAGGTTGCGGTTGCCTGTCTGACGCGCAGTTCTTTTGTTTAAGCAGCCAGAAATCGCCAGCCTAGGAGCGCCCACGTCGCCGCCGTGTGCCCCGGCGAGATTTCACCCACATGCGTGGCCAGGAGCCGCTCGAAAATATCCGGTTCGCCCGAAAGGGTTCGCAGGACACGTCTGCGCAACGCGGGCTGCTCGTTCAGTAACAACAGGAGACGCGCCATGAGCCGGGGACGACGAGCCAGACGGCGGTGCGTCGTGTTGTAAGCCTCAAGATCATCGGCCCGCAGAGCTTCCGCGAGCGCCCCTGCTTGATGAAAGCCCAAACACAGACCATCGCCGCTGATGGCGTCCACGCCGCCGGACGCGTCGCCAATAAGCGCCACCTGGCCGCGATAAACACGGTTGAGGTTGTGCATCGCGGTTATTGCTCCTCGATCAGCGCTCGCCGGCTTCGCCCCATTTAATCGCGAAGCGAGTTCCGGAAATTGCCGCATCGCCATTTCCAGGTGAACGCGCGGCTTGTGCGAAAGGACCACGACGCAAACCTCTTCCTTCCCCACGGCGGTGACATACGCCTGTGCTTTCGGCCCCCAGTAAATCTCTACGCAGTCCGTCCAGGGCTTCAAGTGATAATGCCGCCGGATGGCGAACCGGTGCTTGTGTTCTCGATGCGCATCGAGCCCAGCCCACTTTCGCACCCGTGAATTACTGCCGTCTGCGCCAATGATCCATTTGGCCTGCACCACACCACCGTTTACCGCCACGCCATCAGCGCAGATTCCCGTCACCGGTGTGTTCCACAGGAGAGAGACTCCGCAAGCCTTCGCCCGTTCCACGAGCTTTTCATGCAGCACCGTGCGGCGCACGCCAATGCCGTGCTCGCCCGGAAAACTGGCATCGATGTTCGACTTCCTGTCAATAAATCTAATTCCTCGGAACGCATATCCATCCGCGTCGCTCACGGCCACACCAAGCGCCCGTAGCGCCGCAATCGTATCCGGCATCAGTCCTTCGCCGCACGCTTTGTCAATCGGGGGATTCACGCCATCGGCAACGATTACCCCAAAGCCCTTCCTTTGAATCGCAATCGCCGCAGCAAGACCCACAGGCCCGCCGCCGACGATAAACACGTCGGTTGCCGGTTCCATCCATCCCCCTCAATAAATTTCGCCGCTGTCTCTAACATCGGCGCACTTGTTCCACTCTCAATTAGATGTATACCCCGCTGTAAGGATACCCGGCGCCGAGACCTCATTTGACGTGATCAGCGCCATTCGGACTTGAATAAGGTGAGCTTATCTAGCGCAACAAATCTATTAATTTGACTCATTGACCCATCCAGCCTCATCCTGTTATTCTTCATGGCGATTGATATGTCTCGTGTCGCCATCTCGAACGAACGGACCGTTCCGGCGGCCTTGGCGGTCGGCTGGGCTCTCCGTGCCGTAGTGCGACTTATCCCCGTAATCGTACGGGGAATCAAACCCGGATGATGGCGGCCTAGCACAGCACCACCGGAAGGAATCGGGGCCGTCATCCAAAGCAGGGTGATGGCCTTAAGTTTTTTTGGCGCCGTGCGTCGCGGCACGACGCCGCAACCGGCTACGAAAGGATCGTCGCAGTGACCGAACAATTGCCCAGGCCGCGCAGCCGCGTGCTTGTCGACGGCGCTCACCGCGCGCCTGCGCGCGCCATGCTCCGCGCCGCAGGCTTGCGCGATGATGATTTCTCCAAACCCTTAGTCGGTGTCGCCAATACTTGGATCGAAATCGGTCCCTGCAACTATCATCTTCGCGAACTTGCGGAGCATGTGAAGGCCGGGATTCGTGCGGCGGGCGGAGCGCCCCTGGAATTCAACACCGTGTCCATTTCTGATGGCATCACCATGGGCACGGAGGGCATGCGCGCCTCGCTCGTCAGCCGCGAGGTGATCGCCGATTCCATCGAGCTTGTCACTCGCGGAAACCTTTTTGATGCCCTCATCGTTCTCGTTGGCTGCGACAAGACAATTCCGGGCGGCGTGATGGCCCTCGCCCGGCTGAATATTCCCGGCCTCATTCTCTACGGTGGTTCGATTGCCCCCGGCCAGTTTGACGGTCATTCCGTGACCATTCAGGACGTGTTTGAGGCTGTGGGCGCGCACGCGCGCGGCGCCATGACCGACGCCCAACTCAAAGACCTGGAATGCGTGGCGTGTCCGGGCGCAGGCGCTTGCGGCGGTCAATTCACGGCCAATACGATGGCCTTGGTCTGTGAATTTCTTGGCATTGCGCCGATGGGGTTGTCCAGCGTTCCCGCCACCAACGCGGGCAAACCCAAGTCCGGCCATCGCGCCGGTGAATTGGTCCTCGACCTCCTTCGCCGCAACGTAACTCCCTCGAAAATCATCACCAAGGCGGCGATCGAGAACGCCATCGCGGGCGTGGCGGCCACGGGCGGCTCCACAAATGCCGTGCTCCATCTCCTCGCCATCGCCAACGAGGCGCGCCTGCCTCTTTCCATGGAAGATTTTGACCGCATCAGTTCGCGCGTTCCCATCCTCGCCGACCTCAAGCCCGGTGGCCGTTTTATGGCTACGGACCTCTACGCCGCAGGCGGCACCGCGCTGGTCGCCAAGCGTTTGCTCGACGCAAAGATTCTACACGGCGGCTCTCTCACCGTGACCGGACGCACCTTGGCCGAAGAAGCCTCCGGCGCAAAGGAAACTCCAAACCAGGAGGTCGTGCGCAAGCTCAACAAACCGCTCAAGCCGACCGGCGGTTTGGTCATCTTGAAAGGCAATCTTGCGCCCGAGGGCTGCGTCGTAAAAGTTGCGGGCCACAATCTGCAACATTTCCGGGGCCCTGCGCGCGTCTTCGATAACGAGGAGGCCGCCTTCGCCGCCGTCGAAAGTGGTTCGATTAAATCAGGCGATGTCGTCGTCATCCGTTACGAAGGGCCAAAAGGTGGCCCGGGGATGCGCGAGATGCTCGCCGTGACGGCCGCGCTTGTCGGCGCGGGGCTCGGCGACAGTGTCGCCCTGCTGACGGACGGCCGCTTTTCCGGCGCCACACGCGGCTTGATGGCGGGACACGTCGCTCCGGAAGCTGTGAACGGCGGTCCCATCGCAGCCGTTGCAGACGGTGACATCATCATCTTCGACATCCCAAAGCGCGCCCTCAACGTCGAGCTCACCGCCCCGCAAATGCAGAAACGCCTTGCTAAGTGGAAAGCTCCTGCACCGCGCTACACCAATGGCGTGATGGCCAAGTATGCGCTCCTGGTTTCCTCACCTTCTCTCGGCGCGGTCACCACCGTGCCTCCAGGTTTTACCATTCCAAAGCAGTCTGCATCGAAGGCGTTGGCCGCTTCGCGGTCACACAGGAAGAGGGCTTTATGAAACTCGCCGGTGCGGAAATTCTCTGTGAATCACTGACGCGCCTGGGCGTGCGCCACATTTTCGGCTATCCCGGCGGCGCGATTCTCCCGGTCTACGATGCGCTCGGTAAATCGAAATTGCATCACATCCTCGTCCGCCACGAACAGGGCGCTACGCACATGGCGGACGGATACGCCCGCGCCAGCGGCGGCGTCGGTGTGGCCATGGCCACCTCCGGGCCGGGCGCGACGAATATGGTTACGGGCATCGCGACCGCCATGCTGGATTCCTCGCCCGTCGTTTGCATCACCGGACAAGTCAGCAGCAAATTGCTCGGCTCCGATGCCTTCCAGGAAATCGACATCACCGGCATCACCATGCCCATTACCAAGCACAACGTCGTCGTCTCCCGCGCGGAGGATGTCGCGCGCACCATCCGCGAAGCGTTCCTGATCGCAAATTCCGGGCGCCCGGGCCCCGTCCTCGTGGACATCACGAAAGACGCGCAGCAGGCCTCCACTGAATTCAATTGGGATGCTTCCGCTCCGCAGCTACCGCCCAAACGTCAGCGCAATAATCACGACCAGGCAGAATTCGACCGCGCCGTTGAGCTGCTCAATTCAGCAAAGCGCCCCATCATTCTCGCTGGCCGCGGCATCATGCTCTCTGGCGCCATGCGGGTCTTCGAGCAATTCGTCCGCGCTGGCAATTTCCCCGTGGCCATGACTCTCCTCGGCATTGGCTGCTTCCCTGCTAAAGATCCGATGAATCTTGGCATGATGGGCATGCACGGCGAAGCCTGGGTCAACCACGCCATCCAGGAATCCGACCTGCTGGTCGCAGTAGGAATGCGCTTCGATGACCGCGTCACCGGCGACCTTCGCACCTACGCGAAAGGTGCGCGCAAGATCCATATCGAGATCGATCGCGCGGAAATCAACAAGAATGTCCCGGTGGACGCCGCGCTCATCGGTGACGCCCGCGAAGTCTTGGAAAAGCTGCTGCCTGCGCTCGAAAAACATGAACGCGGCGACTGGCTCGCGCACATCCGCGAGCTTAGGGGCGATTCCGCCGTTCGCGATATCCAGAACCTTCCGGATAGCGGCCATCTCTACGCCGCTCACGTAATCAACGATCTCTGGAAAGAAACGCGCGGCGAAGCCATCGTCGTCACCGACGTCGGCCAGCACCAGATGTGGGAGGCGCAGTATTACCATCACGATCAGCCGCGCACGCTCATCACCTCCGGAGGCCTCGGGACCATGGGCTTCGCGCTGCCCGCCGCCATCGGCGCGAAGTTCGCCATGCCCGGTTCCGAGGTTTGGGCCGTCGTTGGTGACGGTGGCTTTCAAATGACCATGAGTGAGCTCGCCACCATCGTTCAGGAAAAAATCAAAATCAACATCGCCATCATTAACAACGGCTATCTCGGCATGGTTCGCCAATGGCAGGAATTTTTCTACGACAAGCGCTACGTCGCCACGCCTCTCGTCGCGCCTGATTTTGCCGCTCTGGCGAACGCCTTCGGCATTCGCGGCGAGCGCATCACCTCGCGCGGCGATGTGATTCGCACGATCCGCTCAGCGCGCGAATCTTCCGAAACCGTGCTGATCGACTTCCGCGTCGAGCAGGAAGATTCTGTTTACCCGATGGTTCCTGCCGGCGGGTCGCTCCACGAAATGATTCGCCGGCCCAATAACCCGCTTGTGGAAACGGCCACCGAGCCATGATGAAGACCGAGGCAGCCATGCAGACACTCGTCGCTTATGTGGAAAACAAACCTGGCGTTCTCAACCGCGTCGCCTCGCTCGCCCGGCGGCTCGCCATCAATATCGATTCTCTGACCGTCGGCCCGACCGAAAATGAAGAAGTCGCGCGCATGACCATCGTGGCCCACACCGACGAAAAAGGCGCGCACCGCCTCGAAGCCAGCCTGGAAAAACTTGTCGACGTCCTGCTCGCGGAAAACATTTCGGAGCGCTCTCTCCTCGAGCGCGATCTGGCGCTGATCAAAGTGCTCGCCGATCAGCAATCTCGCCCGCATTTGATGGAGCTCATCAAGGTCTTTCGCGCGCGCGTCGTGGACGTCGCTCCGGAATCCCTGATTCTTGAAGTGTCCGGCACGGTGGACAAGATCGACGGCTTGCTCGAGGTTCTGCGTCCCTTTGGCGTCCTTGAAATGGCTCGCACCGGCCGGATTGCCATGACGCGCGGCGGCGATCTGCTGCGTCCGCCAGTAGCATCTGGACAGCAACAGCTTCCAGAACCCGTGGGCCGGAAGTGAAACAAGGCCTTTGTAGCGGGACTTTTCCGAGCCGGCGGCGGCGCAGCTGCCGTGTCGCTTAAATTGCTAAACCAGAAGAGGAAACCAATGGCAAATCTCTACTACGACGATTCAGCGGACTTGGCACTCATTCAATCGAAAAAAGTCGCCATCATCGGCTATGGTTCTCAAGGACATGCCCACGCGCTCAACCTTCGCGACAGCGGCGTGGCCGTCCGCGTGGGACTCCATCCTGGCAGTGCTTCGCGCGCTAAGGCGGAAAAAGACGGCCTCACCGTCGGCACTCCCGCCGAAGTCGCCGCCTGGGCCGATGTCATCATGATTCTTGCTCCCGATACCAAGCAGCCGAAGCTTTACCGCGACGCCATCGAACCCAATCTCAAGCCGGGCAGGACATTGATGTTTGCCCACGGCTTCAACATCCGCTTCGGCACCATTAAGCCTCCGGCATTCGTTGACGTCTCCATGATTGCTCCGAAAGCTCCGGGCCATCGCGTGCGCGAAGTTTTCATCGAAGGCGGCGGCACGCCCGCGCTCCTGGCCATCGAACAGGACGCTTCTGGCAAAGCCAAAGCTCTCGCCCTCTCCTATGCCAAGGGACTCGGCTGCACCCGCGCCGGTGTTCTCGAAACTACGTTCACCGAAGAAACCGAAACAGATCTCTTCGGCGAGCAGGCCGTTCTGTGCGGCGGCGTGAGCGAGCTGATCAAAGCAGGCTTCGAAACCCTCGTCTCTGCCGGCTATCAGCCCGAAGTCGCTTACTTCGAGTGCCTCCACGAGCTAAAGCTGATCGTGGACCTCATCTATCGCGGCGGCCTCAGCTACATGCGTTATTCCGTGAGTGACACCGCGGAACAAGGCGACTACACTTCCGGGCCGCGCATCGTCACCAAACAGACGCGCGAAGAAATGCGCAAAATCCTCGCGGAGATCCGCGATGGCAGTTGGGCCAAGAAGTGGATTGAAGAAAATGAGAAAGGGTGCCCGAATTTCCTTGCTACCCGCCAGCGCGAACAATCCCAACTCGTCGAACAGTTGGGGCCGAAGCTAAGAGCGATGATGCCCTTTCTTCAGCCCGTGGTCGCTCCAGGCCTCGAAAAAAAGGCCGCTACCTAGCCTGCGCCCGACGCCAACGGACCGGCTTCCTGCTGGACTTGTACCGCCATGGGAATAATCTATGCGGGCGCTTCGGGGGAGAAGATTCCACCTGGAAACCCGGGGATTTAGCTTAATGAGGTCTTGCCTAGTTCTGCCAATCGCCGTTCGTAAATCATCTCAACGAATCCGTGTTTTCCGTAGTACCGGAAAACGATCTTGTGCCCTGGCGCGATCTTCGCGCGCGACTTGACCGACGAATCCGACAATTCCACCCACGACCCGTTCACCAGATAGCTCCCTTCCCAGCCGCGCAACTCAAACTTGCCATCGCTTTTCAGCAGGAGCGGCGCTCCGTTGCACGGCACCGTCTTTCCGTGAACTTTCGCTTGCGTGCATTCGTAGCGCCCGGTTACTTCCGTGGTCTGCGCTTGGCTGGTGGGCAGCATCGCAAAGAGGATTATGGGAATCGAGAGGAAGCGTGAAGCTTTCAGAAGGATGACCCCAGCGGACCCCATTTTGGACCTCCAACACAGGCTCAGCCTGCGGGGTCAAGGCTCCAGCCAGCAATTCTATCTGCAACTCTCCAGCCAGGACTTGCGTATCTAACTCGTTCATTCGATGAGAGTTAGCCGAGACAGATTGGCGATGTCCTCAGTTGAAAGGGACATTTGTTTCCCTTTGTCGCAACACCGTGGAACTCTTTTGCAAAATCCCTTAACAGGCCGTCTAGTGCTTCGCTGAAAGCATCTCGATTCCGAAGAGATGCGCAGTGTTGTCGTGCAGATAGCCGCGTGCGATTTCAAGGGCCCTGGCTTCCGTGATTTCGCCTTCCGAAATCATTTCCGCCAATGCGGCCGCCGCCGCCGTTCGCGCTGTCTGCACCGCTAGCCAGTAAGTTTCCGGAACGGCAATCTCCCTCGAATAAGGAAAGCAGTCAGAGCCAAAAACGATCTTTTCCGGGAAGATCTCGAACCACTCCTTCAGAATCCGGCTGTATTGTGCCGGGTAAACGAGCAGGTTGAACTCCGAGGTGTCCAGATAAACGTTCGGCAAGGCCGCCAGCCATATCGATTGTTCCGTATACGGAAACCCACCGTGTATCATCACGAAGATAGTGTCCTTGTAACGCGGGTCGCGAAGAATATTTTCGAGATCCATCGCATTGCCTTCGCTCAAATGATAGTAATTCCCGCTGCCCACTGCGCTGTGGATGTGCACCTCGAGGTGCAAAGGACCGGCCTGCGCAATGAGCGAACGGAAGATGTAGTCCTGAAAAATTCGGTACTCCTCTGCGGTAGGCACGCCTCCGGCATGGTACTTGTTGTAAATTCCTTCCGCTTGCTCGCGCGGAGGGTCGGTAATGTTCACCAGCGACCGGAAGTAGGGGGCTTCAAATTTTATCGCCACGGCTCCGTGTTGCTTATCCAGCTCTAGCTTGCGATGCATGGCTGCTTCATAGCCGGCAAAATCGGCCGGAAGTTGAGACACGCCGGCTTGCTGGAGGTAACGATGAAGGGCCTTTTCCTGGATGGGAAAGTACACGGCACGGTCGGGACTGATCGCAAGCTTTTGGTTGTCGAAGGGAAACATAAACGGGTCGACAAAAAATACAAAGCGGAACCGCGGATTGTCTTCCAGATAATCCATTGCTACGCGATTCGCCACCGAGACCTGGATTCCCTCTTTGTCCAGAATCTTCGACCAATATTCCTTGCCCCACTGTTTGCGCAGTTCATCGTCTTTCTCGTCGAGCCACCGAGCGTGTTCGGGTGAAAAATCGGAATAGGGATATCCATATAGTGCTTTCGCGGCGGCGGCCCATTCCGCGTTTGTGGGGCGCGAACGAGCTGGATCGAGTTCCGTCGTGGTGACAGCCATCGCGTCCACGTCGGAGTCGTCCCAATAGCCCGGATGCGCATGCATGTCCACGATGGGAATCTTCTCGATCTGTGGCAGCAGGCGTTCGTAAATTGCGTTGACGTCTTTCCCCGGCAGGGGCCGCGCCTGGGCGCGAGCCACCGGAGTGTAAGCCGCCGCACCCAGCATGCTGAGAACTACCGGAACGCACTTCCATCGAGAATTCATTAACGGTCTCCTCCAAATGAATGGCCCAAAAACAGCGTCCCCGTTTCTCAGAATAACCAGGTCAACGAGAACTGCAGGATTCGCGGGTTATTCTCCGTCGAAATGATCTGCCCGAAGCCTGCTCGGTTCTGAATATCCGTAAACGCCGGGTTGCTAAAGACAGGGTGGTTCCAGACGTCGAAGAAATCGGCGGTAAATTTAATTTTCTGGCGCTCCGTTATGGGTAGGTTTTTGATCAACGACACGTCCCAGTTCTGTTGGAATGGGCCCCGGTAGGTATTGCGGCCCAACGTGCCAAAACCAGTGGCGCCACTACCGGCGTCATTGCTGACGCCAGGCGCCGCTGTGAAGGCGTTGAAATTGAGATAGCTGGTAAGAGGGTTACCGTTCACGTCGGTTCCGCCTAGACGTGACCCGATGCTCCCTGAAGTTAAGCCACTCGCCAGGGTGAAACCCGACTTGAGGCTCGCGGTTGTGTTGGGGATCGTGGTCAGAGAGTCGAAGGCGGACCCTGCGCTGGAGTCGATGATGGAAAACGGCAAGCCGGACTGAAAAACAGTCACGCCGGAAAGAGCCCATCCTCCGAGTGCTTTACCCTGCCAGCCCCGGGCCTTCGCGTAGAAGGGCAAATTGTACACGTAGCTGACCGCCAGCCGATGTGGCCGGTCGAAGTCCGAAAGGCCTCGCGAACCATTTAGATTGAGCTGGTTATTGAACAGAGTGTTGAAGGCGGTGTTATAGCTGGAAGTAGCGTCGGTCGAGCGGGAGAAAGTATACGCCGCCTGAATGTACCCAGCGC